>Ga0214473_10004641_pt1 | contig 16518 bp, 11 predicted proteins | sample RVTome_7_FD_203509 | JGI IMG/M metagenome (GOLD analysis project Ga0214473, IMG submission 203509) | Soil microbial communities from uranium-contaminated site in the Upper Colorado River Basin, Wyoming, United States - RVT98D197 | ecosystem: Environmental > Terrestrial > Soil > Contaminated >... | reverse complement strand
CGCCCTTGGGCATGGGATCACCACCTGTACTTGGCACTCCAGGGGCAAGAATCGGGAATCGCCGTATCCAAAATCATCGGATTCCTCGATCAGAAACTGTCGGATGAAACTCCCCCCGCGGTTCCGGATTCGTTACATCCGATAACTGGATAGGCCGTAGGTTCCGCCAAAAACTGGACTCCCTCGCATAGTATGTGACGGCGTTTCCGTTCGCGGAGCGCTGCAAAAGCCACACTCCTTCAGTGCGCTGATGGCGTCCCCTCCGCTTCCGCGCCTCCGTCCCCTCTCGGCGGCGGGGATGGTCCTCTTCCGGTTGGATCGTTGCCGTTCGCTTTCACCAATGGCTGGCCGTGCGTTTGCTTCTTTCCGCCCTCCTGGCGAGATGAAAACTGCACCCCGATGCGGTGGTGCATGTTCCCCACGTAAGCGCAGTTGCGGACCACTCCCTCCAGCGACGGACGGCCGGACACGGACCCAAAGTGCGCGAGTATCCGCGTGCCGGTGTGTATGAATTGTCGATACACGAAGCTGAATCCGCCTTCGGAAATATCGTGGGTGGTCACTTCCAGCGTGCGTGGTTTTCCTTGCAGGTCCTCGATCACCAGCGTCAGGTCCGTGACCCACGCGTGTCGCTCCGCACGTCGTTCGTTGGACACGTTCCTTTCTTGCCCGAGCCGCTGGTGAAGCTGCTCGATGACTTCTTGCGGGGATGCAAGGGGCGTGCTCGCCGGCACATCGGCGGATGCCGGCCGCGCGGAATCGCCCGTTGGCGGACGAGTTTGGTTCGTCTTGACCATGACGTTGGAGGCGAGTGCGAACCCGCGGTAAGACCGCCAAGGGTCGTTCCATCGGGCCCAACCGCCGCCCGGCTCGCTACCGTTGATCGGTCCTTTCGGCAAAACGGTTTAGGTCGCCGCACCGCTTTCTCAATCGAGGGAACGAAGGGAGGGCGATCATGTTCATCAACCGCGTCCGCGAGGCCGCTGCGAACGCGGGACCCATTCGTAGCCACAATCATATTCGGCGATGACTCATCCCACGACAGACCCGATAACTTCATTCGATGGTTTCCCCTGCCGATAGTCACATGACGGTCCAGGAGACGTGCGAGGGGCGAAATTCCTCGCACGGCACTGGTGAAGTGGGGACCGTGGCACTGAAAATCGACCCGGATTGATTGACGGCCTTGACCAGTAGGATCGAGGTACCTTGGCAACCAACGACTCGCTTGCAGCGCCGAACCCCGGTACGGGCGCCGCGCCGATCCGGCGAAATGATCTCGTGCTGGAGGAGTTGGACGGCGAGGCCATCCTGTACGACCACCGCTATGGAGCGATTCATCGTTTCAATGCGGTGACGCTGTTCGTCTGGGACATGTGCGATGGGTCACACGTCGTGGAGGATATGGCTCGTCATCTCACGCGGTTGAGCGAGGTGCCGCCGGACAAAGCGCTGGAGAGCGTTCAACGAGTCGTCGCGGAGTTACGCACCCTCGATCTCCTTGAGGGCGCCCCAGCGGAGCCGTTGAACGCAGCAACGGTCCCGTGCTGGACGGAGTCGCTGCCGGAACAACCCGCACATGCCGCCCGACCCGAGCCGGGGGAAACGCAGCCGTTGCGGCTGTCACGCCGGCAGTTACTCGAATGCGGTGTCGTCAAGATTGTCTTTGTGGCCCCGGTGATCTCGACCTTCTTCGCCTCCGGCGCTTACGCCAGCGGGCCGAGCGCCAGCGCCGCCTTCGGCGCAGGGGGGTGCAAGACTGTCAACTATTCATGTACCGTCAACGCCGACTGTTGTGAAGGCGGCACGAAAACGGCCTGCCAGGAAGGAACTTGCTGCGTGCAACACAACGAGACCGGTTGTTTGGTTAACACCGATTGCTGCAACGGCCCGGACGTCTGCAACGCCGGAGTTTGCCAATAAGCGCAACCAGCCGCCTCCTTCACGATGCTCGAGGTAATGAAAACGTGCCGAAAAGCACCATCGCAGGCTGTTGGCACCGATTTTCAATTGGCGCGGTGAACATTTCGCTTCGCAGCGACTGCCGCTCGATTGTTGACGAATACCTCTCACTCTACGCGCCCTATCGTCGCGACGGAGCCGAATCACCGGCGATGGGCGCGATCGAAGTGGAGATCAAGGCAAGACGTAGACAGCCCTGGCCTCGCGGCCCTTTCACGCTCCGAAGCAGGCATGCGCCGGATTTTCAAGTCCGGTCGCGCCATGAGGTGCTTCCGCATCTCGAGTGGTACATCAACTGGCAAATCATCGCCAGCCGGCGCGATTACCTGCTGTTGCACGCCTCGTCTTTGGAAACCGACGGTCAGGCGATTATTCTTCCCGGCGATCCAGGAAGCGGTAAGTCTACATTGACGGCGGGCCTGTTGAGTATGGGTTGGTCCTATCTTTGTGACGAGTTCGCCCTGATCGATCCTGAGACCTGTCGAGTCCTTCCCTATCCGCGGGCACTGTCGATCAAGGAGGGGTCCTTTCCGATCGTGGATCGGCTGGGTCTGCCGCTCTGCCGGAAGACACCGTACCAGGCGGCTGCGAAAGGTCGGGTCGCTTTTCTGAATCCGCTGGATCTGCGTGCGGATGTGGTTGGGAAGCCCGCACCCGTCCGTTGGGTGGTCTTTCCCAAATATGTCGCCGGCGCCACGCCGACACTACAGCCGTTAACACGAAGCGAGTCCGCGCATGAACTGGCGCGGCAATGCTTCAACGCTCGAGTCTTCGAAGCTCGATCCTTGCACGTGTTCGCGGAGATTACTCGTGGCGCGGGGTGCTACCGGCTTCGCAGCGGAGAAATCACGGCGACCTGCCGACTCATCGAGCAATTGGTTCGGACAGGAGGGCTAGGCCGCGCGCGGTGCGCCTGATGGCGGATCGGAGCGGCACGGTCGATCGAGATGGCGTCGGTCCAAACACTCAAACCGGACGAACGGCGACTAGCCGCGTGGCTGCGTCATACCCGACCAGCGCGGGAAATCGTTCCTTGTACCGACGAAGCGTGGGTTGAGCTGGCGGACGATGCGGCCGACGCCGGACTCGCGGCTTTGCTGCTCGACCACGCAAGCCTCAACGGTGTTGACCTGCCCTCCATTTGCCGCGAACGGCTGCGCGCGGCCGCCATGACCGTGGCCGTTCGGCATCTCAATATGATGCGCGAACTCGAGAGCGTCCTGCACGCCTTCAACCACGCAGGCGTGCCCGTCATGTTGCTGAAAGGAGCCGCGCTGAACCGGACGGTATACGAACGGGCAGACCAACGCCCGATGAGTGACCTGGACCTTCTTGTCAAGCCCGAAAACGCAAACGAAGCGCTCGTGTTACTCCGGTCGCACGGCTGCCAACCGGGATACGATCTGATCCGTGACGATTTCTTTCCGAAGTATCACTATGAAGTTGAGTTTTTCACAGGCGGAAATCGTCCGGCTCGGCTCGACCTTCACGCCCGACCATTTCGACCATTGCGGTCGGCCAGCTTCATGCCGGATGACGCACTATGGCACGAAGCGAATGCGATTCGTATCGGAAAAGCGGAAGCCTTCATTCCTCGCCCCGAGTTCATGTTTTTGCAGCTTGCGGCGCATGCGGGCTTCCATGGCTGTTCAAGGCTTCTATGGCTGTACGACCTGAAGCGGCTGGTTCGTCATTACGGACCCGTATTCGACTGGTCCCTGGTCGCGCAATGCGCCTTGCGGTGGCGATTGTCTTGTGCCACGTCTTTCGCGATCAAACAGACGGAGGAGTTGCTGGGTCCGGTCTTCCCCACGACCGCGCGGGATGAACTGTGCGCCCAGCAAACGAACTGGCGGGACCGGTGGACGTTGCGGCAGGCTCCACGGGATGCGGCGTCACCCTTGGCGCACGTGACCTGCAACCTGTTGTGTACGCCAGGGGTACACCTTCGGACCGTCTATCTAATGGCGCATCTTTTCCCTGGCCGCAACCATCTTGCCAACGACTATCCATACCGTCATTATGGGTGGATCGGTTGCGCGCACTTGCTGCGAACGATTCGAGCTCTTGGCAAGGTGCTCGCTCTTCCCGTCTCCGCCATGGCGGCTGTCGTCAAAACCGTCGTCTGCCGATCTACCCGTGCCGTGGCGTCTTGAAAGGGCGTCGTGTTCCCGGCGGATTCAGGCAGCGGCAAATCGACGCTCGCCCTGGCCTTATTGTCCCGCGGCTGGAAATACTTCTGCGACGAATTCGCGATGATCGACCCGGAAACGTTATGCCTCCATCCCTTCCCGAAGGCGTTGTGCATCAAGTCCGGGTCATTCGAGATCGTCCATCGCTCCGGTTTGGCATTCGCCGCCGGCCGCTACCACGTTCATGGCTACAAAGGACAGGTGGGGTACGTGAATCCGCTGCACTTCGGATCGGACGTCATGGCCGAGCCCGCCCCGATCCGCCTGATCGTGCTGCCCAAGTACACGCCGGGCATCGCCCCGCGATGCCGCCCGACCACACCCGACCAAGCCGCGTTCGCTCTGGCCCGGCATTCACCCAATCGCACTGCCTTCGGTGACCGCGCCATCGCCGTTTTCACCGACATCGCCAGGAAGACGGATGCCCTTGCCTTGGACGTAGGCCCCTTGGAGGAAACCTGCGACTTGTTGGAAGATCTCCTCTCGAAGATCCAATGATTTCGTCCTCTTCCGTGCCGACTGTTCTCCGCACCGCGGTCATTCGGCGACGGGGCGAGTTCGACGCCGCCATTCCCAAGCCGTAACGACCTAACCACCCGGGCCTTCGGTTTCAACACGCGGAGCCTTCGGCGGCGCGGCAGGTCGTGCCGTCGGTGCGTGGGGTGGAACGGGATAGTGGGCGGCATGGCGCAGCAGTACCTCTTGGTTCGCGTTCACCGCCTCGTGCTCTTCTATCTCTCCATCGGGCCACAGGACTTGCAACAGTCGCGCGGACGTCTCACGGCCCAGTCCAAAGTGCAGCACAGACTCATGCTGGGACAGATACGAAGAACTGCACCCCACTTCATCCATGAGCGTCTTTGTTTCGGTCGCCACCACGACCCGCGCCCCAGTGGCAAAAAAGTTGCCGCCGCTCTGTCGGAGCCGCACCCGGAGCCAGTTCCCGGCAGGATGCGAGGTATTCCGTAGAATCAACGGCTGTCCCGAATGTACCGCCAGCGCCAGATCCACGCGCCCGTCCCGATCAAAATCGGCTTGGGCGCCGCCGCGCCCTACGAATGGGGGGATCAGACAATCGCAGGCCCGCGCCGCGACCTCGACAAACCCCTCTCGCCCCCGGTTCCAGAACACAAAGGCCGGTTGAGGGATCAGCACACGGTGCGGTCCACCGGTTTCGAACGTGTGTCCGTTGACCAGCCACAGATCGCGCAGCCCGTCGTTGTCGAAATCGCAAAAGCCCGTCGCCCATCCGACCATGTCCAACGCGATCTGCCCGAGCCCGAATTCATCGGCGGCGTCGAGAAACCACAGCGCCTGGAGCGGCGCGACGCGCGACGTCGCGTCACGGATCATGTTGCGGTACAGCGCGTTCTCCTGGGCGATCCAGTGCGTAATGAAGATATCCTGATCCAGATCGTTGTCGAAATCGGCGACGGCGAGCCCCATGGCGCTGCGATAGTCGGCGGCCAGCGAAGAAGCGCCGATGTCCTCAAACGTGCCGTCGCCGCGATTCCGAAACACCCCGTTTTCGGATACGTCGTTGGCCACATAGAGGTCCTGCCAGCCGTCGCCGTCCATATCGACCCACGAAGCCGATAAGCCTCGTCCCTTGGGATCCGCTACGCCCGCCGATGCGGCGACTTCGGTGAACGTGCCGTTTCCGTTGTTGCGGAACAGCGCATTGGGAACCGGCGAATAGGCGTTGGGGTTGAGCGTGTAGGGTTGCTCCGCGTATTGCGGATCGGGAATGATCCGATCTCCTTCGCGGAAAACAAAATCGACGTAATGGCAAACATACAGATCCAGGTCGCCGTCACGGTCGTAGTCGGCCCACGAACAGCCCGCACTATAGCGCGAATCCTGGAGCCCGCGTTCGGACGTCGCGTCGCGGAATGTCCCGTCTCCCAGATTTTCGTAAAACACATTGTCGCCCAGCGCCGTCACGTACAGGTCAAGGTCCTCGTCGTTGTCCGCGTCGCCCCAGCACGCCGCCATGCCGAATCCGGCAAAGTTGATCCCCGCCGCGTCGCTCGCATCTTCGAACCGCACTCCTTCAATGTTCCGATAGAGACGCGATCGTCCCCTGCTCTTGTCGGGACTCGCATCGGGCCGGATCGAGCCGGCGAAGTTCACCAGAAACAGGTCCGGCCAGCCGTCGTTGTCGTAGTCGCCCCACGCAACCCCTGACCCCATGTCTTCGGCAATGTAGGACGATCGGCTCGCTGGGAAGTGACGGAAGGAGACGCCCAGATGTGCGCTGACCTCTTCAAACTGAATCGGTACGCGGGATTCACCCACGTCCTTTTGTAGTACGCTGGTCACCCCTTCAGTGCCCATACCCGCGGGAGCGATGACCAGACGGTCGCGCCGACTGGCCGTCAGAATGACCAGCGCAAGTACCGCGGTTCCCGCTATGCTCAGCCCGCCCCAGCGAAAAAGGAGCCTACGGCGCCGATTGGGCTGACGCTTGCTGTTCATAATTGACCTTGATGACGGCCTCGGCGCGGGCGATGTCCGTAACCTCGCTACGCTGCCGCGCCTGTTCGCCAAACAGTCGGTCTAGGAATGGGGCGCTGAACTTGCAATACCAGACCACGGCGGTGACCTTCAACTCGTCGCCTGCTGGGCCCGGAGGTGCCGCGAATGAATGAGTTTGCGCCGTCTGCAAGACCGGGGCGGCTGTCGGTGGGGCCATCCCCGGACAGTTAAAGGTAAACGTCGAAGTGTCCGTCACCCCCGGAAAGAGCGCCCGTTTGAAGCGCGCGCCCACCAACCGCCACAGCTCGTGTCTTCCGATCAGCTCTCCGAGGCGGTCCATCAATTCAGCCTTGAACACGATTTGTGGATTCATCAGATACCCGCGTTCGTCGGCCCGCGACGACGCGAAGACCACGCGCCCCGCGGCGTCCGTCACGGTAACCTCCACCCAACCCTCGATCATGTCCAGAGGTCCCGTCGGGAAATCATGTCCGGCCTTGTTGTTCGTGACAATGGTCTGGATGTTCACTGGTTCGCCGGCGCGAACCGCCGGTGGGACAACCAACGAGAGTCGCACGACCGGGCCTTGGGTCCATTTGTGGGCAATCTCCGGCACGGGATGCTCGCCGCGGAGCCACTGAACGGTGAGCTCACAGTGTTTGTCGGCCCCGGGAAGCTGGTGGTAGCGAGGAACGAACTGGTTGGCGCCGAGAAACCTATGGCTGCGATGCTTATCGTCCGCGGTGTGCCGATTCGGGTCATCGCCGTCCCCCGCCGCCGGATCGGTGCTGTCCACCAGCGGCATGTGACATTCCCGGCAACTGATCGTACCGGCCGAATCGCCCTCCCGATGCCAGCGACTCTTCCGCCAACTGTCGTACTGGTTCTGCCCCTGAACCCAGCCGAAATCGTTGACCTCCGCGTCCACGAACTGCTTATGGCATGCCCCGCACGCCTCCGCCGTTTTGTAAAGCGGACGCGAGTAAGCGGCCACATGATGACCCGGATAAGCGCGAATCAGAAAATCGCTCAACCATTGCGCCGCCTTCCCGCGGCTGAACTCGTACACGTAACGATCGTCCGTCTTCACCGTATAATCCGCGTTCCCGCGCACGTCGGTTTGCACGATGGAATGGCAGACCAGACACGAAACGCCCTCGTGGGCCCCCTCGACGCTGAGCGTTTGGTTGCCCACGTTTTTGGCTCCGCTGAAGAGGGCAATGGGATCGTGACAACCGGCGCAATAGCGCGTGGCCTCCGGAGCCAGCTCCGCGGCCATATTCTCTTGCACCTTTTGAAAAACGAAATCCATCGAGGCGTAGCGATGGGCGCTGGGTCCCCATTCGTCCGCAATCTGCGTATGGCAGCGCCCGCAGCCTTCCGAACCGGCGAGCCGACGCGGATCGATGGCTCCATGAACCCTGAATGCGGTTCGCGCCTCTTCCAACGCGGCGTCAAGTTCACCCTTCTGTTCGTCGGAGAGCGGGAGCTCGCCGTAAAGTTTCTGCGCCGCGGTAACCAGACCTACGTGCTCGGTCGCGTCCGGCTTGAAACTCGTCAGGATCACGCGCGACGCCTCGATCCCCAACGCCCGTTCGATCCGCCCCTTCAATTGCGCTTCGATATCCGAAACGTCCTTCCGCGCAAGGCTCGGTGCAAACGGGCGGTCCTCGCCGTATTTGAAGCTGTACCCCGTTGGAAAAGCCTCCTGGAACCGGGGCGGGGCATAATGCACCGCGAGCAGTGCGCATAACGCGGTGGGCGCACCGCCCCAGAGGGCCGTTTGCAGAAGACAAGACGCCCGCGCGCGCCGCAACATCGTCCGCCACGCGGGCTGTTGCACGCGTCGCAACACCAGCGTCAACAGGTGGGCCGCCATAGCCCCCGCGAAGACGAATCCGGCGATGACGTGCGCAAGGTCCCACCCAAGGCCGATGCGCCGCCCGAAGCCTGCTTGCCACGCGAGCACGATTCCCGACACGAAGAGAACCAACAGGCAGGCCGCACTCATGTAGCCAAGAAGCTGATAGTGGCTGAAGTTTCCCCGATACCGGCTCCACCAGTGCTGTCCCACATACCACGCGACGGGCCCCAGCATCAACACGCCTAAAAAGGAATGCCCAAGCACCGAGAACTGGTTGAACTCCGAGAATGACGTCAGGTAGATCGCAAAACCGGTTACGGTTTCAAATAGGAGCAGCCCCAGAACACAACCGGTCAAAGGACGACGCCACTCGGCGGCCGAATCGACTCGCCCCGACGCGGCGTCCCGCCGATCTGGTGAGCGGCCTTCTCGGTCCACGACTCCTTGGTCGACACGTAACAGAGTGGACATACGCTCAATCCCTCCCGACTCGTGTGCATTCCGCCAGAATCGAATCTATTGAAACGCCCTTACCCGATCCCACGACGGCGGAGTCCGCGGGCCGGAAAAGCCTCGCCAATTAAACCATATTCCTATACATTGATAGATATATCGTTCTCGCACTCATATTTCAAGACAATTGTTGCCCCCTCCTCAACCGCCGCATCCTGTTCAGCCCGCCGCAAGCCGGACTCCACGTCCCCCGAGCCGCGCCCGTCAGGAAGCGGACCCCGAGCCGCGGGGTTCACCCCGCGCCCCGCGGCCTACCCCGCGCGATCCTTCACCCCGTTCATCCCGCCCCCCCGGACTCAGCGCCCGCGTCTTTTTTGATCCGAGCCGCGCCCGTCAGGAAGCGGACCCCGCGCCCCGCGGCTTACTCCGCGCGATCCTTCCAATTGCCCTGATCCCGCGCGGTTGAGCGCCCGCGTCTTTTCTGATCCGCGCCGCGCCCGTAAGGAAGCGGACCCCGAGCCGCGCCCGTCAGGAAGCGGACCCCGAGCCCCGCGGCATACTCCGCGCGATCCTTCCAATTGCCCTGCCCCCGCGCGGTTGAGCGCTAGTGTCTTTTTTGATCCGAGCCGCGCCCGTCAGGGAGCGGACCCCGAGCCGCGGGGTTCACCCCGCGCGATCCTTCACCCCGCCCCCCCCGGACTCAGCGCCCGCGTCTTTTTTGATCCGAACCGCGACCGTCAGGAAGCGGACCCCGCGCGATCTTCCCTTTGATCATTCCCCGCGCATACTCCCGACTCCCCTGCCTCGCGCGACGTTACAACCCGAGTATCCAAGCTCCCCAGCCCCGGCGAACCCCGCCTGTAAGGGAGTGCTCGGTAGGCCCCAGCGGGGCCAGAGAATGTGGCCACGGATAGAGTCCTTGACTCGCCACGGTTTCGCAGAGCGAACCCGTCGCGAAGCGACCGGCGGACGGCGTCCGCGGCGGCGTGTCAAGGACGAAACCCCGGTACCCATCGTCGCCCTCTCCCGACCCTGAAGGGGTCGTCTTCCATAGCCGGGGGTTGAGCGCCGCGAAACCCCCGGAAACGGTCCCCCGCTGTCCAACCCACCCCGGCAGGGGTGGGCGGATCGAATCACAAGCACCAAGTGTTCATCGCCAAGTGGCCCACGCGCATCCCTCACTCACCCTTGTCTTTGCGAGACCTCCCGATTTTCCTCGACTCACTCTTGTCATTGCGAGACCTGCCCTGGCCAGGCCGTGGCAATCTCTAACTCGCGGTTCTTCCCCTTGACGCCATCTTGCGCCCCGGCAACGATGTGTCTAATTTCGGCCCGTCTGAGCCGTCGAGTAGACGTGATGGACCCGTGCTCTAATGGAACCTGGCCAGTTCACATGGACTCTTCTTGATGTGCAGCGTGGTACGGGTCGCTTTTCGCAATGATCTTGGTCCCTAACCTCGCTAGAATGCACCGGCGAACCGTCAGTGTCAAAGTCAAAACAACAAACGCTCCCGAACAAGCGCGCGACAGAAAGAGAATCTGCGATCACAACTGATCAGCAGGCAGCTCCCACAAAAAGCCACGCCGACATAGAGCTCATCGCTCGGAAAGAAGCTGATAGAGGGAGAAACCAGGCGATCGGAATAGTTGCGTTCGTATCAATGCTCTTATCCGTACTCACCGGGCTCGGCGTTTACCAAAGCTTGAAGCCGGAAGTTGCAAGAGTTGTACTCGCATCTCTCGAAGACGAAGGCGTATATGCACTATTATTCAAAACTCGGCAAGCCGCTGACTCAATCGAGAAGGCGCAGCAATCCGCAAACACAACGGCTGAACAAATCGAGCAGCTTTCGTCCGACTTAGAATGGCTTCGCGCCCTCCATGCTCCTGGGAAGACTCTGGCCCGTTCCAATTCCATCCTCGACAAGGTCATATCTTCGAGCGATGAAACCAGCCGTTCGGCGGGGAGGAGAATTGCAGAGGTCACTGTTCAACTCGCCGAAAGGCAATCAGTAATCTTGTTCGGGTTAGCGATAATTGACGTCAAAACCACAGGTGATTTGCCTCCTTCACTGATAGGGCTCGTTCGAAATAACAAACGACTTGGCGCTGTTTCTGCTCAGCGAATACGAGGTGAGGTAGTTCATTCCCTTACGTGGTTTGACAGTCCCGGTGCCGGGACCTTCACTTACGCGATCGAGTGCACAATCCCCGTCGTAAACGAATCGCCAACAATTACCGCAGAAACCAAACACGTGGAACTTATGGTCGTTTCACTGAATTGAACACGCCGAACAGCGCAATCTCCTCCTTCGTGTCGCCCAAACACCTTCGACCTTCTTCTTCGACGCTTTTCCCGCCATGAAAACTGGATAACACGCCCGTTCTTCCCCGTCAACGATTCCAGGAACCGGTCCAGGTTCGGTACAGGTCAAGCTTGTTTGTGATCCGAGCCGCGACCGTGAGGGAGCGGACTTTTTCGGCTCGGCAAACACCTGGACCGCTTGCTTACACGCGCGGCTCGGTTCAAATTTGACCAGTACCCAGGTCCTTCCAATTCTCGCTTGAGTGCGGAGACGGGTGCCGCCGGTGCCGCGTCAAATCCCGATCGCGGCATCGCTGCTCAATTTCCGAGTTTGCTCTAACCTCCCGGTCCTCACTTCCCTTCTTTTCCCTTTTCTTTCCTCACCGTCTCTCTTTCTCCCCGCTTTTTTCTTCGTGTCTTCGTGTCTTCGTGGTGAAAATCCGGCCCCCCCGCGCGCGCTTTGCGTACACCATTTCCGTAGCGCCTGCGACGTTCTTTTTAGGGAGGAACTTCGCCCGCCGCGCATGTGCACCCGGTCGCTAACTTCCCCTTCGTGCCCTCGTGCCGGAGCCTGTCGCCGCGCGCCGCGATGCCTGCGGGCCTCTTTTCCCGAAAGGAATCACCAGTTAACAAAGCCCTTACCAACCGCCGGATTCACCGCCCTACCCGAAATCCCCCGCCCCTGCGCCTAAGTGCCAGACCGTGTCACTCTCGGAAAAAAACGTACTTGCGAAACAAACCCGTTTTCCAGTGCCACTTAAGCGAAAACCCCTACCCATTACCCATCTCGCCGCGCCGGCGGTCTGTCCTCATGGTTTACACTTCGGACAGGGGGCGAATCCCGCGTCGAGAGCTCTCGTTCGGCCGCCGAATGTCGTGGATCGTTCGGGCTTGATTTTAGGCACTTCCTCACAGGAAGGCCTGTGAAAGTTGCCGTACTTTGGATCGGCCGGGTATTCCGCCTCCTGGGGAGGCGCGGGCAGGTGCCACACGCCGCGGCGATGCTTGCGGGCGTCGGATTGGGCGACCAGAAGTTCTTTCTCGAATCGCCGATGGGACGTGGTGAGTTGTACGTAAGCCAATCCTTCGCGGACGAGCATTTCGTTCACCATCGATCCGTCGGCGAAGACGTACCCCACAAAGCGGCCCTTCTTGTCCAGGCTCGTTTCGTCGTACCGGACTCGAACGGTCTCGCCGCTCACCAGCTCGGCGTTCCGTCTCTTGGCCTCCTCAAACAGAGGCTCATCCACCAAGGGAGCCCGGATGCCGGCATATACGAGTTCCTCGCCGTCGTCGAGCACGACTTTGCTCCCGCTTCGAACGTGCTCCACCTTGCCGTTCTTCAAATCATCGGCGGTCCGCGCCACCGGCGGTCTGCCGGGTCGCAGGACCCACACCAGGACGCTCGCGAGCAGTACGACCGCGGCGGCGGTCGATGCCGCGGCCAGTCGTTTGTCGGAGCGAATGCGTTGCGCGACGGCGCCGATCATGGGGACTCATCCATGATTTTCCAAAGGTCCTTGATCGTCTCATTATTGACTTTGTCAAACGGGGAGGCCAGGTCGTTCTTGGTCATCTTACCCGGATCCTTGACGAAGCGGGCGTGGCCGTCGCTATACACGGCGTTGACGCCCGTCTTGTGCGCTGAGCGAATCACGTCCGGCAGATGGATCAAATCCGAGGCCAGGGCCACCGTGGTCTTGAGCTGCGCCAAGGTCTTTCCCGTCAAGTGATAGCGCCGCGCCCAACCGGCGCGCGTGTCCCGCGTGGGAATTACGGGCCAGGAATTGAAGGTCGTTCCCGGCGTGTGAAAGAGGTCGGTCTGGATCGGGCAGAAGAGCGCCTGAATGTCATCCAGGGTGGACCCGTCGGCGATCATCGGACCGAAGTTCTGCTCAAAATCCCGCCCGTCGTAGATCAGGTAATTGTATTGCCAGGCGCCGTCGTCCTCTTCGTTGTTGAGCGGGGGGAAACGGTCGTGATCGTGGAGATACGTGGTGAACGATACGGACAACGATCGCAGACGACTCAAGCATTGCGTTCCTTTCGCCTGTTCGCGGGCGCGGGTCAGCGACGGCAGGGTCAGTGCAATGAGCGCTCCCAGAATGGCGATGACCACTAACAATTCGATCAGGGTAAACGCCGTGCAGGTTCGAAACGTTCGCATAGCGTGTCTACTCCTCGACCTCAGCCAAGACTGAAGTCACGTCGGGAACGAAATCCAAATGCGCGTTCGGTAGAAGCCGATGCTCCGAAACGGAAAGGTCCAAGACGTCGGCAGCTAACCGCCACAGTCCAACGGCGAAGGGTCCGGTCGTGGTACGAAGCGCGTGGACCGCGCCCAGCCGAAGCAGCGCCGACGCCCAAGACCATCGCAGCGAGCGACGGCAAAGCCGCCCCCCGGATTCTTGATAGAAGATCAACACATGACGAGCATGGCTCTCAAAGGCCGGCCCCGACGAGTCGCCGGACTGGGCTAACACATCCAGCCAGAGATGCGCCAGGAAGGTGCCGACGTCGACGGCAGGGTCGCCTCGGGAGAGCGTGTCAATATCGACCAGGATCGTCTGATTCTTCCCCAGCAACACCTGCCGGTCGTAGAAGTCTCGATGAATCGTCGCGCATCCGTCGACGGGCGTCGCCTGGTTCCTCCAAACCGGCACGAGACGGTCCAGTAAGTCTGCGGTCTCCGGGTCGGCCTTCGCCAACGCTGATTGCCAGCGTTCCAGAATGCCGATCTCATCGCTTACGGAGAACGCCGGCGCGTCATCGATCGGCGTTCGATGCAGACTGCCTAGCGCATTCATCGCCAGCCTCAAGTCCGAGGGTGTGGCATGAGCTCTGGACAAGGCACGATCGCTCTCGCACCAGGAAAAGAGCGCCAGACGAAGATCGGGGAGATAGCCAATCGGGTCGGCGACGGTCACGCGACCGGCGGAGGCGCGGAACAGTCGGTCTTTCAAGTCGTAGTGCCATCGAATGGCGCGCTCCCCGCGTCCGTCGCGGAACGTCTTGCCAAACACGCTCACCCCATTCATCCGGTACTTCAAGGCGGCGCGACGGCGCGCGCGGTACGAAAGCAATTCCACTTCGCGGCGTGAAGGATCCGCTTCGACCGTCCCGCGGTTTGTGCAAAACCCGGCGAGGCGATCGGTCATGACCGCCGGATTCAGACAGGCGCGCAAATGGGGAAGTCCCGGGTCGAAGTCCGGCGAGTGAATGACGAGCCCGGCTTCGGGAAGCGCCAGTCGAAGGCCCTGAAGTACGCCGCAACCGACAACCGGCTCCCGGATATCCGCCACGGAGGCATCCTGGGGTCGGATGGGAGTCACATACAACGAATATCGCCCTTGATCCCCAAGTTGGAAGGACCATTCAACCGCGAGCGCGTCATCGACCACGGGCCAGACTCGTTCAATGCGTACGTCGCCGGGACCTTCGCCGCCGGGCCAATTCACCTTGGCATCATCCAAGAGGAATGTCAGCACCTGCTCCGGGTTGATCCAGCGCCAACGGGCCGAGACCATTCGAGGTTGCGCCGTCATGGGTGTCATCGCACTCCCGCCCGCCCGCGCCGCCCGGTGAGTTCGCTCTCCGCCAGGCGAACGCAGGTTTGGACCGTATCCCGCCACCCCGGCCGCAAGTGTCGCATTGCGCCATGGGCATGCCTGAGAAAGGCCGCCGCCGCGAACCAATGAAAACGAGGATCGTCGAAAACTTCGCCGGTCTGCTCGAACAGGCTCGCCAGAAACCTCGCTCTCCATCGCGCCGCCCGTTCCGGCTCGACGGCGAAGTCCCGGCGGTGCGGGAGGATCGAAAGCTGCGCCGCAAAGTTGGCGATGTCGATCAGCGGGTCGCCCAAAGACATCCGCTCCAGGTCGAGGAATGTAAATCGCCCCCGCTTGGCGAGAACCTGATGCAGGTGCAGGTCGTTGTGCAACGTCACCGGGTGCACCGGTTCGAGATCGCCCAAACCTCGACACAAATCGTTCGCCATCTCGGTCACGATCCCGGCCAGCTCGGGACAGACAACGGCGAGTTCCTTCACCGCGGCGGCAATGGACTCGCCGACGCGCTCGGAAGCGAGCGTCGGAAGACCGGGAATCTGTGCCCCATGCAACCATCGGAGTGCATGGGCGAACGCCTCGATCGCGCGGTCATCGCTCTTCAGCGCCTCCAGGAGCGGATCGCCGCGGTCCCATTCGACGGCCAGCAACCCTGCGTCCGCCTCCCAACCCAGGACTTGGGGAACCCGGACATCGTCCGAGATCCGCGACAACACCCTGGATGCGACCGCGTGCCTCCGGGCCAACCCACGACAGGAGGCGGGCGACGCACAACGAACGGCGATTCGACGTTTGGCGATCTCCCCCGTGGCGGGATCGCGTACTTCGGCGCGCAGCCGAATGATCCACTTATACTCAGGCGTGTAACGGATGAATCGCCGTTGCAGCGTGGCCGCGTCCAACACCTCCGCCCGCCCGTTCCGTTCAATCCAATGTTGCCATCTCTCCGGCGCAGAAGTGGCGGAGGCGAACTTGCGCAGCCCCCGCAGGCGGCGATCGTTCGGAAAGCGGTACACTTCAACATCGTCCTCGCCCACGCGAATGACCTGCCCGCGGCGGGACATCGGGCGCCGGACCGGGGCGTGTAGATAGACGAGATCGCCCTCCGGCCAGACGCGATTCCCCGGTGTGTCGGGGTCAGACAGCAGCGCAAACGCGATGCGCACGTACCGAGCCGGATGATAGGCCGCGTCGAGCGCGACGATCTTTCGCCAACGGTCTCGAACTTCCGGGGCCACATCCGAAAGCTGGGCACGAAGTACGGCCAGCATGTCGGCAGGATCAAGACGGCTGAGAACGCCGTCCAGCCGCTCGTCTCGGGGCAAGTCCTGACAAATCCCGTGCACTACGACGCCCCCCGAACGCGCAACGCCGGCGGACCTTCGCCTTCCGCCCATAGTTCCGAGTACGCGGCGCACCCACGAGCGAGAAGCTCCCGGTGCGTTCCCTGGTCGACGATTCGTCCGCGAGACAGGACAATCACCCGGTCGAACCGTTCCATCCCATACAGTGCGTGGCAGATCACGATCGTCGTGGCCGAATTGCGCTCCGACATCCACGCCTGTTCGACCAGTCGTCGGGTCCGCGCGTCCAACCCCGTGGCGGGTTCGTCCAAGAGGAGGATGGCCGGTTCCCGAAGCAGTGCTCGGGCCAGGGCCAGCCGTTGCCGCTGACCGCCGGAAAGGTCCGAGGCGCCCT
>Ga0214473_10004640_pt1 | contig 16519 bp, 16 predicted proteins | sample RVTome_7_FD_203509 | JGI IMG/M metagenome (GOLD analysis project Ga0214473, IMG submission 203509) | Soil microbial communities from uranium-contaminated site in the Upper Colorado River Basin, Wyoming, United States - RVT98D197 | ecosystem: Environmental > Terrestrial > Soil > Contaminated >... | reverse complement strand
TCCACGTCCCTGCTGCAGTCGAGCCACAATTACCGCGAGCGCGGCATGCGCGCGCTGGTCTACACCGCCAAGCTCGACCAGCGGGGCGGCGGCAAGATCCATTCGCGCATCGGTCTTACGAGCGACGCCATGCACTTCGAGGCAGGCACCGACCTCTATGCCGAAATCTCCGCTGAGCACGCACGCCAGGCCGTCAACTGCGCCCTGCTCGACGAGGCGCAGTTCCTGTCACCGGTTCAGGTGGAGCAGCTCGCCGCGATCGTCGACCAGTTGTCCATACCGGTGCTGTGCTACGGGCTGCGCACTGATTTCCGCGGTGAGCTGTTTCCAGGCAGCGCGCGGCTCCTGGCCCTCGCTGACGAGCTGTCGGAACTGAAGACCATCTGTCATTGCGGGCGCAAGGCCACGATGGTCGTGCGCATCGGGGCCGACGGCGCAGTCGAGCGGGAAGGTGCGCAAGTCGAGATTGGCGGCAACGAGCGCTACCTGCCGCTGTGCCGGCGTCATTACTTCGAGGCGACCGGCAGGCGCGGCTACCGGTCGTGAGGACGGGGGTGGCATACAGGGCGGGGCATGCAGCTTGATGTGGTGGCGCCACTTGATGGTCAACTGCCTTGGGCCAGCAATGGAATATTGCAGGTCCTGCGCCCGCCTGGCCATATCGCGGATGGTGTCCGCCTGCTGATCGGCAACGCCCGTCCGGCCGTGCCTGTGGCGCGAGACTGTCGGGCAGGCATTCGTCGACCATAGGTTTCGAACGGCTCACGGCATTAATTCCGCAGCGCACAAGCGAGATGAAAGCGTTGGTGCGCGTCAACTTGGGCATGGAGGGCCAAGGGTGCACTCGACCACGATCCGCCTCGGGCTGCGCGAGAACCTGAGCCAGTTCTCACTGCTGGTCCTTGTCAATGCGTTCGTGGGCGCCACGGTGGGATTGGAGCGCAGCATCCTGCCTGCGATTGCCGAGCAGGAGTTTCAGCTCGCTGCTCGAACGGCGATTCTCTCCTTCATCCTCGTGTTTGGCGTCAGCAAAGCATTGTCGAATTATTTCGCCGGCCGTCTATCTGATCGTTTCGGCCGCAAACATGTATTGGTGGCAGGCTGGCTGGTCGCTGTCCCGGTGCCCTTCATGTTGATGTGGGCGCCAGACTGGAACTGGGTGATCGGAGCCAATGTGCTGCTCGGCGTCAGCCAGGGGCTGACCTGGTCGATCACGGTGATCATGAAAATTGATCTGGTCGGACCGAAGCAGCGTGGCCTGGCGATGGGGCTGAACGAGTTCGCTGGTTACTTCGCGGTGGCAGCTAGCGCATTGGCAACCGGCTGGCTTGCGGCCACGTATGGACTGCGGCCCGAGCCGTTCTATCTGGGCGTAGGCTATGTTGCCGCGGGCTTGCTGCTGTCTTGGCTCGCTGTGCGTGAAACCCGACATCATGTCGCCCACGAAGTACGCACACGTCACCCTGCAGTGGCCGCAGACGAGATCTCGCAAGGCGAAATTTTCCGGCGCGCAACGCTGACCGACCGGAATCTCTCCAGCATCAGCCAGGCGGGACTGGTCAACAACCTCAACGATGGCATGGCCTGGGGCCTGTTCCCGTTGGTATTCGCCGCTGCGGGAATGACCCTGGCCCAGATCGGCGTGCTGGCCGCGATCTATCCCGCCGTCTGGGGCATCCTCCAGATCTTCACCGGGGCCCTGTCGGACTACGTGGGGCGCAAATGGCTCATCGTGTCGGGGATGTGGCTACAGGCCATCGGCATTGCCGTCACCGCAATGACGCTGGATTTCGTACTGTTCAGTCTGGGCGCTGTCCTGCTCGGTGTCGGCACGGCCATGGTCTATCCGACATTGCTGGCTGCCATCGGGGATGTGGCTCACCCGGTGTGGCGTGCTTCAGCCGTCGGGGTCTATCGGCTGTGGCGGGACTTCGGTTACGCAGTCGGTGCATTGGTCGCCGGCATCACCGCCGATCTGTTCGGTCTTGCTCCAGCCCTGTGGGTGGTTGCCGGCATGACGGCGGTGTCGGGCACGATCGCGGCTTTGCGAATGAGTGAAACTCTGAAAAGTGGACTGCGATGAATGCGCCGGTCTATCTCGATTACAACGCAACCACGCCCGTCGCACCGGAGGTTGCGATCGCGATGCAAGCCTGCCTGACCGGGGTATTCGGCAATCCGTCCTCCGCCCATGACCGTGGCCGGCAGGCCGCCGCCGTCATCGGCGATGCGCGCCACTCCGTGGCAGAGTTGATCGGCGCCCGTTCTGATGAGATCGTGTTCACTGGCAGCGCGACCGAAGCCAACAATCTCGCACTTCTCGGTGTTGCGCGAGCTTTGCGGGCAGTCAGGCGCCATCTGGTAATCAGCGCCATCGAACACCCCGCCGTGATGGAGCCCGCGCTGCATTTGCAGCGCGAGGGCTGGGAGCTGACGATCGTGCCGGTGGATGGTCATGGGCGGGTGGCGCCGGCCATCGTCGCGGCGGCCGTTCGGCCCGATACCGCGCTGGTTTCGATCATGCATGCCAACAACGAGATCGGCACGCTGCAGCCCATCGCAGAAATCGCGGCATTGACTCGCGCGCGCGGTGTGTTGCTGCATACCGATGCAGCGCAATCGGTGGGCAAGGTACCGGTTGATGTCACTTCTCTGGGTGTCGATCTGCTGACGTTGGCGGGGCACAAGTTTTATGCGCCTAAAGGCATCGGCGCGTTATACGTGCGCACCGGAACGCGGATCGAAAACATCCTGTTTGGCGCGAGCCAGGAGCATGGTTTGCGTCCGGGTACGGAAAACGTTCCCGCGATTGCCGGCCTCGGCGCCGCCGCGCAACTGGCCGGGCAGCGCCTGCCCGAGGCGGGTCCGCATCTGCGCGAGCTGCGAGATGCCCTGGACCACCGTCTGCGGGACGCCATCCCTGGTCTCTCGCTGAACGGGCATCCCGTCGAACGACTGCCGAATACGCTGCACCTGTCGTTTCCCAAGGTCAGCGGGCGCGAATTGCTGAAGCTGGCGAGTAGGGATGTGGAGGCTTCGGTCGGATCGGCCTGCCACTCGGAGGGCGATGCCGTCAGTGGGGTATTGGCAGCGATGGGGCTGAATGCGGCACGGGCCATGGGGGCGGTGCGGCTGTCCACCGGCCGGATGACGACGCTGGCGGAGATCGAGCGTGCGGCCAACGCGCTGATTACCGCCTGGCGACGGCTGGCTTGAAGGACGGTTGTGTTTTACGCGCTTGTGCCAGCGAGCGTAGCGCGGATCCTCGCCGTGCCCGAGGTTGCGCATCGCAAGGCACACGCCGAGGCGCAGTCCCCGGGCGCCTGTCAGCAGGGCCAGCAGCGTCCGCCGCCAGATGTCGACAACGATGGCGTTCCGCAGTAGATCGCTGGGGACTGCGGGTGACGCACAGGCGTTCGATGTGGCGAGACTGGCTCTTCATCGAGCTCGGCGGCGCGCTGCCTCGCGAGTCCGGTGCGCAGGAGGCAGCCGGGGGAAAGGAATGAATCCGCTCGTTGGCGAACGCCGGATCTCGTTCAACCGTCGAGCTTGAGCAAGGCGAGCTTCGCTTCGCGCAGGTAGGGACGATCGTCGTCGCGGCCGCGCATGTTCTCCGACTCCGCCTCGTGGATGAGTTCCGCGTCCAGCGCCCATGACTGCAGGATGCGGCGCTTCTGGTCGCGACTCAGCCGGCCTTCCTCGAGTACTTCGGCCGGGCGCGAAAAATACCGCGTCGGATCCAGGACCGCGGCACCGACGTCTAGATTGGCTTTGTACTCATTCATCCTTGGGCGCTGCTCTGCGAACTCTTGTCGCCGCAAATTTCCGCTCAAACTCCAGGCGCGCATTGCGCGTCCTGAGGTCGTACTTGCCGTTGCGCGGCGTCACCTCCAGGTAATGATCCAGTACTAACCGCGCACGTTTCACCTTGTAGGATTTCAGAAACGGCGTGACCTGTTCCAGCAACGCCAGTGCCTGCCGATTCGCAATCACATAGGTGAGACCAGGCGCATGATGCGATGCGGCCGGCTTTTTGGTTGTGATCTTGCCTGCTCGAATTGTATGCAGCGCCCAATCGACGAGGACTCGCTCAGTGCTGCTGATCGTGACCACCAGCTGCCGGTTGTTGCGCGCATGAAGCCGTGATAGCGCAATCGTGCCCTCGCCGTCGATCAATCCTGCCAAATAGGCGGCATCGACATTGGGCAAACGGGCAACCCTTCTCGGCTGCAATTCGACCTCCAGGCAATCGGCAACCAAGCAAGGCCCCGGCCAATGGTCGGCCGGGGCTTCAGTTGGTGGAGGCGGCGGGACAGCAGTTCCACCGCTTTCGCGGCGGGCTGGACTATGCCATCACCCCGGCCAATGCCGGGGGCGGGGCGTGTTATCCGGCGCAAATGCCACCGGATCCTGGGTACTGCCCCGGCTCGTGCCTCGGCAGCTCCATGAGTCTCTACAGGGCAGGCCTGAGGTTAGCCCTCTTCCTACCCCTCGGCGTTACCGCTTGCCGCCATCGCTGGCGCCGTCAGGCTTCGCCGATGTGAGCCCCGTTCTCATTCCACCCTTGCGGGTGAAAGCGACCCTCGTTGATCGAACCCGCGTCCGCAAGCCCTACGCTACAGGATCTACGTGCGTGTCCACGCCTATTGATCTCGCCTCATGCTACCCGGCGGGCGGGGAAAACATGAGACCAGCTCAGGAACGTTTTAGCAGTTCCGGCCCTCAGCACACCGGTTCCGCGATCCTGTGAGCGCGTCCCCCGATTTGGCAGCACAGGCACTAGCCAGTCGAAGGTTAGGCGGGGTTAAGCCGCCAGAGCGTAGTTGTCGTCGTTGGCAACTAGAGTTTGCAAGCTGATTAACGAGGAGGCCTGCACCTCGGCACGCCCCTGGAGTTTCGTGACCCACGTCGAAACCGATCGCCCCCAGAAGTCGCCGCCATTCTAGCAAATCGGAGGACTCAGCGCCGGCTCTTCATGACGCGGGCTCGCTCGCGCTCCCAGTCCCGTTCGCGATCAACGGCACGCTTATCGTGCTGCTTCTTGCCGCGCGCGAGGCCGACTTCGAGCTTGGCCTTGCCATCCTTCCAGTAAGCCGCAAGCGGAATCAGCGTGAAACCCTTGCGTTCGACCGCGCCGATCAGCGCATCGATCTGGCGGCGGTGCAGCAAGAGCTTGCGGCTGCGCGTCGGGTCCGCCACGACATGGGTCGACACCGTCGGCAGCGGCGAGACATGCGCGCCAAACAGCCAGGCCTCGCCATGCTTGAGCAACACATACGCTTCCTGCAGCTGCAGACGCCCGGCGCGCAAGGCCTTGACCTCCCAGCCCTGCAGCGCCATGCCCGCCTCGTAGCGCTCGTCAATGAAGAATTCGTGCCGCGCCTTGCGGTTTTCGGCGATCCGGCCCGGCGCCGCTTCTTTTTTCCTGGCCATCATCCATTCTAGCGGCATCGCACGGTTGTCTGTGCCAGCGGCGCCGGTGACAATCGGCCGGTGAGGTCATCAAAACATGCGTGAGGTGCGCCGCAGCGCCCTGCTTCCGTACACGGCCGGACAGATGTACGGGCTCGTCACCGACGTCGAGCGCTATCCGGAATTCCTCCCGTGGTGCAATGCCGCGCGGATCCTCGCCGACGAAGGCGAGTTTGTAACCGTCAATCTGGGACTCGCGCGCGGTGTCGTGCGCGGCAATTTCACGACCCGCAATCGCCTGGTGCCGGATCGCTCGGTCGAGATGCGACTCGTCGAGGGGCCGTTCAGCCTGCTGGAAGGACGCTGGGATTTCCTGCCGATCCAGGATGCAGGCACGCGCGCCGAACTGCAGATACGCTTCCAGACGCGCGGGGTGATCGGCGGGCTCGCGCTCGGGTCGGCATTCGAGGGGATCTGCAACCAGATGGTTGATGCCTTCGGCCGGCGCGCGAATCAGGTGTTTCGTGGCGGCTGAACGCCTGGCGATCCAGGTCGTCTGCGCCGAGCCCGCGCGCCAGACGGTGCTTGCACTCGAGGTGGAAACAGGCTGCACCGCTGCCGAGGCCGTCACGCGCTCCGGGATCCTCGCGCTGCATCCCGACATCGACGCGACGCGTTGCGCCATCGGCATCTTCGGGCGCGAAGTCGCGAGAGATCATCGGCTGCGGGACGGTGATCGCGTCGAGGTGCTGCGTCCGCTGCAGGACGACCCGCGCGAGCGACGCAGGCGTCTCGCGAGGCAGGGCAGCACGATGGGCAGGAAATCAGCTGGTCGCGGCTGACTGGTCGCGCGGCACGGGAATCGGCTCCTCGATGCGGGTCACGTTATCGCCCTCGAACCAGACGATCAGGTGGTGTTTCTCGATCTTGCGCGAATGGCCGCGCTGCAGCCGATAGACGTAATCCCAGCGATCGGGATTGAAGGTGTCGATGACCATCGGCGTGCCGAGCAGGAACCGCACCTGGCTGCGGGTCATGCCGACTTCGACCTGGTCGACCTGCTCCGGATCGAGCAGGTTTCCCTGCTGGACGTCCATGCGGTAGATGCAGCCGGTGGCGACCAGGAGCGGCAACAGCAAGGCCGCAGCGATGCCGGGGAACAGGCGCGGAACCGGTCGCATGGTCAGGAATCCTGGGCGATAATGGCGCGTATCATAACGGAATCGCCGCAACACGCGGCGACGGAGCGCGGTCGTGGAATCCAGCGATCTCCGCAAGGCGGGACTCAAGGTCACGCTGCCCCGCGTCAAGATCCTGGAGATCCTGGCCGGCAGCCACGGCCGGCACCTGTCGGCCGAGGACATCTATCGCGCACTCCTGGAGCACAGCGAGGACATCGGGCTGGCCACCGTCTACCGGGTGCTGACGCAATTCGAGGCGGCCGCGCTCGTCAAGCGCCACCACTTCGAGGGTGGAACCGCGGTGTTCGAGCTGAACGAGGGCGAGCACCATGACCACATCGTGTGCATGGACTGCGGCCGGGTCGAGGAGTTCATGGACTGCGGCATTGAGAAGCTGCAACTGGATGTCGCAGGCCGCCTCGGCTTCGACATCGCGGAGCACAACCTGATCCTCTACGGCCGCTGCCGTCGCGCGGCCTGCCCGCACCGCCGCAAGAGCACTTGAAAGCAGCGCCGCTGTCGCGCGGGAGTCAGTCCGAAGCCTGCTGACGGGCAGCGGCGCCAGCGGTGCGCAGCATCTCGCGTGCGTGTTCGCGTGCCTTGCGGGTGACCTCGACTCCCCCCAGCATTCGTGCGAGCTCTTCGATCCTCTCGTCGGGTCCGAGGGCCGTCACGGTCGTGCGGCTCGCCTGGCCGTCCGTCAGCTTGGCGACGCGCAACTGCCGATGCGCCTGGCTGGCGACCTGGGCAAGATGAGTCACGCAGAGCACCTGTCCCTGATTACCGAGCTCACGCAGCTTGCGGCCGACGATTTCCGCGACGCCGCCGCCGATGCCGGCATCGATTTCGTCGAAGATCATGCAGGCTCGGGCGTTCCGGTGAGCGGCGGCGACCTGCACGGCCAGGCTGATGCGCGACAACTCGCCTCCGGAGGCGACCCGCGCAACGGGCTTGACGGGCTGGCCCGGGTTGGCGCTGACGAGGAACTCCAGGCGATCGACGCCGTCCACCGCGGGCTCGGCATCGGGATTCGATTCGACCGAAATCTCGAACCGGCCGCCGGCCATGCCGAGCTGACGCATCAGACTCGTCACCGTCGTGCCAAGGCGCTTTGCCGCTGCGCGGCGGGCGGTCGAAAGCGCTGCGGCAGCATTGCGATAGTCCAGGCGCAGTCCGGCGAGGCGTGCGTCGAGGTCGCCAAGGGCGAGTTCGGAGTGTTCCAGTTTCACTAGCTGCCCGCGCAGCTCATCGAGTTGCTGCGGCAGGCGGTCGGGTGCGACGCGATGCTTGCGTGCGAGATCCTCGATTGCCGCGACCCTTCTCTCGACGTACTCCTGGCGCGCGGGGTCGGCATCGAGCGCCTCGAGGTAGGCGCCCAGCGCGGTGCCGGCCTCACCGAGACCGATGGCGGCTTCCTCCATGATCCGCAGCGGCTCCGCGAGACGCGCATCGATCGCCGCGGCGGCGCGCAGTTGGGTCACGGCGCGGGCGACGAGCGCGTGCGCATCCGCGCCGTCGGCGTCGTAGCTGAGTGCGTTCGCATTCTGTACCGCCTCGGCGAGTCGCCCGCGGTTGGCAAGCCTTGAGCGCTCCTCGATGAGGCTCTCGACCTCGCCTTCGCCGAGGGAAAGTGCTTCGAGTTCGCCGACCTGGTAGCGCAGCAGTTCCAGGCGCGAACTGCGATCTCGCGCCAGCGCGGCCAGCGCCTCGCGTTCATCGGTCAGGTGCCGCCAGTCGACTGCCAGGTCGCGCACCGGATCCAGCAGGGCCTGGTGGCCGCCGTGCTCGTCGATCAGCTGGCGCTGGGTATCGCGGCGGATCAGCGACTGGAATTCCTGCTGCCCGTGAATGTCGATCAGGCTGTCGCCCAGTTCGCGGACGGCTTGTGCGGGCTGCGTCTGGCCGTTGACGTATTGCCGCGAGCGGCCGTCCTGGCCGATCACACGGCGCAGCACGACCTCCCCGCCGTCGTCGGCCAGCTCCTGGCTTTCGAGCCAGCTGCGCACGCGCTCATTGCCGGTCACGTCGAAAGTTGCCGTGATCTCGGCCCGTTCGGCGCCATGGCGCAGCATGTCGGCGCCCGCGCGGCCGCCGATCGCCAGCATCACCGCATCGACGATGATCGACTTGCCGGCGCCGGTTTCCCCGGTGAGCGCGGTCAATCCGCAGGTCAGCTCGAGTTCGACGGAGTCGATGATCGCGAAGTCGCGGATCTGCAGGTGAACGAGCATAGGGAACCTCTGATTCACTCCCGCATGCGGCACGTTGCGCGCGCGCGGCGGTGCAACCAGGCGCGAGCTGAAGTCCCATAGCCAAGCCTATGGACGAGGCGAGCAACGCCGTGGCGCCGCCGCCCGCGCACAACCCGCAGGGACCGGGCGATTTTCGCCCCTGGCGGCGTCGCTCGTCGCTCATGTATCACGATACACATCGCTCCTTGCTCCTTGCCAGGGGCGAAAATCGCACACGGTCGCGCGCATGCGGGAGTAAATCAGAGGTTCCCTACGGCTCCGTGCGGCCGTTGCGTGCACTGCGGCCCCAGTGCAGCTTCGACCGCAGCAGCCGGAAATAATCGTGGCCCGGTGGATGCAGCAAGGTGACGCTGCTGGAAGCCGGCTCGATCACCAGGCGGGAGTCCGCATCCAGGTCGCCGAGCAGCACGCCGTCGCAGGTGACCTGGGCGCGCGTCGCGGAACGCTCCACCAGGCGCACCTCGATCCGGCTGCTGCGGCCGACCACGATCGGGCGGTCGCTCAGCGTGTGCGGCGAGATCGGCGCGATGACGATCGCATCCAGCGACGGATGCATGATGGGCCCGCCGCAGGACAGGGCATAGGCGGTCGACCCGGTCGAGCTTGCGATCACGAGCCCGTCGCCCCCATGCGCATTGACAAAGCGGCCGTCGATCCAGAACTCGAGCTCGACCATGCGTCCCGACTCGTGGCGCTGGACGACGACATCATTCAGCACGCGGCACACGGCGGCCTGCCCGCCGGCGCGCGTCAGGCGGGCCTCGAGCAGCTGGCGGACGTCGATTTCGTAGCGTCCCTGCAGCACCGCATCGAGACTTTCGAACATCTCGTCGGGCGACACGTCAGTCAGGAACCCGAGCCGGCCGCGATTGATGCCAAGCAGCGGGACCTCGCGCCCGATCACGAGTTGCGCGGCATACAGCATCGTTCCGTCTCCGCCGATCGCGACAATCAGGTCCGCGTCCGTTCCCAGCGCCGCATGCGGCCGGCGTTCGACACCGCCCGGGAGATCAGCCACCACGCTTTCGGCATCGACCAGCACGGCGAGGCCGCGGGACTGCAAGTGGCGCGCAATCGACACCATCGATTCGGCCACGCGGGCGTCCTCGACCTTGCCAACCAGTGCGATTCGGGAGAAGCGTTTATTCATGTGGAATTGCGACCTTTTAGCACGGGCCGCAGGGCGCGGGCCAGAACTCCGGCATGCCCTCGGCAAATGCTCCTTGACACTCGGCAAGGCCGATTGCTAGTTTCGGTGTCCCAGCCGACAGGATAAGTTATTTTCTTGAATTACAGATACTTATGACGGACCAGGTGCAAGGCATCGAGGATTCGCCGAGCGACCGGGCGCAACTGCTGCTGCGCACCCTGATCGAATGCTATGTGCGTGACGGGCAGCCGGTCGGCTCGCAGACCCTGTCACGGGAATCGGGCCTGAGCCTCAGTACGGCGACGATCCGCAATGTCATGGCGGACCTGGAGGAGCACGGCTTCGTTTGCTCGCCGCACACCTCGGCCGGCCGCGTGCCGACCGACAAGGGCTATCGGTTCTTCGTGAATACGCTGCTTCGCTACCAGCCGCCCGACCGGGCGGAGATCGCGGAACTGCGACGCCGGCTGGAACTGCAGGCCGGCGACCCGAAAGCACTGGTAACGGCAGCCTCCCAGCTGGTATCGAGCCTGACGCACCTGGCTGGGGTCGTGACGGTGCCGCGCGAGACGCAGGCCGCCCTGTCGCAAATCGAATTCGTCGGCCTCTCCGGCAACCGCGTGCTCGTGATCCTGGTCGTCAACGGGCGCGACGTGCAGAACCGGGTCCTGCAGCTCGAACGCCACTTCTCGGCCGACGAACTGCGGCGCGCCGCCGCCTACCTGAATGACCAGTTTCGCGGCCAGGAACTCGAGGGCGTGCGCGCGCGGCTGGTCGCGCAGCTGCAGGAAACCCGTGAGCACCTGAACCGGCTGATGATGGACGCAATCACGCTGGCACAGCGCGCCTTCGCCGAGCATCCGGGCGAGCGTGAGGCCGACATGGTCATCGCCGGCGAGACCAATCTCATGGGGTTCGCGGAGCTTTCGAATGTCGATCGCCTGCGCCGCTTGTTCGAGGCGTTCAACGAAAAGCACGACATCCTGCACCTGTTGGACCAGAGCCTGCATGCGGAAGGCGTCCAGATCTTCATCGGCCACGAATCGGGCTACACGATCCTCGATGATTGCAGCGTGGTCGCGGCGCCGTATACGCAGGATGACCGCGTGGTCGGTGTGCTGGGCGTGATCGGGCCGACGCGCATGGCCTACGAGCGCGTGATCCCGCTGGTCGACATCGTGGCGCGGATGCTGGGTTCCGCCTTGAATCTGCGCGACTGAGCCCCAGACTGCCATGCCATGACCGATCAACAGGCGCCCATCCAGCCGGAGGACACCGCAGAGCCGGTGCCGGCCGCCGCACCCGGGCAACTGCTCGCGGAAGCCGAGGCGCGCGCGGCGGAACACTGGGCCGCGTACCTGCGAGCGGCAGCGGAACTCGACAATGTCCGCAAGCGCGCCGCGCGCGAGATCGAGGCCGTGCGCCAGTTCGCGGTCGAGCGTTTCGCGGTCGAGTTGCTGCCAGTAGCCGACAGCCTGGAGCTCGCGCTGGGCGCGGGTGCGACGGCCGACCTCGCGACCCTGGAGGAGGGCCACCGGGCGACCCAGCGCCAATTGCAGAAAGCCTTCGAAAAGGCCGGCATCACCGAACTCGATCCGTCCGGGCAGCCCTTCGATCCGCAGTTGCACGAGGCCATGACAACCCGCCCGTCCGCGGAATGCCCGCCGGATACCGTCCTGGAGGTGGTGCAGAAGGGCTACCTTCTGAATGGCCGTTTGCTGCGGCCCGCCAGGGTCATCGTCTCGACGGTTCCTGGACCGGCGCTGGACGGTTGAAACGGGGCCGGGCCGGCCCCAAATCCGAAGCCAGTCATACCTTCCGGAGCCAGCGCAATGGGCAAGATCATCGGAATCGACCTGGGCACGACCAATTCCTGCGTCGCCGTCATGGAAGGCGGCACGCCCAAGGTCATCGAAAACAGCGAGGGCGATCGCACGACGCCCTCGGTGGTCGCATTCACCAAGGATGGCGAAGTGCTGGTCGGCCAGCCTGCCAAGCGCCAGGCGGTCACCAATCCGCAGAACACCTTCCATGCGGTGAAGCGCCTGATCGGACGCCGCTTCGACGATGGGGTCGTCCAGAGGGACATCCCGCTCGAGACCTACAAGATCGTGCGCGCCGAAAACGGCGATGCCTGGCTCGAGGCACAGGGCAAGCAGATGGCGCCGCCGGAGATTTCCGCGCGCGTGCTGATGAAGATGAAAAAGACCGCCGAAGACTACCTCGGCGAGACCGTGAGCGACGCCGTGATCACGGTGCCGGCGTATTTCAACGACGCACAGCGCCAGGCCACCAAGGACGCGGGCCGGATTGCGGGCCTCAACGTTCGCCGGATCATCAATGAGCCGACCGCAGCCGCGCTTGCCTACGGCATGGACAAGAAGGGCCGCGACCGCAAGATCGCGGTCTACGACCTGGGCGGTGGCACCTTCGATATCTCGATCATCGAGATCGCCGACGTCGACGGCGAGCACCAGTTCGAAGTGCTGTCGACCAATGGCGATACCTTCCTGGGCGGCGAGGACTTCGACCGCAAGGTCATTGAGCACATCGCCGCGGAATTCCAGAAGGAGAGCGGCGTCGACGTCAGCAAGGACCCGCTGGCCGTGCAGCGCCTCCGGGAAGCCGCCGAGAAAGCCAAGGTCGAGTTGTCGTCTGCCCAGCAGAGCGAGATCAACCTGCCGTACATCACGGCGGATGCATCTGGTCCGAAGCACCTGACGCTGAAGCTGACGCGCGCCAAGCTCGAATCGCTGGTCGAAAGTCTCGTGAACCGCACGGTGGAGCCCTGCCGGATCGCGCTGAAAGACGCGGGCCTCGCCGCCAGCGACATCGACGAAGTGATCCTGGTCGGCGGGCAAACGCGCATGCCGCTGGTGCAGAAGACGGTCAAGGACTTCTTCGCAAAGGAGCCGCGCAAGGACGTCAATCCGGACGAGGCCGTCGCGGTCGGCGCAGCGATCCAGGGCGGCGTGCTGGCGGGCGACGTCAAGGACGTGCTGTTGCTCGACGTGACGCCGCTGTCGCTCGGCATCGAGACACTCGGTGGCATCTTGACGCGCCTGATCGAGAAGAACACCACGATTCCGACCAAGGCCACGCAGGTGTTCTCGACCGCCGATGACAATCAGACCGGCGTGACGATCCACGTGCTGCAGGGCGAGCGCGACCGCGCGGCCGACAACAAGTCGCTCGGGAAGTTCGATCTGAGCGACATCCCGCCGGCGCCGCGCGGCCTGCCGCAAATCGAGGTGACCTTCGACATCGACGCGAACGGCATCATGAACGTGTCGGCGAAGGACAAAGCCACCGGTAAGGAGCAGAAAATCATCATCAAGGCATCGAGCGGCCTGACCGAGGAAGAAATCAAGCAGATGGTCAGGGATGCCGAGGCCCACGCCGAGGAGGACAAGCGCTTCCGCGAGCTGGTCGAAACGCGTAACCGGGCCGATGCCCTGCTGCATGCCACCGACAAGGCCGTGAAGGATCTCGGCGACAAGGTTACCGGCGAGGAGCGCGTGGCCGTGGAGGGCGCATTGAGCGACCTGCGTGGCGTGTTGAAAGGCGACGACAAGGCCGCGATCGAGCGCAAGGCGGAGGCGCTTGCCAAGGCCAGTGCGCCCATCGTGCAGCGCGCCTACCAGGGCGAGGCTGCGCCGGCGGGCGGTGCTGCCGCGGGCGCGGAATCCGGTCCCGGAAAGGCTCCGGACGACGTGCTCGACGCCGAGTTTGAGGAAGTCAAAGGGGACGGCAAGCCGAAGGCGCACTGAGGGCCTCGACGCAGGCGCAGATCTTTCGGCGGGCCGCCGGGTGACAGTGCGTCGCCCGGCGGCCGCGCCTGTGGAGCGACATGTCGAAGCGCGACTATTATCAGGTGCTCGGCGTGCCGAGAAACGCCACGGAGGATGCCATCAAGAAGGCATACCGCCGCCTGGCAATGAAGTATCACCCCGACCGGAATCCGGACGACAAGGAAGCCGAAGAGCGTTTCAAGGAGGCCAAGGAGGGCTATGAAGTCCTGAGTGAGCCGCAGAAACGCGCAGCCTACGACCAGTACGGCCACGCGGGCCTGGATGCCGCGCGCGGGGCCGGCCAGGGTTTCAGTCCTTCCGACGCCTTTGGCGACATCTTCGGGGACGTGTTCGGCGACATCTTCGGTGGCGGCCGTCGCAGCGGCCGCAACACCGTGTTCCGCGGCGCAGACCTGCGCTATGAACTGACGCTCGACCTCGAACAGGCGGTATTCGGCACCAGCACCGAGATCGACTTCCAGACGGTCGCCGAGTGCAAGGAATGCGGTGGCAGCGGCGCGGCCAAGGGGCACAAGCCGGTCAGCTGTGAAACCTGCTCGGGTGCCGGCCAGGTGCGCATGAGCCAGGGCTTCTTCACGGTCCAGCAGACCTGTCCGCGCTGCAAGGGTCGCGGCACGATCATCCGGGAGCCCTGCGGTTCCTGCGGCGGTCATGGGCGGGTCAGGAGCCCCAGGCGCCTGTCGGTGAAGGTACCGGCCGGCGTCGACACCGGCGACCGGATACGGCTCGCCGGCGAAGGGGAGGCGGGTCGCAATGAGGGCCCGCCGGGCGACCTGTACGTCGAGATTGTCGTGCGCGAGCATCCGATTTTCGAACGCGATGGTGCCCACCTGTCCTGCGAAGTGCCGATCGGCTTCGTGACCGCGGCACTCGGCGGCAGCATCGAAGTGCCGACGCTCGGTGGCCAGGCAATCATCAAGGTGCCGGCTGGAACGCAGTCCGGCCGGGTCTTCCGGTTGCGCGAGAAGGGTGTCAGGCCGGTCCGCGGCGGATCGACCGGCGACCTGTTCTGCCGCGTGGTTGTCGAGACGCCGGTCGACCTGACCGCGGAACAGAAGGAATTGCTGCGCAAGGTCGACGCCTCGCTGCGCGGTGGCGGACACCGGCACAACCCGCGCGAACTCTCCTGGCTCGAGGGCGTACGGCAGTTCTTCGGCAAGATGGGGGGCTGACATGATCAACGTGGCGGTGCTTGGCGTCAGCGGAAGGATGGGTCGCTGCCTGGTGCGGGCGATCCGCGAGTCCGATGAATTCACCTTGTCGGGCGCGCTGGCATCGCCATCGAGCGCCTCGCTCGGCCACGATGCGGGCGAAATCGCCCAGACGGGCCCGGTCGCGATCGAGGTCACCTCCGATCGCAGCCGCGCGCTCGACAAGGCCCAGATCGCGGTCGATTTCACGCTGCCGGAGGCACTCGCGGATAATCTCGACGCCGCGCTCGCCAGAAAGCTCCCGATCGTCATCGGCACCACCGGGCTCGATGCCGACCGGCATGCGCTGATCCGCCGCGCAAGCGCAGCGATAGCGGTGCTGGTCGCCCCGAACATGTCGCTGGGCGTGAATCTGCTGTTTGACCTGGTCGGGAGCGCCGCGGCGGCGTTGCCCGGCGACTACGACATCGAGATCCTCGAGGCACATCACCGGCACAAGGCCGATGCGCCGTCGGGTACGGCGTTGCGCATCGGGGAGATCGCAGCCGGTGCGCGCAACAGCACGCTCGCGGCCGTCGGCGTCTACGGGCCGCGGGCGGACACCGCCAGCCGCACGCCGGGCACGATCGGATTCTCGAGTCTGCGGGCGGGCGACATCGTCGGTGAGCACCACGTGCTGTTTGCCGGCAGCGGGGAAACGATCGAACTGGTGCATCGTGCGACGGATCGCATGACCTTCGCCCGTGGCGCGCTGGTCGCGGCGCATTGGCTCGTCGGGCGGCACCCCGGGCTCTACGGCATGGCGGACGTGCTGGGACTCTGAGCCGCACCGGCGGTCGTGGTACAGGCGGCGTCCGTCTGGTATAGAATTCCTTCCCGGGTTGCGGCCCCCTTTGATTGAGACGGAAATATGCCGGTGGAGTCTGGAGCGACTCCGCCCGCGTGAATGCTGCACCCTGCCTGGGCAGGGTGGTCCGGCCGGCCAGGGGAGAAAGGATTCGTGACAGCCACGCCCGCGGTGCTCGCCCTCGAGGACGGCACGGTATTTCGCGGTGTCTCGATCGGTGCGCCGGGCAGCACCACCGGCGAAGTCGTCTTCAACACGGCCATGACGGGCTATCAGGAAATCCTGACTGACCCCTCGTATTGCCGCCAGATCGTCACGCTCACCTACCCGCACGTCGGAAACACGGGCGCCACTCCCGAGGACCTCGAGTCCGCGGACATTCATGCCTCTGGCCTGGTGATCCGCGACCTGCCGGCGCGGCATTCGAGCTGGCGTGCCAGCCAGCCCCTTGCCGGGTTCCTGGCCGAGGGTGATATCGTTGCGATTGCCGGAATCGACACGCGCCAGTTGACGCGCATCCTGCGCGAGAAGGGTGCCCTGGCCGGTTGCATCATGACCGGGCCCGATGTCGAAACCACGATCGCCATTCGTGCGGCGCGCAAGTTTCCCGGACTGAAGGGCATGGACCTGGCCAAGGTCGTATCGGTGCGCGAGCCCTATCAGTGGAATGACGGCAGCCTCGGTCGTGAGCCGGGCCGGATCCTGCGGCCGGGT
>Ga0214473_10004639_pt1 | contig 16521 bp, 17 predicted proteins | sample RVTome_7_FD_203509 | JGI IMG/M metagenome (GOLD analysis project Ga0214473, IMG submission 203509) | Soil microbial communities from uranium-contaminated site in the Upper Colorado River Basin, Wyoming, United States - RVT98D197 | ecosystem: Environmental > Terrestrial > Soil > Contaminated >... | reverse complement strand
CGATCGGGAATATTCCCCCGACGGAGTTCGAAGAGGTATATTATCGCAGTGGAAAAGCGCAGGTCCACGTGGCCTGACTCAACAAAAACAGTCTCCGGGAAAACCGGGGCGGTTCATCCACTCGACTACTATCATGAGAGAGGCTTAGTGTTGTTCATCGGTGCTGATCTGGTGAGGAAGGCCAGAGTCAGTCTGATCTATCGTGATTACCGGCAGTCATCAGAGGTCAATAATACCGAGTACAGCTTTTTCGAAAGACACAAGGAATACCGGACCAATCCGGGCATTGTTGACGGCAAGCTCCGTTCTTTTTCAACCGAACTAAAATATAATTCCCGCGGGCGAGTGCGGGATAAGGGCAGAGAGGCCATATTTGTCTCAGGACCCTTCACCCGATTGGAGGTCGGGACGGAAATCGCCTCCCCCGACTTGGTTGACAATGACTTCGATTTCGTGAGGTACTACTTCCGTTTAAAGAGAACCGGCAGCAGTCCATTGCCCGGTCTTGCAACCATCGAAGTCTTCGCGGGCGGATCAGACAGGACCCTGCCACCACAGAAATACTTCACTGTCGACTTCACCTATAGACTTCTGGGTGAGGGGATGTTTTTCAGAACCGTTGGAGAAAACAACTTTGCCGGCAGTCGAGTGGCTGCTGTGTATCTGGCTAATGATTTCGGACGTTGGCTATTCCGACAAAGCCGTCTGCCGCTCATCAAGCGAATACCACTGTCACTCACCATACACGGTGGCGCTTTCTGGACGGATTTCCGAGGACATCCGGCGCAACCGGGCGACGCCGAGCTTGCCACAGCACCGAGAGCTTATACTGAAATCGGCTTCGGGATAGGTCGCATACCCCCACTGAATCTTAAGATTACCTTCACCTGGCAGTTGTCGGATTACAGCACCAACGACTTCACCACCGGCCTGGGATTCAGTTTGGGAGTTGAATAAGCCGAATCGCCGACGAACCTGCGACAACCACCCCTAACAGACTGTCGCATTTGCGATTAGGAACATGCGGAGGAGGTAGGATTCGAACCCACGGTACCTTGCGGTACAACGGTTTTCAAGACCGCCGCTTTCGACCACTCAGCCACTCCTCCGTCGCTCACCCATAGTGAACAAATCGGCCCTCTTTGTCAAGGCAATAGCACGCCGGGCCGAAACTGCTGACGCCACCGGGTACTTCACGCACGAAGCGTCAGGAACATCGATTGACCGTGAGGTGGCGTGGCCCGGGCGTTCGGGCTTGTTGAAAAAGTCCCAATGAACGTCATCGCGAGCCTGCCGGCCACAAGTGGCTCTTAAGGGCAGGTGTGGCGATCTCAACTGTCTGCCTGGCACGACATATCAGATTGCCGCGGTCGCCTACGGCGACCTCGCAATGACGTATTCGGGGGTTTTTCAACACTCCCTTTCCGGGAGGTTTTGCTTTTCTATTCTCGACGAGGCAACCGGAGAGGCTACAGGCTGTCGGTCTCGACCGGCATCGTGTCCTCCTCTTCGGCCTCCCACGTCGCCGAATCCATGGCGGTGGTATCGGCCATCTCAGCCTTCTTGACTTCAGCCGGTACTTTGTCGTCCTCCTGCTGACCTTCCTTCTTGCCGCATCCATAGATGAAGCTGAGGGCCATCACCAGGATCACCGTTAGAACCAGGAATTTCCTCATGCACTGCTCCTGTACAAACTCGCCTCGCCGGGATAGCCCGGCGTTTCTTTCACCGACCCCACCGCCGACCAGCCCAAGGTGTGATCGGTTCTTCCGGAACCCGACCGATCGGGGGGCATCAACTCTTCAGGCTCAGCCCTGCCGGCGAGCGATCCATTGCACCGCTGCGGTGGCGTCGCGTCTTCTTTAATTTACCGCAGGACATAAAAACACCGGACTCGATGGCGGTCAAGCTTTTATGACGCGCCATTTTAATCTTGTGAAGGCGTAATTGTCCGGTTTTATTGCCCGCCGTGTCCAAAATGCCGTCTTGGGCCGACGTTTTGGCGAGAACCGCAAGCCGTAGAGGCGGCTTTGCCAAAGCCTAAACTTTTTGCAAGGTAGAGCGTAGAATTGATATGAAAACGTTCCTTCTCCCCAGCATTCTCTCCGGGTCGGTGTGGCAGATAATCGGCGAGACTTCAACCTTCGGTCTTTTCGTTCTGCTCTGTCTGTCGTTCATGTCGCTGGTCTCGTGGTTCATCATCTTCAGTAAATGGCGCGAATTCCGAACCGTCCAACAGGCGGGGATGGGATTCCTTCAATCGTTCGAGCGGTCCCGCCGCTTGGCCGACTCCCTGGGCCAGGCCAAATCAAACCGCCTGTCCCCTATGGCCGGCATCTTTATGGCGGGCATCACCGAACTGGACGCCATGCGCCAGGCGAGAAACGAGGGCGGACAGTTGCAGTCGGCGCAAGAGCCGTTGAGCAATGATGAATTCGACGTGATTGAAATGATCATGGAGAAAACGCTGACCGAAGAGATCGGCAAACTGGAACGACGCGTTATCTTCCTCGCCACCACGGCCAGCGCCGCACCGTTTATGGGACTCTTGGGGACCGTGGTGGGCATCATGGATTCATTCTGGTCGATCGGCGAGCGCGGCTCGGCCTCGTTGGCCGTGGTCGCCCCCGGCATCGCCGAAGCCCTGCTGGCCACCATCGTGGGGCTGGGCGCCGCCATCCCGGCCGTGATCGCCTACAACTGGGCCAACAACCGCATCAAGCTCCTCAATGACCACTCCGGTAACTTCATCCTGGCCTTCATGGTGCGGGCTCGCAAGGAGACGCTCTAGTGCGACGGCGCAAACGCAAATACGGGGCCGTGGCCGAAATTAACATCACCAATCTGGTCGACGTCGTCCTGGTGCTGTTGATCATCTTCATGATCTCGGCCCCTTTGCTCCAATCGGGCATTGAGATAAATCTGCCCAAAACCCATGCCCCCGTCATGAATGAAGAGACCAGAGGCATCGTGGTGACGATCGACAGCCTCGGCGGCATCTACATCAACGACCGCTGGGCCGCGCCCGACAAGTTCGAAGAGGCGGTCGAGCGGGAGATGGAGGCCAAGCGTACATCCTCGGTGTTCATTCGCGGCGACTCGGCGGTAGCGTATGGTAAGGCCATCGACGTCATCGGTCGCCTCAAAGACATGGGCATCGAGTCGGTCGGACTGGTGACCGGCCATCAGGAGACGATGTCGGCACGCAAGTGAAGGCGGCAATGGCGTGGCACGGGATTTCTTATACTCGGCATTGCTGCACGCGGGCGTGATCGCCCTCACCTTTCTGGCTTCACCGTTCGACATCAAAGGACGCGACAGCTACGACGATGTGATACACGTCAGCTTGTACGAGGCGCCGCCGCCGGCCGCAGCACCCGTCCCGACGGTAGCCGCGCCGCAGCCGACCACGCCGGCGACACCGCCGCCGGTGGAGGAAGAAGAACCGGACATCCCTGTCGGTGAGCCGGAGACACAAGACGAGACCGTTATCGAAGAGGAAGAACAGCCGCCCGTGGAAGAACCGCTTCCGGCTCCGCAGCAAATAGTCGTACAGCAACCGGACCAGGCGGTGACCTCATCCTCCGCCGGCTCCGATGACCAGGCGCCGATCCACTCCACCGTGACCGGCGACGGGGCCGTCTTTGCCGGCGCCACGATCGACAACGCCAGCTTTGACTACCCTTATTGGTTTACTCAGGCCTTCAACAAAATCCTGCGCAACTGGCGCAACCCGGTCTCGGCCGACGGCGTAATTGTCTGCGCTATATACTTCCAGGTCATCAAATCCGGACGGGTGATCGAAGCTCACGTGAAGACCTCGTCGGGCCTCAGGACGTTCGACGAGGCGTGCCTGCTAGCGGTGCAGCGCTCGGAGCCGTTCCCGCCGCTGCCGCGTCAGTTCGCCGATGAGATCATCGGCATAACCCTCCCCTTCAAGTACGAACCCGGTAGGTAGCATGAAAAGAATCCCGCTCTTTCTCGCCTTCAGCCTTTTGCACCTCTCATTCCCCTGCGTCGCACAGGAAGTCGGTGTCCGTGAAGTTCTATTTGACACCCTGCGCACCGGCGACGTGCAGCCGACGCCGATCGGCGTCGAACAGATGGTCTACGTCGGCAGCGAGTACATCACCGCCCGCGACTCAACCCTGATGGACTACGCCACACGAGTGGTGCAGAATGACCTCGACTTCTACGCCGACTTTGAGCTGATCGTGGTCGACACCTTCTTCATGCAGCTCTACGAGATCGCCGAGTTGGACCTTTTCGGCTGGCAGCGTCTGGGGGCCGACTATGTAGTCAGGCTGGAAACCGAGATTCCGGGATCGGTTATGCGCGTGCGGTGGAAGCTCCGGGACGCCAACACCAAAAGCCAATTCGCCGGCGGAACCGTCGACCGCCCCAAGGAAGAGTGGCGTCAGCTCGGCCACGAGATCGCCAACGAGATCGTCACCACCCTGACCGGCGATCCCGGCATCTTCCTTACCAAGCTGGTCTACGTCAGGAGAATCGGCAAGGCCAAGGAGCTGTTCTTATCCGACTATGACGGCGCCAACGAACGCCAACTGACTAACAACGGCTCACTAAACCTCTCGCCCGCCTTCACCCCTGACGGCGACGACGTTTACTTCTGCAGTTACCTGGAGGGTGATCCTCAACTGTTCAAAGTCAGCCTGAAAAGCTTCCGGACGACCAAGGTGGCCGGCTTCCCCGGGCTGGCGGCGGCGCCGGCGGTTTCCCCTGACGGCAATAAGATCGCCTGCGTCCTATCCAAAGACGGTGACTCGGAGATTTACGTTCTCGATTTGCAAGGCAACGTGATCAAACGGCTGACTCGGCACAGGGCCATCGACACCTCCCCCACCTGGTCGCCGGACAGTCGCATGATCGCTTTTTCGTCGGACCGCTCGGGCGCGCCGCAGATTTACACCATGGACGCCGACGGCCTGAACGTCCGACGCCTCACCTACCAGACCGGCTACAACGACTCCCCCATCTGGTCGCAGCGAGGTGATCGCATCACCTTTGTCTCGCGCACCAAAGGCGGTCGTTTCGACCTGGCTTCGATCGACACTTCCGGAGTCGGCTACCGCCTTCTGACCGAACTGGGTCATAACGAGAACCCTCACTTCTCGCCGGACGGCAAACACATCGTATTTTCATCCACCCGGCTCGGCCCTCAGGAGATCTTCACGATGGATGTCACCGGGCGCAACCAGCGACGCCTGACACGGTATGACGGCTGCTCGAACCCGGTCTGGGGTCCCTTACCCCGTTGATCCGGTTGAGGGCAAGGAAAGTGGTTCGACTACAGTAACCGATAACCGGAGACCAAGATGGCTCGCTTCTACATACTCGACGTCTTCACCGACCGGCGCTTTGCCGGCAACCAACTCGCCGTGGTCCGCAACGGTACTGGTTTCAGCGATGATCAGATGCAGAAGATCGCTCGGGAGTTTAATTTCTCCGAGACTGCCTTCATTCTGTCGGAAAAGGAGCGCAAGGGCGGCTACGATGTGCGCATTTTCACTCCCCTTCACGAACTCCCGTTCGCCGGTCACCCCACCCTGGGCGCCGCCTATGTGATCCAGCGCGAGATACTGGCCAAAACCGTGGGCCGCGTCACCCTGAACCTAAAAGCCGGACTGATTCCGGTGGATTTCACTTACAAGAACAGAGAAGCCTTCGAACTCACTATGCGACAGCTCCCGCCGGAGTTCGGAGACCGAGTCGAGGCGGATCGGATAGCCCCGGTGCTGCAAATCGACAAGAGCGATATCGACGCTCGCTTCCCGGCCCTTGAGGTCTCGACCGGAGTTTTTGACCTGATCGTGCCGCTTCGCACTCTGGAAGCCCAAAGGCGCATTAAGATAGACAAACCGGCTTACTTCCACCTTATCGAGACGCTCCGCGCCAAGGCTATCCTGACTTTTTGCCCCGAAACGTATGATGCGAAAATGGCGCTCAACGTCCGAATGTTCGCCGACTATTTCGGCGTCCCGGAGGACCCCGCCACCGGCAGCGCCAACGGCTGCCTGGCCGCCTACCTGGTCGACCAGGCCTATTTCGGCCGCGATGCCATCGACCTCTGGGTGGAACAAGGGTTTGAGATTTCTCGACCGTCGGCCCTGCACCTGCTGGCCGAAAAAACCGCCAAGGGCATCGATGTTCGGGTCGGCGGGCAGGTGGTCAAAGTCGCCCAGGGCGAACTTGGCGGCTGAACAATCTTTACTTGTGATCCAAAAACTTCGCTTTTTTTATTGACCGCCGAAAATGCACAGCGTAGATTTCCGAAACTTTGGTGTGAAAGTAGAAGGCTTATTACTAGAAGTGAGGGAAGGTTGAAATGAGAAAAGTAATCGTCCTCGGACTCATCGGGATCTTTGTCCTATCGTTCATAGGCTGTCCCAAACCGCCGCCACCGCCACCGCCGCCGCCGGTAGAGGTGGACACCACGCCGCCGCCTGACACGACACCGCCGCCGCCGCCGCCGCCACCGCCGCCGCCGCCGACTCTCAAGGAGTCACAGCTTCAGACGGTGTACTTCGATTTCGACAAGTACAATCTGCGCAGTGACGCCAAAGCGGCGCTCGATATGAACTATGGTTTGTTGATGGAGTTCCCGGACGCCATGATCAAGATCGAAGGGCACTGCGACGAACGCGGCACCGTCGAGTATAACCAGTCGCTGGGTGAGAAACGCGCCCGGTCGACTATGGAATACCTGGTGGGTCGCGGCATACCCGAAGGTCGGCTGTCAACCATCAGCTATGGTAAAGAACGACCGGTCGATCCGGGTCACAACGAAGAGGCCTGGCAGAAGAACCGCCGGTGTGAGTTCCGCATCATATCGCAATAATAGTGCGTTATGATTGACCGAACCAAAATCGTCATAACCGCCGTCATCATGATGGCGGTTATGCTTATGGGTGGACTTCTCGGCGGCTGCGCCACCCACAAGCAGGCCGAGGAGATCAGGCGCGACGTTCAGGCGGTGCGAACGGAGAACGCCGACACCAGGAGGTTGCTGGCGCGCTTGGACTCGATCATCGTCGCCGGCGCCGAGGCCGACAGCCGACTGCGCGGCGAGATGTCGACGACGGTCGACGAACTGGGGCGCCAAATCTCGATGCTCCTCGAGAACTACAACGAGATGATGGCCAAGCTCGACGAGCTGAGCCGGCGGCCGGCGGAAGTCAGAATCATGGGCAGTTCGCCCGGTTCCCAGGGCGACCCGATCGGTTCCGCAACCGATACCGCCAAACCGTCGATCAATTGCGACTCCACCTACGACGAGGCCTTCATCTTAGTACGCCAACTCGAGTACGAGAAGGCCATCACCGGTTTTCGCACGTTTCTCAACCAGTGCCCCCAGCACGGCAACGTGCCGAACGCACATTACTGGATCGGCGAAAGCCTCTATATGATGGACAAATACGCCGACGCGGTCACGGCTTTCGAATACCTGGCCAACCAATATAAGAGCTCACCGAACATCGATCGCGCTCTTTATAAATTGGCCCGGTCCCACGAAGAACTGGGGCAGAAAGCCAAGGCCAAAACGGTCTATCAGCAGTTGATCGACGACTATCCCGGCACCTTGTCGGCCGAGCAGGCTGCGGACCGGCTGAAGGACTTATGATGCCGCGATGATCCAGTCGGCCCGACTGAGAATCTCCGCCCCGACCGAGCCGATAGCGCCCGGTCGGGGTTTTTATCAACTGGAAGAAGATGCACTCTATGTGCAGATCGGCCCCTTTGCTCCCCAGCGCCGTTTCTTCTCCTATCTCGAGGCGGTTTCGGTCGGCCTACAATTCGACCGCAGCGCCCGGCTGATCTTTGTCGAAGTGAACCGCCCCCGCCACTCTTGGGAAGTCGATGAAAGGCTGGCGATGCCGTCCCTGGCCGAGATGGCGGATTTGCGCTGGCTGGATTTCCGCGAAACCATCCCGGAACCTCGGATCACCGCCGATAGTTCCCGGACGCTGCTGCGGCTTCAGTTCAACTGCGGGTTCCCTTCGCGCAGTTTCTATCTGGCCGAGCACGTCATCCTTCAGGTGGATGACGATGATCGTTTGTCGGCTATTTGGACCGACGAGATCGAGGATGACCTGGCCGGATGCGAGATTGCCCACTTTCGCAAGTCCTGTCGCCGCCTCCAAGCCGACGCCGGGTGACGTTCGGCGACCATTCCGCGTCTCCCTGAGTGGAGCCCAATGGTGACGTTTGAGGGTTATCAGAAGCCCAGGGCTTCTGACATGCTTTCTTTCTCGAGTCCCCTCTTGAGAGGGGATTTAGTTGAGTGTTTGCTCGAAAAGGGGCCGACGAGGACATCTGCCGTCCACGAAACGCCTTGGCAACTCACAGCTTCCTGTCCGCCCGCACTAGTCCTTGACACTTGCGGCCCACCCGTCTTTATTGCCGCCATGGCTGCACCGGACCGGAAGATCATCGCCGAACTGAAGAAGCTGCGCGACGAGATCAACCGCCACAACCGCCTCTACTATGTCGAGGACAACCCTACCATCTCCGATGCCGAGTATGACCGACTGTTCGATCGTCTTCTCGAAATCGAGAAGCAACATCCCGATCTGATCACGCCGGACTCACCGAGCCTGAGGGTCGGCGCCCCGTCGTCGCCTAAGTTCGAGTCGGTCCAGCATCGCGTGCCTATGCTTTCGCTTCAGAAGGTCATCAGCGCCGAGGAGTTCGCCCAGTTTGATCGCCGCGTCAAGGAAGGGCTAGAGACATCGGACGACATCGGATACGTCACGGAACCCAAATTGGACGGCCTGGCGGTCGAGTTGGTGTATGAGAACGGCCTGTTCGTTCTCGGTTCCACGCGGGGCGACGGCCGGACCGGCGAGAACATCACCGTCAACCTGCGAACGCTGCGCACCATCCCCCTGAAACTGTCCGCGGCAACGACCGAGCGCTACCCCTTGTTGGAGGTGCGCGGCGAGGTGATTATTAGAAAGTCGGCCTTCGCCCGGCTCAATGAAAAGCTGGCCGCCGACAACCTGCCGACTCTGGCCAACCCCCGCAATGCCGCGGCCGGGTCGTTGCGACAGCTTGATTCGTCGGTCACCGCCTCGCGACCCCTCCTATTCTATGCCTACGGCATCTCCGACACCAACCTGGAGTCGCTTGAGAATCACCAGCAAGTCATGTCCCTGCTGCGACACGAGGGTTTCCTCGTCAACGAGTTGCTCGCCGCTGCCGTCGGCGAAACGGGCGTCGGCCGAGCTTTTGAAAGGCTCCTCGCAGCACGGGCACAGCTCGACTACGAGATCGACGGCATGGTGGTCAAGGTTGATCGATTCGATCAGCAGAACGTGCTGGGCCAGATTTCGCGCGCCCCCCGCTGGGCGGTGGCCTGGAAGTTCGCCGCCGAAACGGCCTCGACGGTGGTGGAGGAGATTGAGTTTTCAGTTGGGCGCACCGGCGTCGTCACGCCGGTGGTCAGACTGCAACCGGTCCGCGTGTCGGGCGTCACCGTTACTCACGCCTCGTTGCACAACGAGGACGAGCTGCGGCGGCTCGAAGTCCGGCGCGGCGACACGGTGACGGTGCGACGAGCCGGTGACGTCATTCCAGAAGTAGTTGAGGTCGACATTACCAGGCGTCCCAGCAACACCAGGCCGGTAAACTACCCGGCTAACTGTCCCTCGTGTGACGACCCCATCACCCGCGCCGAGGGGGAGGCGGCCCATCGCTGCCTCAACCCCGCCTGCCCGGCTCAGCTTGAGGGTCGCCTTTTTCACTTCGCCTCTAAGTCCGGCTTTGATATTGAAGGTCTCGGCGGTAAGCTGGCCCGTCAACTTATCGATGAAGGCTTGGTCAAAAACCCGGCCGATCTTTTCTTCCTGACCAAAGATCAGTTGCTCCCCCTGGATCTGATGGCCAACAAAAAGGCACAGAACCTGCTGGGCGCCATTGACCGCTCACGCGCCACCCCGCTGCCGCGACTCATCTATGCTCTTGGTATCCCCGGCGTCGGCGAGGCGGCGGCGGCGGAGTTGGCGGGGCATTTCGAGACGTTCGAGCGATTCGAACAAGCCGGCATTGAAGAGTTGACGGTTATCGACGGCATCGGCCCGACCATCGCCGCCGGAATCGGCGAGTTCTTTGCCAACAAGGGTAACCGAGCGATGCTGCAACGGATGCGCGAGGGCGGTGCTCAGTTTTCCGCCTTCAGGTCATCCGCCGCAACGGGGGCGCTTTCGGGCAAGACATTCGTCATCACCGGCACGCTCTCAAAACCGCGCGGTCATTTCAAGAACCTGATCGAAGCCAACGGCGGCAAGGTTGCCTCGGCGGTGTCGGCTCGCACCGACTACTTGCTTTGCGGCGAAGACGCCGGATCGAAACTAAAGAAGGCGCAAAAGCTCGGCATCACGATCATTGACGAAGCCGAACTGGAGCGGCTGATCAGCGATGAGTCTCCTTAGCCCGCCTACCCACCTACACCGGTCCGGCCGATCACTGACTGTCCAGCTTCTTCTCCAACTGCTTCAACTGCCTGGCCAGTTTGTCCATTTTTTCCTCGATCTTCTTCAGATCGGACTGCCTGGCCAGATTCAGCCTTTTGACCGCGCCGGACACTTCCTGCTGCACCCGTCCGGCTTCCTTGGCCACTCGCTCCTTCAGCCTGGACGTCGACTTCTCGGCCTTGTCCAGAAGCTCCATGACGGCTCTCTTGCGCTCCGATTTGTCCAACTCTCCCTTCTTGATCAGATCGTCGATGATCTTCTCGGCCTTCTCCCTGGTGATCTGGATGACTCCGATCGACGCCAACACGGTGTTCTTCAGAATAGACATGGATCTCTCGCCTCCTGACATTATGATTTTTGAAAAAAGCTCCTGGGCCTGTTCTCGTCCACCCCAACGCGGCGCCTCGTTGATGACGACGCGCCCCAGCACACCGAGCGTGATGTCCCGGCCGGTGACGGTATCGATCACCTTCACGGCATCCCCCTGCCTCACCAGCTCAGCCAGTTCCGCCTGGTTGATGGTTCGACTTTCGGCCGTGTCATAAAGACGCCGATTGCTGTAACGCTTGACGACTCTCATACCGGTTATACCCAATCGGAGTATAGTGCGGCGCACAATAAATAGCAACAAAAAAATAGGCGCCCGGCTCAACGTTTCCCGGTCGAAACCAGGACGATATTGACGATTTCCAGAAGTCGCTCGCAGGAGAACGGCTTCTTGATAAACATGTCGCCGCCGGAGCGGAACGATCGCCCCATGTCGTCGCTGCGGTCCTTGCCGGTCAGAAAAATGATCGGCACGCCCGCGAACATCGGATCCCCCTTCAACTGCTGGCAGATGTCGTAGCCGTCGACGCCGGGCATCATGATGTCCAGCAGGATGACGTCCGGTTTGAAGGCGCGCGCCTTCACCACCGCGTTGTTGGGTGAGTTCTCGACGGCCACCTGATAGCCGGACTCGGTCAGAAACGTTTCGACGATCTCGGTGATCTCCGGTTCGTCGTCTATCACCAGGACGCGGGCGGTGTTGATCTTGACCTTTTGGGACACAGGTTTTTCCTTCGGTCATCTCCAGCCGGCTCGACTGGACTATCCGTTATGCTTTAGTATGTCGGCTGAAAAACGGCGGAACTTTACACAAAAGGCCTTGCAGGCAATCGGCGACGACCCGGCAGGATTGACCAAGTCCTTGGAACAAACCGCCTTGACGGTCATGGCGCTCCTGGGCGATTTTAATTGCCAACCGGGGTCCACCGGCCTATTCTGAACAGAATGAAAGAGGCCAACAACATCCGCTACGTCACCCGCAACCGTAAGGCCCGACACGACTACACTATTCTGAGCAGTCTCGAGGCCGGGATCGAGTTGAAGGGGGCCGAGGTCAAGTCGATCCGCGAGGGTAAAATCAGCCTTTCCGATTCCTACGCCGTGGTCGAGGGGGGCGAAGTGCTCCTGAAGAACCTGCACATTACGCCCTACAAGATGGCCGGTGACGCCGCCTACGATCCGCTGCGGACCAGGCGACTCCTTTTGCATCAGAGAGAAATCCTCAAACTGTATGTCGAGACCGAGCAAAAAGGCCGCACCCTTATCCCGATGGCCATCTACTTCAAAGGCAAGCTGGCCAAAGTCGAACTGGCGCTGGCCGTCGGGCGTAAAAAGTATGACAAGCGACAGGCCATCGCCGAGGCTGAGGCCAACAAGAGTATAAAGAGGGCGCTCAAGAAAGACTACTGATGAAGCACTGGCGACGACAACTCCTGATGGTTCTGCTACTGACGGGCGCTACGGCCGGCTCGGCAGCGGCCGATTCCGTGGAGGTCGTTTTCTCCGGCGGCAAGCAGAATATCGCCGCCTACCGACAGGGCCGCATCACCTACATCTCCTTCTCCGAGTTGGCCGAACTTTTGGACGGAACCCTCGACTGGGAAACGGTGGGCCATCAGATCAGCTATACCGACGGCGTCAACCGGTTCGATTTCGTCATCAACTCCCCCTTCTTCAAACTCAATGAGCACACCTATAATATGACCTTCCCGGCCGACCTCAGAAACGGCCAACTCTTTCTGCCGACCGAGACCTTTCTCGGCTTCCTCGACGGCGCAGTGCCCCAGTCGATTACCTTTAACACCGAACAGGCACGGCTGCGGATCGATTCCGAGTACTACAACGTCACCGACCTGGCCGTTGCCGGCAAAGCCAACGGATTGCTGATCGAGATCATGCTCACCGGGGCCATGCCTTACGAAGTCTTCCTGACTGAAGGGAATTGGCTCAACGTGTCGATCACGGAGGGCCGGATCAACCAGACTCAGATCAAGGGCCGCAAGGACCCGCGCTACATGTACAAGCTCTCCACCCATCAGGCGGCCGGGTCGGGGCAAGTATCCATTCAGTTGAAGGGCAAGGCGGAGAAGTTCCAGCACAAGATGGTCTACAATCCGTCGAGGATTCAGATATCGATAGTCGACACTTCGTTCTCACTCGACTCCACCGTCATCGCGCCCGTCGTCGGCCCGGACGACAAAATCGACGTTGTCGTCATTGATCCCGGTCACGGCGGCGACGACTATGGCGCTATCGGGCCGGGCGGCACCCGCGAGAAAGACGTGGTGCTCGATATTGCCCGCGAGTTGGCCAAACTGATCCGCCAGGACAAGCAGTTCAGGGTGGTGATGACGCGTGACCGCGACCGCACCGTCACCCTCGATCAGCGCGCCGAAACGGCCAACAAAGCCGGCGCCGACCTCTTCATCTCCATCCACGCCAACGCTTCGGAGAGAAAGAAAGCGCGCGGTTGGAACGTCTTCTTCCTGGCGCCGGCCAAGAACGACTCGGCGCGGGCGGTGGCGCAGTTCGAGAACAGCTTCTTCCTCAAAGAACGCACCGCGCTCGACGAGCATCGCGACGACACCGCCTCGACCCCCGAGGAGTTTGACCTGAACAACCCTATCCTCAGCATCCTCAACGAAATGATCTTGACCGAATTCCAGACCGAGTCGTACGATTTCGCCATGATGCTGGCGCGCGAATTCCGCGGCAGCCTGAATATTCCGTCGCGCGGCGTCGACCAGGCCGGGTTCTTCGTGCTGAACCAGGTGTTCACACCTTCGGTGCTGATCGAGAGCGGCTTCATCTCCAATAGCACCGAAGAGAAAACGCTCAAGAGCAGCAGCTATCACAAGCAAGTGGCGGAGGCGATTTACCTGGCTATCAAGAAATTCAAAGCCAAGTACGAATCCAAATCTCAGGGCACGACCGGATGACCGACACACAACCGATCGCACCGACGGCGCCCATCGGCATTTTCGATTCCGGCGTCGGCGGCCTGACCGTGGCGCGCGAACTGTTCAAGCTGCTGCCCTCCGAGGACGTGGTCTACTTCGGCGACGTCGGCCGCTACCCCTACGGCGGCCGCTCCAAAGAGATCATCACCAAGTTCACGCGGCAGGACATCGCCTTCCTTATGGAGCACGATGTCAAGTTCATCATCTGCGCCTGCAACTCGGCCTCCTCGGTGGCGCTGGAAGAACTGCGCGGCGATTACCATATCTCGATCGTCGGCGTCATCGAGCCGGGCGCACGCGCGGCGGTGGAGCGCACCTCCAACGGCCGCGTCGGCGTCATCGGCACCCACGCCACCATCGGCTCCAACGCCTACGCCGCGACGATTCACGCCATCGATCCCAGGATCAAGGTCTTCTCGCTGGCCTGTCCCCTCTTCGTGCCGCTGGCCGAGGAGGGGTACATCGACAAGGAGGCGACCTACCTGATCGCACGCGAGTACTTGCAGACCATGCACGACGTCGCGATCGACACGCTGGTGCTGGGCTGCACGCATTATCCGTTACTCAAGCATGTCATCGCCGACATCATGGGTGACGGCGTGACCCTGATCGACAGCGGCGAGGAAACGGCGCGCGTCGCGCTGACGACCCTCACCGACGCCGGCCTGCTCAATCCGCGCGCCTCTGCGGCCTCTCCCCCACCGGGCGACCGTAAGTACTTCGTGTCCGACGTGCCCGAGAAGTTCTCCAAGGTTGCGACGCGTTTCTTGGGCGAACTGCTGGATAAGGTCACGAGGGTGGATATTAGTGGGTATTAGGTGATGTCGACGAGTCCTTACAGACCCATATTCAAGTCGGAACTCCTTGAAATTATGGAGAGCATAAGAAACGACGTCGAGGCCATCGATATTTCGGACAAAGCGAGCACGACCTACGTTTGCAAGCTGCTGCTGTTAAGCATCATGGATCTTGTTGCGGGAGTTTTCATGGTGATCGAACAGAGAAACCTCCTGGCTGTCAGAGTCTTAATGCGCAGTCTTACAGAATACGTAATCGATATTGCCTATCTTTCCATAGAAGATAGTCGCTCACTCAATGAGCGGTTCATCAACTACGGAAAACTGCTTCGGTATTGGGCGTCAGATTGGCTTGCCAAGGGTGAATATGCTGACAGATTGAACACGCTCAGGAAGGAGTATCGTGACTTCATTCAATCCGCAGTCTTAGGAGATATCCGGGGAAGCGTGTGTCATGACAAGCGCTACGGTTTGAGTGGTCTATCCAACGAGGAAAAACTCAAGCGCCTCTGTGGAATATTGCCATACGCAAGTCTGGAATGTGCCAATGCGGATGGCCTCAATACCCTTGATGGTGTCTCACTTCGCACTCCTGTCACTGAAGATGACCCCCAATACTCGAAGATCCTTGATAACAAGATCAAACGGAAGTATGCAAAACACTACTCTGGGTGCTCGACCGACCAGAGAGTCGCGACGATATTGAGTCATAAGAGCAAGATATCCCCACACTTTGAACAGGTCCTAATTGAATTCAAAGTCTCGTCCAACTACACGCACCCTACACCATATGGTGTGTCCGAATACCAACTCGATTCCGAAGGTCAATTGTGCCCAGTTCCCAAGGAGGACTACACGTGGTTTACCAACGAGAGAGACCTTTTCTTTTTTGTGGAACTCTCAATTCTTGCTTGCAGGGACGTGCTGCAGCGCTCGACTAAGGTCAATATTCATAGGCACTTCTGGGAACTAGTTGATCAACGCAAATACATTCGGCAATTCCTCCACGCCACATACCTCCGAGGAAAATCCCGTGCAACTAGTCCTCGCCACCAACAATAAAGACAAGATCAGAGAGATCAAACTGCTGTTGGACGATCTCCCGGTGACCGTGCTCACCGCCGATGATTTCCTCGAATTCCCCGACCCCGAAGAGACCGGCGCGACGTTTGAAGAAAACGCGCGACTGAAAGCGAACGTTATCGCCGAGTTCACCGGTCATGCCGCGCTGGCCGACGACAGCGGCCTCGAGGTCGATGCCCTCAATGGAGCACCGGGTGTGTACTCGTCGCGCTACGCCGGAGAGGATGGCTCGTATAAGAACAACAACCGTAAACTGCTTCAGGAACTCCAAGGCGTCCCGCACGAAAAGCGGACGGCGCGGTTCCGCTGCGTGATCGCCATCGACTGGGGGGATGGCGAGACGGAAGTATGCGAGGGGAAAGCCGAGGGCTTCATCACCGAGGACGTCGCCGGTCGCGAGGGCTTCGGATACGACCCCGTTTTCTTCCACCCCCCCGCGAACAAGCGCTTCTCCGAGATGACGCTTGAAGAAAAGAACCGCATCTCCCACCGCGGCCTGGCTTTGCAAGCGGCCCGGCGGGTCATACAAAATAGACTCCTGAGGCAAACGTAGGCCTTAGCCCCATCGCACCAAGCGCGAGAGATGCTACTACCTTGGTCATTCCCGCACAAATCCTGCCGATGTCATTCCAGCGAAGGCGGGAATCCATCCGTTCTTCTTCAGCACAAGGACTGGATTCCGGCTTTCGCCGGAATGACGGACTGGACGATGTAGCTACAGACCCCACAGCGAGGGGTGAACCGTTCCGGGCTTGCCGGAGACAGAATTATGTGAGAGATTACTGTCATGGCAAGACAAAGCAGGTATTCACCGGAGGTCCGGGAACGGGCCGTGCGGATGGTTGAAGAGCATCGCGAGGA
>Ga0214473_10004638_pt1 | contig 16523 bp, 13 predicted proteins | sample RVTome_7_FD_203509 | JGI IMG/M metagenome (GOLD analysis project Ga0214473, IMG submission 203509) | Soil microbial communities from uranium-contaminated site in the Upper Colorado River Basin, Wyoming, United States - RVT98D197 | ecosystem: Environmental > Terrestrial > Soil > Contaminated >... | reverse complement strand
TATCTTCGCAGGAGTGCAAAGTGTGTCACGGAGAGAGGGTGCTTCCGTGGAAAGAGGGGCATGCAAAAAGCAACTGGGTCACAAAGCACGGCGAGATCGCTCTTAGCGAACAGGAAAAGTGCATGTCGTGCCACGAATATGGATTGGCTTTCTGCAATGACTGTCATAGGAAAAAACCGCCTTCGCATAAGCCGAAAGATATCTGGCTCAAGACACACAAGACGAAAGCAAAAGACAACACAAAAGCCTGCCTTACGTGCCACAAGCCAAATTTCTGCAAGAAGTGCCATGTCGGTCATACCGCCGAATGGCTTGATAACCACTATAGTTTTGTGCTCGAAAAGGGCGCCGAGTCATGTCAACGCTGTCACAGCTCCATCTTTTGTGAGGGCTGTCACGTGAAGGTGGGCAGTCCCTTGTCAGTCCAGGAGGTGCAGTGAAGTCCGAAGTCCAAAGTCAAAAAATCCGATCAGCGAAGAAGAAGTAGCTGCAAAGCTTGCTTTGCATGTTCAGAGCACGCTCTGAAGCTACACTTCATTTGGCGTCAGCTTCGGCTGCGAAGCTTGAGATTCAAAATTTGGATCGCCTGGAAGCCGGAAGACAAAAAGGAAGATGACAATGCCGGATGAAACAAAGACTTTTATTGACAATGTCAGAGAGATGATTGATCGCCGCGAGTTTCTTGGTCAGTTGCTGGATATGGTTCTGGGTGTCTCAATATTTGTGAGCGGGGGATTCGGTGCGGCCCTGATCTGGAAATTCCTGCAAGAGCCAGAAAGAAGTATGGAGGGCGCAACAGAATTAGGTTGGCTCCAAGTGGGCAGAATGAGCGAATTCAATGAAACGCCGCGGAAAGTCTACTACGGCGAGGAGCCTGTTTATGTCTACTATTTGAGAGGAAAACTAGTTGCATTCTCGGCGATTTGTCCTCATGTCCGCTGCATGATTTTATGGAATCCCACCGGAAAACCAAATCCCCGGACAGGGTCTAACGCCTTCGATTGTCCCTGTCATGTCAGTTCTTTTGATATCGAAGGACGCCGTCTCTACGGTCCGGCTCCCCGGGGGCTTTATCCCCAAAGAATTAAGGTTGCGGGAAACAAGGTCTTACTTGGCGGCGGTACGCCGGAGAGTTAAAAGAGTTCCGGATTCTCAGAGCAAGGGGCATTTTCACCCTCCTTCGCAAAAGATATCAATGCTTTGCAGGTGTGCACAGGCGGAGGACGGCAAAGCGGTTTCATCCGCTTTCGTGCTGCTCGCTTCGGTGGGTTCCGCGCTATGCCGCCGAGACTATTGAGCGTAGATGACCAAACGGCGGTTTAGAGGTGCTACGATAATGGTTGTGGGGCTTCACCCTCGTAGGTTTCCAGGAATTTGACTGCATCGTTTTGTTCTTTCAGTGCCTTTTTGGCGGAGTTCTCAGTCGGTGTCAGAAGCTTTTCGAACGAAGAGAAATCTGCGAAGAAGGACAATTCCCGCAGTGATTCTCTTGCGAGTCCGGCATGGTTAAGCACAAGCTGACAGACTTCGATCAGAAGATCATGCCAGAACATTTGTTGGAGCGCGAAATGATTATTTTGAAAATCGTTCATGCTCCATTGGACCGGCGAGACTGCACCCTTCCATCTCTTGAGCAGGAGAGCACCGACGCTGTTAATGTGGCCTCTCTTCAGGTCTTCTTCCCAGTCATGTGCATCGTCGTTGATTTGCCTGGCGATCAAGAAGTGCTTAAAAAACTGCATTAGACTCTTGAATTCAGGCGAAGCAGGGTTGTATCCGAGGTAGAAAAGGATTGCTGCCGGTCCGAGTGCATGACCCATCGACCGGTCTGCAATTATTGAATAATCTCCGTAGTCCGGTATGCTCAAAAGCTTAAACCCGACTCTTGTATGTGTTGCTTCCCAGGTGTTGGCGCCGTCAAGCGCATCCATCGTCTGTTGAAAAAAAGACGGAAAGCCGGTTTCTTCCGGCAGGATACTGTTGAGAATGGTCGTCAGTTCCCGCAGGCAAGTGTTTGCGACCGATAGGAGTTCGGGATTGCCTTCCTCATCAAGGAAGTCATCGTAGATCGTGTAGGCGATCCAACCGTACAAGTTGGCCAGACAAAGTCGGGCCGGCAAATCAAGGGGAACTCTTCCGGCCTCGTGGTGAAGGCAGCCAGCGAAAAAGAGGGGCATGAGAACAATCTGTCTGTCCCTGTCTTTTGCCAGGAATTTTTCTTGGAAGACAAGCGCTTGCTCTCTTAGGTCTATCGGAAGTGAATTGAACCTTTTGCTCGCTTTGACTACGACTTCTTCGTAGATTTCGTTCGCGGCCGCCAAGTTGCTCGTGATGACTTCGCTCTCGGCGGACTCTGCGCGCGTCTCCGTCTTGCTCTCTGAGGCTTGCAGGAATGTCGCCAGTGCTTCGAGGCAAAAAGCAGTGGTCAGCGCTTGAGATCCGGCGTAGTATTTCTTCCCTTCCATTGATGGATCGATGCAGAATGCATATGGTTTCCAGGAACCGTGCTGCTGGTCAGTCATCAAATATGAAATACTTTCGCCCAGCTTATCCGGCGAAAAACCGAAGTTGTGGAGTGAAGAAACGGCCAAGGCGGTATTTAACGGATTATCCCATTTGTAAGCTCTATCGCGTTTGGACACGAGAAGGTCGATTATTCGCTCGACTTTGTCTCCCCGGTAGAAGCGTGAGATAAAATAGATGATGGGATATTCGGCTGGGTAATAGGGTGAAACGTATTGGTCGGCGTCGATGGCCGATTCAATCAAAGAATCAATTTTGGGCAACGATACGTCGTGCAGAGACAGGAAATACGCGACGTTGCTATTTACTGCCAAGTCTACATCTTTCCAGACCTCCTCGGCTGTTTCGGAAACGAGCCAGGTGCGATATGGTCCCCCTTCTTCCTGCTCAACGGCTGTTAGAAGAGTGACGATTCTTGCCATGGCCGGTCCGTCAATCAATTCCGCATCGTGTTCCATGAGAGCCGAAAGTGCGCAGAAAGTATCATCAAGGTCGTCCGGATAGGGCAGTGTCTTAGATTCCCCGGATCCCCGAGTCCAATAGTTGAAGGACCAATGCTCGCTTTTTTGAGAGAGCAGAAAACCGGCGATTTTGTCTTTTACGTTTTTTGTTTGCGGGGTTTCATCCAGGTTACACAGGCAAGAGAGGATCAGTGAAGAAGGAAAGGTGGAGTGATAGGTCCTGCTGTGGCCAAAATCATTTTTGTCGGCCGCGGAGTAACTTACGAAACTCCCGTCTTCTTCTTGGGCGTTAAGTAAGAAATCCAACCCCTGCTGTATGATCTCCCTGATTTTGGTGTTCATGGGTTCATCAACATATCATCATCGCCACGGCCATTCAGACCTTAATCAATCGTGGTTCTCATCGGACTTCTTCTTTGCCGTTTTGATCGGAAGTTCCACTCTAAAAGTGGTTCCTTCCCCTTGTTTGCTTTCAACTTCCATTCTACCGTGAAAATCGTTTTCCACAATGTTTTTGCATATTGAGAGTCCGATTCCCATCCCCTTTTCGGAGCTCTTGGTTGTGAAGAAAGGATCGAAGATCTTGTTGATATGCTCTTTGGATATACCGGCTCCCCGGTCCTGAACGATTATGGAAAGAGTATTATTTTTCTGCCGTAGCTCGACAAGAACCTGAGGTTTTTTGTCTTCGTTCCTTTTGACTCCATCGTATGCGTCAATGGCATTTGAAATAAGGTTGGTCGTTATCTGATTGAACTTCATGGGATTGCCGAAGACTTGAAACGGCTCAGTTTCCAGGGGCTTGTTGTCGGAATTGATCTCGCCTTCAAACTGTGAGCTGAGGCTGATCTCCACACCGGCTCTTCGTGCTTTGTGGCCAAGTATCTGTATTGCCTGGTTGATTTCGTCCACTGCGGAGAAAGTTGTATGCATCTCTCGCTCACGGACTTGCTCGCGGGCGGCTTGGACGAATCTCTCTATGTGCTTTGTTCCCTCGGAGGCGGCAATCATAGAACCTGCCAAATCATGCAAAAGCCCGGCTGCGAAGCGTCCAAACTCGGAAAATTGGTAAAGTTGGAGTATTTTTTCCGTTTGAAGTTCTTTCAACTCTTGTGTTCGTTCCGCAACCCTTGCTTCCAGAAGGTCGCGTTCTTTCTTCAGGGCTTCTTCCGACTTCCGTGCCAGCTCCAGCGATCTTTCAATCTCTCTGTTGGAAAGCCAGGCAGCAACCGCTATTACACTGAGAATGAAGATGATCGTGATTGTATTCTCCATGCGCCAGGTTGTCAGCTTCCAATTAGGGTCCGTGGCAATGATTTGATTGCTCTGAAGATAGGCCAAGAGTAGCAGGGTTGAAGAAGTAACAAGTGTTGTCAGTAGCGCAAATCTTGTGCTGATGACTATTCCTGCCATGATGATTATCAGCGAATACGTTAGCAGGCCCTCAGGAAGATCTGCGCCGAAAGTGTAGAGGGCATAAGTTGCAGAAGCGAAGTATATCGCTATAAGCATATAGGCGGAAACAACATGAAAACCAATACGAGAGAGGAAGTATAGAAAAAGAAAGATCATGCAGATTGTTAACAGGACGCCCAGCGAAGAGTCCCTCAGGCCCAGTCCCTTTGCCAGCGAATTACCTAGAACCAAGAGTGTAGCTGTGGCAGAAAGAACAACTGCCCCTAATAGTAAGACGTTGAGGATAAATTCACGTCGCCTCACGTCTTCATCTTCAAATTCGGATTGAATGAGTTTACTTATTTGCATAACCCGCTTGCGCTCAGATCTAGATTAGCAGCACTTTTCGGATCGCGCCTGGCGCACTGTCAGACCTAGCTGCCTTCGCAAAAGCCACCCACAGCGTCCACCACATCCTTAGCAGTGACTATTGCAGAAGCCGGATAGCCTTGGCGAAGGCAGGTTAGCTTTGCGGGTTTTGCCCGCTCCTAGGCCTGAGGTGCAATGGTTTTGCCTATCGCGACCACGATCTAGGGCTCTGCGGCTAGGGAATCCAAGGCCACCCAATGCTGGCCGTAGAAACCAAAACTACGCTCAGCAGCGTGGTGTTTCTTGCATTTTTGTCGGTCAGCACCTTCTTAATTAAATCTTTCATCCCGTCTCCCCCTTTCTCTTTCTATTGTTAACATTGAATTAACAATCCATCAGAGCAGAGATGAATGCATGGTAACACAATTTTGGAAGTTTTTCTACTTATCTGATCGCTTTAAGTTCTACAACTCCTGAAATTTACCGCCCAAAAAAGTAACTATTCGCATCTATTTTTGTTTTTCAGCAGCTCGCTGATTACTTCCCTTCCTTCAACGCGATCAAAAGTCTTATAGATGCAATCAAATGCACCCAGTCTTATCGCTTTTTGCATTTCTCCTTCCAGACTGAAACCAGTCATCATGATGACCGGCAACTCAGAATTCGTTTTCTTGATAGCTTTGAGAATTTCCAGCCCGTCCATTCCGGGTATGACCATATCCAGAAAAACAATATCGAAAGGCTCTTCTTTTACTTTCTTAATAGCCTTGTGCCCATCTTCTACACAGGTGACTTCGTGTCCCAGGGCCTCCACAGTGCTTCTTAAAAGATCTCTTATCGCCAATTCATCGTCCACCACGAGGACGCGAAGCGAAGTTTTGGCGGTTGGTTGGCCGCCTTCGCTTTCGTCAGCCATTTGCAGGCTCCTCTCTCGTTTATTCGTGCGGCTCCCGAAGACAAAGGGGTAACTGTGTCGTGAGCATCCAACTTGAATCTATGTTAACTCCTAGCGGATATTATTGAAAGTGTCAGTGTCGAAAAACTGTTGCCCGAATATTTCCAGGATATTGTGTTGTTTGACAAATCTGAGCAGCGACCGGGAATTGAGGGAAGCAAGAAAAAAATCATTGTTGACAAGGACGCAGGAAGGATTTAATGTATAATAAATATGACTGACTGACGGTCAGTCAGTCGGCCGGTGTGAGAAGCATCGGCTGTTCAAAGAAACAAACCAATCAGGTTTGCCTACTAATTTGATTGACGGAGTGGTTTTTATGGTGAGAGTAGCAAAAGAGCCGGATGCCAGACGGTCGGAAATTATTGACGCGGCAGCCAAGCTTTTTTTCAGCAAAGGGATTGCCAACACATCTATCAGCGATATTGTAAAAGCTGTTGGAGTGGCCCAGGGTACTTTCTATTGGCATTTCAAGTCAAAGCAAGATGTAATCAATGCAATTGTAGAGCAAATTAACCAAAAATACCTGCAGAGAGCGGTGGAGATAGCGGAATCGCCTGACCTCGATGCGCTGGAGAAACTGACGCGTGTCAGAGACGAGCTTTTTCGGGAAGTCATGGGAGGCAATGAGCTAATTAAGCAGTACCACCATGAGAGCAACCGGCAGGTTCATGATCAACTTGTAGAGATGTTGACGAGACGGATAGTGCCGCTGCTGAGTGGGATTGTGGAACAAGGTGTGAAAGAAGGTCTATTTGATACGCCTTATCCACGGGAAGCGGGCGCTTTTATTTTTGGAGCTACGCATGTCATCAATGAAGGGCTAGGGTTCGAAAATGAAGGATCCAGGCAAAGATGGAAAGACGCGCTGTCGGATTTTGTGATAAAAGGGCTAGGGTATAAAGGAGAGCAATTGGCAATTGACAAGTGAAGTGTGTTGATTGGCTAAGATTGGATAAGATGCGCAAATTGAATGCAAAATGCAAATTTCAAAATTTTGAAACCCTAAAAAAACAAACCATTTTTCATTTTGCACTTTGACTTTTGCAATATAAGGAGCTGCTCTAGCCATAACCAATGCACATAATATTCAGATTCAGAAATTCAAGGAGATAAATCTTAACGAAGACAGGGAGGTATGTGATGTTAGGGACATTTAGGAAAAAGAAAATATCTGAAGACACAGTCGGCGACAGAGGGATGATTATCAGTACGCAAAATCTCCGGAAGGTCTACGATACGGGAGACGTACAAGTGCAAGCCTTGAGGGGAATTGATTTCGATGTTCGTGAAGGAGAGATGGTCGCGGTCATGGGGCCAAGCGGTTGCGGCAAAACCACTTTGCTCAACTGCCTTTCGGGCATTGATGAGCCGACAGCCGGAGAAGTCGAACTTCAGGGTCAGTCGCTATACGAAATGAGCGATAGAGCCAGGACGAACTTCAGGGCAAATAACATGGGATTTATCTTCCAATTCTTCAACCTGCTACCGGTTTTGAGCGTGGCCGAAAATGTTGAATTACCCATGCTTGTCGGCGGAGCAAAACCGAAAGAGGCTAGAAGGAGTGCTCTTGCATTGATCGATTTAATGGGCTTATCGGGCCAGGCGTCAAAAAGACCGGCGGAGCTTTCCGGCGGCCAACAGCAAAGAGTCGCCATCGCCAGAGCTTTGGTAAATGATCCGGCCATAGTCTGGTGCGATGAACCCACCGGCAATCTCGACAGTGAAACGGCGGAAGAAATCATGAACGTTCTTTGCCAACTCAACGAGGAGAAGAATCAGACATTTGTGCTTGTTACTCACGCTCAAGAAGTGGGAGATCGTGCTCACCGCATTGTCAGAATGAGAGACGGTCTAATAGAGAAACATGAGACAAACGGGGGGAGGAAAAATGGAGAAGCTGTTCGGAGTACCGATAAATAACCTTCTTTATGGCTTGCTGGTTATTCTTGCCGTCGGTTTGACGGTTTTGATAGTTTCCGCCCTCCGCAACCTCGTCTTGTTTAAGACAGGTTTCAGAAACATCACGAGGCACCCGATCCAGACTAGTCTGATCATCCTTGGACTCATGCTGGCCACTCTGCTCATATCAGCCGCCTTGATAACGGGCGACACGATGAGCTATTCGATCCGCAAGACCGCATTGGACGATCTCGGACTGGTTGACGAAATTGTTCAGGTCAAGAGCAAAGAGGCCAAAGGGAACAACTTCATGGACGTGGGTCAGGCGAACGCCAACAACAGCTACTTCGAGAGGGAGTACCTACAAAAAGTTGAAAATGCGCTTCCCGATCGACTGGTTGATGGTGTGAGCCCGGTGATGAGGGAGCAAGCGCCGGCGGCCGCTCCGAAAAGCCGCCGCAATCTTCCGAATCTGAGAATCCTTGGCGTCGAAAGCGGCTACTCCACGGCGATAGCACCTTTAAGGAGCAAGAACGGGAGCAGATTATCCCTTAAGGGCCTTGGGGAGAACGAGGCTTACTTCAACAAAGAGGCGGCAGAGAAATTAGACCTGGAAGTAGGCGATGAGGTCAAGCTCTTTATTCAGTCTTCTCCGCAAAAGATGGAAGTGGCCGGAATTTACAGTAGCGGCGGCAAGCCGGCCGGCGGTCCCTCAATTGTGATGTCTCTCTCACGGCTTCAAAAACTATATAGCACCCAAGATAAATTCAACGCTATTTTGATTTCAAATAAGGGCAATGAGCTTGACGGAGTGAAACATACAAAAGCGGTTCTCAAACAGCTAAAGCCTGTTTTGAAAGGAAGCCGCCTGGAAGCTAAGAGCGTGAAGAAGGAAGCTCTGGACAGCGCCGAGAAGGGAGCGAGTTCTTTTACCAGTATCTTCTTAGTCTTCGGCCAATTCTCGACCATTGCCGGCATCATGCTTATTTTTCTCATTTTCATCATGCTTGCCGCCGAACGAAAGGTGGAGCTAGGGGTCTTACGAGCCCTTGGCTCACAAAGCAGGGATATTTTGAGGATTTTTCTTTTCGAGGGATCGGTATATGCGGTTATCGCAGCCGCGATCGGCTCGGTCCTGGGCGTCGGAGTAGGTTGGGGCATGGTTAAGATCCTCGCCAAGGCCTTTGGCGGCTTTCAAAACTTTAAATTGTATTACCACTTTGACATAAAGAGCTTGATGATTGCCTATGCTCTGGGTGTTATAGCCACTTTTGTGATTGTTGTCTTCTCGGCCTGGCGTGCCGGCCATGTAAATATCGTCCGTGCAATCAGGGATCTGCCTGAGCCACAGAAAAAAGGCACGACCGCCAAACGGCTCGTTCTCTCCATCGGGTTGTTGGTATTTGGATCTCTGCTTGTGGCATCGGGCATTAACGCCAATCAAGCCTCTCCGTTCTTTGCGGGGATGTCCTTTGTTGTTGTAGGTGTTCCTCTTCTGGCCCGTTGTCTCCGGCTTCCCGACAGGGCGGCATTCAGCATGGGCGGCGCGGGACTTATTTTGCTATGGCTGCTTCCCGACCGGATGCTGGGGCAATTGCTTCCCTGGAGCAAGGGCATGAAATCAGGTATAGAGATGTTCTTTATTTCCGGGGTGGCTATTGTTACCGGCGCCGTCTGGGTAGTCATGTATAACTCGGATATTATTTTGGCTGTAGTCACCGCGGTTTTCGGGAGGCTGAAAGGGCTTCCGCCCATGCTTAAAATCGCAGTCAACTATCCGATGAAGAACCGTTTCCGCACGGGATTAGCCCTGGCAATGTTTTCGCTCATAATATTTACCATGACTTTCATGAGTGCCTTGCTGGCATCGTTCAATCCGATCTACGAGGATGTCAACGGACTAAGCGGCGGTTTTCATATCAGGGGTATCACCGGATACACTAATCCGGTTAAGGACATGTCTAAAACTCTTGATAAAAATGGCAAGGGTGTCAGCTCGGATGATTTTGAAGCAATCGGCAGTTTTTCAATGGCGGGTGTTAATGTACGGCAAGTGAATGCGAAGAAAAAAACCTGGGTACAGTATGTGATTCAGGGCATTGATGCGGGTTATGCAAATAATGTGAATTATAAAATGAACTCGATGGCTGAAGGCTATAAATCTTCAAGGGAAATATGGAAAGCGTTGGTTGACGAGCCGAATGTGGCGGTTGTCCACACCAACCTGGTACCTGCTAAAACCGACTATGAGGTCGGTGAGGAGGCGCCACCTTTCAGGTTTAGCGGATTTTACCGAGAAAACAAGAAGCTGCCCAAAATCTATATTGAAGTTAGGAATCCGGCTACTGGCAAGAAAACCAAGCTTAGAGTTATCGGTGTTGCAAAGGAAATGGCTTTGTATACGTATGGGGGTATCTTTACCTCGCAAAAAACCGTAAATAACGCGATGAAGGTCGAGATTCCACCGGTTCAGCAGGTAACTTTGGGCGGAAACGCGCAATTACAGGATCAGACAAGTCAGGCGACCGCCTCCAAACAGGCGCCGCAATCGGCCGAAGCTGCAAAAACCCAAAGTCCGCAGGGTTTGGCCATGGTAATGCCACAGTCTGTTCCGGCAACGACTTACTGGTTCAGGGTGAAATCAGGAGTTGATATAGAGAAAGCATCGAACGCTTTGGCTAAGACATTCTATAAGAACGGGATGGAAACCGCCTTGCTGAAAGAGGACATCAAGAATTTTACGGAGATGAACCAAATGATCAACCGGCTTCTCCAAGGCTTCATGGGCCTGGGCTTGGTCGTAGGAATTGCCGCTTTGGGAGTAATAGCCGCCCGCTCGGTTGTCGAGAGGCGCAAACAAATCGGAATGCTGCGGGCAATCGGTTTTCGCAAGGGCATGGTTCAAAATACATTCCTTCTGGAATCGAGCTTTGTTGCTCTGCTTGGAGTGGCCATAGGAACAGCCCTGGGGCTCACACTATCACAGAAAGTCGCTGTTTTCATGGCGAAGAGCATGCCTGGAATCGCCTTTGTCATACCCTGGACAGACGTTGCCTTTATCGCCTTTCTGGCCTACGGAGCATCTCTGCTCACAACCTACCTGCCGGCAGTCCAAGCCGCCCGCGTGTATCCGGCGGAGGCCTTGCGATATGAGTGATATGTCCAAGGTCTGAAGTCCAATGTCCGAGGTCAATCGTCTTTCGCTGCATAAATAGAATAGGGCGTGCTCGGGGAGCATGCTCACACTTCAAAGTCGGGTGCGTTCATAAAACATGCCCTTTTCCTGCATGACAACAAGTCCTTGGTGTCAGGAGCGAAATCCATCCCAAGATTTCACTCAAATTGCCTGTTTTTGCATGAATCCTATATGCTCTAGTTGCCGGGTTCATAGGAGGCCGCGCACGGGGGCTAGCTTTCCATCTTCTATGCGTCGATGGGTCTTCAGGATCGGCCGCGGGTCGGGATCAAAAGAGGGGGAGATCATTCACGATTCCGGCAATGAATCAACGGATTTCTTTGAGCAAGACGAACGTTTTGACAGGAGCGTTAATTTGAATATCAGCGAAAGCGGACTCCAGGTTCCACGCAGACCGGCAAATATTGCGAAACGCTCTGGGACCGGTAACTACAAATCAGTAGTGTTTTTGAAAATTTGCCAAAGTATGGTTATTCTTTATACGCTTCGATTTTTACGCTCCAGATAATCTCGCCCAGTTCCCGGAGTTTGTCCATGGATCCGAATTCTTTCATGGCTTCCTGAGCCAACGGGTCGGGCGTTTCTTCAAACAAACAGGAGGAGGACGTTTTGGAGAGTACTTTGGTTTTTGAGAAGCCCGCTTTTTCAATTGTGGAAAGATATTCATCCAGCTGTATTGCTCCGGATACACATGAGATGTAGGCGCTCTTGCTGGTTTTTACGAAATCCGGCAGCTCTCCTGTCAGGACAATGTCTGAAATGCACATTTTGCCGCTGGGCTTGAGTACCCGGTGTACCTCTTGGAAGACTTTTTCCTTGTTCGGAACCAGGTTTATGACACAGTTGGATATGACGACGTCGACCGAGTTATGCTCGACGGGAAGCCTCTCCAATTCCCCCAGGCGAAAGTCGACGTTAGTGTAGCCGCTGTTGATGGCATTGGTCGTTGCTTTTTCAATCATCTCAGGCGTCATGTCCACGCCGATTACCTTGCCGCTATCTCCGACTTTCAAGGCCGCAAGAAAGCAGTCAAAGCCCGCGCCCGAACCAAGATCAAGGACTACATCGCCCGGCTTGAGTCCGGCAATGGCGGTCGGATTGCCGCAGCCCAGGCCCAAATTGGCCTCTTCCGGAACTGCTTTCAATTCATCTTCCGAGTAACCGATTTTTTTGGCGACCGCATCGGTGCTGACCCCGAACGAACAGCAAGATGAGTTTTCAGGACCCGCCTTTGCGATGTTCCCGTAAGCCTCTTTCACTAAATCCTTCTGTTTTTTTGAATCCATTTCTTACTCCTTTCATTTTTGAGCCGAAAGCCCACAGCCTTGCTAGCTTCCAGGTCCCAGTTTCCAGCTTCCAGAAGTAACGCTGGCACAATGCATCTTTCTATCTGTAGGGCACGTTTCCCCAAACGTGCCGTGTCTTCCTCGCCGATGTGGGATACAGGTTCGTTTGGGAAACGAACCCTACATATCTCTCGGGCTTAAGATAGGCAAAGCAAGCTTTGCAGCTACTAGTAATCACTCCACAGCCAACAGTACTTCTCAAAACACACTGCCCAGCAAAAACAATATTGCGACGGCTGTCTTGACGATCGGGCAAATCTTTATCGGCGCAATGGACGTTCTGGCTCCGGTCAATAAGGTCAATCCGGCCATGACGGCAAGCATCACAGCGGAAATCCTATACACAACAATTGAAACGGGATTTTGCGCGCCTCCAGAGACGGTGACAAGCAACACGAGGGAGCCGATAAAGCACAGGGCCAGACCCTCCGCAACCCATTCCATCGTTATGATGCGCTTGTTGTCCCTTGAGATTGACCCAAATCCGTCAACAACAGCTTTGGTCGGAACAACGTGGGCGATTCCCCAAAGAGTGATAATCACGGAACCGGTGTAAAGAAGTACGTTGCCTGTCATGTGATTTCTCCCTGATTCTCTCTTGACGCGGGCGGCAAAAGGAGCTGAGCATCCTCGGTCAAGTATTCTCTGATTTGCCTAATCATTTCCTCGTTCACCGAGCAGTAAACCCAGAGACCTTCTCGTTCCATCTTGATGAGACCCGCGTTATAGAGCTCCTTTAGGTGGTGAGAGACTGTCGATTGCGCAAGACTAAATCTCTCCGCTATCTCAGTGACACAGCTGGCTTTCTCTCTTTTGCAGGCATCCAAACACTCATCAATATGGCAACCATATTTTTCAGTTCGCAATAAGTTGAATATTTCGAGTCTGTTCTTATTTGAGAGCGCCTTGAACACTTTTGCCAGGTCTTCCAATTCTTGTCACCGTCGCGTCAATCATTGATTTGGGGCTAAAAGCGTTGGACCGAGCCCGCTATGCCGGACGTTAATATACATCGATATATCGACAACTATCGATATAGTAACATGCCCAAGATACTGCGGTCAAGGCTTAACGGTCTTAGAATTTGGGGAAAGCAAGAAGGTCGATCAAAAGCCAAATGAAAATTTAGGATGAAAAATCCGAAACGACAATCTAGAATAGCTAAGAGGGAAAAAGGATTGGGGATGAGAGATTAGGGATGAGTCCAACAAAAGACGACAGTAGCTGCAAAGCTTGCTTTGCCGGTTTTGAGTTTGAAATAAGTTTGAAGAATATGTAGAGCTCGTTTCCCAAACGAACCGGTACCAGGATCAATCAGAAAAACGCGGCGCGTTTGGGGCAGGCGTGTCCGTACAGGTAGAAAGGTGCATTGTGTTAGTGTTACTTCTGGAAGCTGGAAACCGGGAGCTGGAAGCTAGCAAGGCTGTGGACTGTCGGCTGGACATGAAAGGAGAACAAATTGAAGAAGGTTGATGTCATAATCTCGGGATGCTCGGTTTTGGTGATGGATGACGTATTTACTCTGATTGAAGATGGAGCAATTGCTGTTGAGGGGAGTAAAATCGCTCAAATTGGCAGCTCCCAAGAAATTGCAGAAGAATTCACCTCTGACAGGACTATCCTAGCTAAGGATAAGTTGGCGATGCCGGGCTTGGTAAATACTCATACCCATGCGCCAATGGTTTACTTCAGAGGCCTTGCGGATGATCTTCCGCTAAAAGAATGGCTTGAACAGCACATATGGCCGGCTGAAGCGAAGTTTGTCAACCCGGACTTTGTGCGCGAAGCCGTAAGGCTGGCAGCAGTTGAGATGATAAAGAGCGGCACAACGGTCTTCTGTGACATGTATTTTGCAGAGGACTCGGCTGCCCGAAGCGTTAATGAGGTGGGGATAAGAGCTGTCCTTGGCGAAGGCCTTTTGGATTTCCCGACGCCGATTAGCAAAAACCCTCAGGAGGGTCTGAAGAACAGCGAGAAGTTCATTAGCGAGTGGCTCGAAGATGAGCTGGTGATACCCGCTGTGGCTCCTCATGCTCCTTACACCTGCTCGCCGGAACTGCTCAAATCAGCCAAGAAGCTGGCGGACCGATATGGGCTGCTTCTTCATATTCATCTTGCCGAAGAAAAGTGGGAAGTTGAGAAGATCAAACAAGAGCAAGGAATGTCTCCGGTTGAATACCTTAAAAACCTGGGTTTCTTAGGCGACCGAACCAGCGCTGCGCATGTGAATTGGGTCTCCGAAAAGGATATTGAGATCCTTGCGGAAACAGGTACGGGAGTATGTCATAATCCTCAAAGCAACATGAAGCTTGCAACAGGATTTTGTCCCGTTTCGGACATGCTGAAAGCGGGAGTCAAAGTTGGCTTGGGGACGGATGGTGCCTCCTCCAATAATGATCTGGATATGTTTGGTGAGATGGCAACCGCTTCAATGCTTCAGAAAGCTTTCAAAAAAGACCCTTCGGTCCTTAAGGCAAAAGAGGTCGTGTGGATGGCGACCCGCGGCGGAGCGCAAGTATTGGGTCTGGACGATGAGATAGGTTCTCTCGAAGCCGGCAAGAAAGCGGACATAATTCTGATAGACTTGAACCGGCCCCACCTGGTTCCTCTGTACGATATCTATTCCCATCTTGTCTATGCGGTTAACGGAGCCGATGTTGAGACCGTGCTGGTAAACGGCAGAGTTGTCATGGAAGATCGGAAAATGTTGACGGTTGATGAAGATGAAATTATTGAGCGCGCAAGAGCTTTTGCCAAGAAACTAAAAGCCGAAATCTAACTGGAAGCTGCCAGGCAAGCAGTTACCTCACTACCTCACTACTTCACTGGCTCACTTCATATCCAGTGCCTCAGACATTTCCGGCAAAAGTCCGATACTACAAATCAAATGCCCATCCAAACAAAAACGGATATTTCCTGACGGAAATGAATTGAAATTAAGTTCATCGGACTGCAATAACAGAGGGCGGCAAGATGCCTAATAGGCGCGACGCAACAAAACAAAAACAAGTTCAAAGAAGGTTGCAGAGACATCTGGAAGAACAAACGGAATGCGCAAAGCAGTGGCAGCAGACTTTTGATGCCGCGCTGGATATTATCATCCTGATGTCGCCCGATTTTAAAATCCTCAGAATCAACAAAGCCGGCTGCGACGCAATTGGCAAGAAACATGACGAACTCGTGGGGAAGCGGTGCTATGAGATAGTGCATGGAGTAAACACTCCGGTTGACGGCTGTCCTTGTGCGAAGATGCTGCGAACCAAGAAAGCCGGCATCGGAGAGATCTCCGATCACGGGAGACACTACTTGGCCACCGCGTCGCCGGTACTAGGCGCAAAGAACGAAATAGTCGCGTTTGTTCATACGGTAAGAGATATAACCGAGCTTAAGCAAATTGAAGCGGCGCTGCGAAAATCCGAAGAGCGATTTCAGCAGGTGGCGGAAAATGCTCAGGAGTGGATATGGGAGGTAGACGCAGACGGCCTATATACATATGCCAGCCCGGTAGTGGAAAAGATATTGGGGTACAAGCCCGAGACGATTGTAAGGAAAAAACACTTCTATGACCTTTTTCATCCTGAAGACAAGGAAAGTCTAAAGAAAGGGGCTTTCGAAGCGTTTGCCGGAAAAAAGCCATTCCGGGGTTTTCTCAATCGCAACATCCATAAGAACGGAAATATTATCTGGCTCTCGACGAGCGGGGTCCCTGTTCTTGATAGCCAAGGAAACCTCACGGGATACAGAGGAGCAGACCAAGATGTTACCGAGCGCTTGGAAGTACAGGAAGAACTCGTCCGCAATTATCAGAATCAGACTGTGACGGGAAAATTGTTGAGGATTTCTCTGATGCATGCCTCGCTTGAAAAGCAATTGCATACTTTTCTAAAAGAAGTGGTCAACATTCCATGGCTCGGACTGAAATCAAAAGGGGCCATCCTGCTGGTCGAAGACGATCCCAACGTGTTGAAGCTGAGAGCGCAATTGGGATTGAACAAATCATTGCTTGCAGCGTGCGCTCAAGTTCCTTTTGGTGAATGCTTGTGTGGCAGGGCGGCATTGTCAGGCAAAACGGAATTTGCTGATAGGCTCGACGACCGGCATGAAACAACATACGAAGGCATAAAGCCACACGGTCATTTTTGCGTTCCCGTCAAGTCGGACAATAAGCTGCTCGGAGTGATGAATCTATACATTGACACGGCACATCCATATGATGAGAGAGAAGAACGCTTTCTGGAGGCCGTAGCCGACATCCTGGCTGGAATTATTGAGCGCAAGGCCGCCGAGGAAGCGGTTATCAGGTCAAGAGATTTTTACCTCACATTATTCGATAAGTTTCCCGCGCTCATATGGCGAACGGGTCTTGATGCAAAGTG
>Ga0214473_10004637_pt1 | contig 16525 bp, 15 predicted proteins | sample RVTome_7_FD_203509 | JGI IMG/M metagenome (GOLD analysis project Ga0214473, IMG submission 203509) | Soil microbial communities from uranium-contaminated site in the Upper Colorado River Basin, Wyoming, United States - RVT98D197 | ecosystem: Environmental > Terrestrial > Soil > Contaminated >... | reverse complement strand
CTCAAGACCCTCAAGGGCCTCACCCCCTATGAGTACATCTGCAAAATCTGGACAACCGAGCCCGATCGGTTCACCCTAAACCCAATCCATCAAATGCCGGGACTGAACATCTAGGGCCAGTGCAATCCTGCTCGACCTTGAACGCACGCCGCCATCGGCGAGTGCAGGTTTCTCGGCGCGTCCGTGGATAGACCAATGCGTCGGCAGACAGAGGCTGCGACGCGTGGCTTTCAGAAGCGATCGCGGTAGAGCGTCTCCACGTAGTCGAGATGCTGGCCGGCCGCGGCGCGGGCGCGCTGCGGATCACGCGCGATGAGGGCTTCGAAGATGGCGCTGTGCTGCGCGAGCAGCGTGGCTTCGACCTCGTCGTCGTAGTCGACCAGCCGGTGCGACGTCAGTATCGATTCACGGATCAGCTCGTGAAGCCCGTGCATTACATGGGCGAGCGCGAAATTGTGGGCGGCATCGGCGATGGCGAGGTGAAACGCGGTGTCACGCTCCGCGATGCGGGTGCGCTTGGGGTCGGCGGCGGCGGCCTTGAGCGCGTCGAAGGCCGCAGCGATGCGTCGCAAATCGTCCTCTGTCGCACGCTCTGCGGCATAGGCCGTCGAAAGCGATTCCAGCTCGTGACGCAATTCCAGCACGTCGGCGCTCGCATTCGGGTTCTGCCTGAGAAGCGCCGCAAGTGGATCGGACACAAGCGGCGCGGTCACGTCCGAGACGACGAATCCGCCTCGTCCCTCTCCGCGAATGAAGCCGTCCGATTCGAGCCGGATCAGCGCCTCGCGCAGCGAGGGTCGGGATACGTTCAGTTGGTCGGCGAGTTCACGTTCGGCCGGAAGCCGCTGACCGGGCAGCAGGGCACCGCTGGAGATCAACGTGCGGATCTGGTCGGACACCACATCCGAGAGGCGTACCCGGGAGTAGGAATGGACAGGCTGAAATGTCATCTGGTCAAAGGATTTCGATTGGCGGCCGCGATTGGCTACCTCTCCAGTTTGACACGAAAGGCAGCAAGCCGTAAAGTTTTGGTCAGACCAAGCTGACCAAGGCGCATTTGTCCGTTGAGAATCGCTCTTTTCGTTCCCTGTTTCATCGATGCTTTCTATCCCGAGGTCGGCATTGCGACGCTCGAATTGCTCGAACGCCTGGGCATCGAGGTGGATTATCCGCAGGAGCAGACCTGCTGCGGCCAGCCGATGGCGAACAGTGGCGCACACAAGGAGGCGGCCGGCGCCGAGGCTGTCTTTGCCCGCAACTTTGCCGACTTTGATTATGTAGTCGGGCCGTCGGCGAGCTGCATCAACCACGTCCGCGATCACCTGACGGCCATCGAGCAGACCTCGTCCGTGCGCAAGGTCCGGACGAGCGCGTACGATCTGACCGAGTTTCTCCACGACGTGCTCGAGGTTCGGGAGTTTCCGTGGGCGGAATTCCCGCATCGCGTCGGACTGCACAATTCTTGCAGTGCCATCCGGCACCTGCGCGAGGCGTCGGCGTCCGAGATCGCCGAGCCGCAATTTTCCAAGCCGCGCGCGCTGCTCGAGAAGGTCAAGGGCATCGAGTTCGTGACGCCAGCGCGTCCCGACGAATGCTGCGGCTTCGGCGGCACCTTTTCGGTGACCGAGGAAGCCGTGTCGGTGCGCATGGGACAGGACAAGGTTCGCGATCACATCGGCGCGGGGGCCGAGTACATCGTCTCGGGCGACATGTCGTGCCTGATGCATCAGCAAGGCTGTGCCGAGCGCCTGAAGCTCGATGCCCGCTTCATCCACATCGCGCAGATCCTGAACGGAGCGTGCGGATGAGCAAGGCCCGGATCGATCACGCCAAGGCTGCGAGTGCGTTCATCGAGAAGACGGATCACGTCGCGTTGCACGACAAGCGCCTGTGGGACCTGCGTTTGAAGCGCGATGCGCAGGCGCACGGCATCGCCGAGTGGGAGACGCTGCGCGATCTGGCCTCAAGCATCAAGGAGCACACGCTCTCGCACCTCGCTGACTACGTCGAGCAGTTCGTCGACGTGGCCGAGGAGAACGGCGTGGTCGTCCACTTCGCAGCGACAGCCGAAGAGCACAACGCGATCGTCCACCAGCTCTTGAGCGAGCGGGGGATGACGACGCTGATCAAGAGCAAGTCGATGCTTACCGACGAGTGCGCAATGCGCGACTATCTCGAGCCGCGCGGCATCACGGTGATGGAGACCGACCTGGGCGAGCGTATCCAGCAGCTCGACAACCAGGACCCTAGCCATATGGTCGTGCCGGCCGTGCACAAGCTGCGCGCCGACGTGGCGGACCTGTTCGGCCGCACCATCGGCACCGATCCGGCCAACCACGACATTCACTATCTCGCCGAGAGCCAGCGGATGCACACGCGCCCGTACTTCGTGCGCGAAAAGACCGCCGGCATGACCGGCTGCAATTTTGCCGTGGCGGAGACGGGAACGGTAGTGGTCTGCACGAACGAGGGCAATGCGGACCTGTCTGCGAATGTGCCGCCGCTGCACATTGCCTCGATCGGCATCGAAAAGCTGATCCCCAGGATATCCGACCTCGGCGTCTTTGTGCGCATGCTTTCGCGCAGCGCGCTGGGTTCGCCGATCACGCAGTACACGTCGCATTTTCGCGCGCCGCGGCCGGGCACGGAGATGCACTTCATCCTCGTCGATCACGGGCGTTCGGAACGCCTTGCGATGGAGGAATTCTGGTATTCCCTCAAATGCATCCGCTGCGGCGCCTGCATGAATACATGCCCGGTCTATCGCCGCAGCGGCGGCCTCTCCTACGGCGGCACCTATTCCGGACCGATCGGCGCGATCATCAATCCGACCTTCGATCTCAGGCGCTACAGTGCCCTGCCCTTCGCCTCGACGCTGAATGGCAGTTGCACCAGCGTCTGCCCGGTGCAGATCAACATTCACGAGCAGATCTACAAGTGGCGCGAGGTGATCACGGCGCGCCACCAGGTGCCGTTCGTGAAAAAGGAAGTGCTGAAGGTGGCCGGACGGCTGCTCGCCAACCCCACGCTCTACCGCAAGGCACTGGCATCGCTTGGCGGCGCTCTGAGACGCCTGCCCAACTTCGTACTCTACAACCCGCTGAACATCTGGGGCCGTCAGCGCGATCTTCCCGACACTCCCAAGGAGACCTTCCATCAGTGGTACCTGAAGAACCGGAAGCGGCCGCAGTGACGGCACGTGAGGCCTTCGTCGCAAGAATTCGCGCGGCCGAGCCTTCACCTCGGCCTCTGCCGGAGGTGCCGCTTTTCGACGCCCCCGATGACGACCGCCTGAGGCGATTTTCGGCTGCGCTCGGTTTGATGGGCGGCACTTGCGTCGAGGCGCCGGGCCTGGACGGCGTCCGGAGGTGGCTCGCCGAACGCTTTGGGCCGCAGGCGGTGACTGCATCGGCGGTGCAGGGGATCGACGGCAACCGGCCGCTCGATGCTCTGACGCCACCGGCATCGTTGCAGGACGTCGAGGTCGGCGTGGTACGGGCGCGCTTCGGCGTCGCCGAAACCGGCTCGGTGTGGTTCAGCGAGGATGAATATGTGGTCAATGCGATTGGCTATCTCGTCCAGCATCTCGTGGTGCTTCTTGATCCGGCCCAGATCGTCGACGGGCTACAGGATGTCTATCGGCGGCCCGATTTCAGAACCGCCGACTACGCTGTGCTCGTCACCGGTCCGTCCGCGACCGCCGATATCGAAGGCGTGATGATCCGCGGCGCCCAGGGCGTGCGCTCGTTGACGGTGCTGTGGATGGCCTGACGCTTCGCGCCGATGGGGCTTGCGGCCATCCCCCGGGCTGGCGCGATCCGAGACGGTCAAGCGAACCCCCTCCCCCCACTCGGCCGCGGGCCAAGGCCTATCCACCACCCCAGCTCCGCGTCCGATGCAAGAAGCCGGCCGCCGGGAGGATACCATGGCCGGCCGGCCGAGGCCGCAGTTCGGCCGGCGCGCACGGCAATTGGTCTGGTGCGCTTGGATCAAGTCGGAAGAATCGCCGCATCTGGTTCTGCCCGCTGTCACAACGCGGACGTTCGGACTCCCGAACGCGTCTCCCATTGTTTGGGATTTCGTGCGTTGGTCGGCCAGAAGTCGGCTGTCGGCGGCGGTTAGTCTGCCACTGTCGCGCCGCCACTGGTATGTTGCTACAATAGTCTTTGTACGACAGCGAGAAATGTCGACCGGGAGGAGAAGGTGAAGTCACGCCGCGAGCCGAGCAGGCGCGAAGGTTTGAGCCGTCGGGCGTTCATCGCCGGCTCAATCGCCAGTGCTGCGTTGACGATGCCCTCCAGGTCGCGGGCCGGAGATCGGCCGTTCGGATTCGGCCTCACCCCGGTCTTTCTGACCAACGACCTCGAACTTCTGGCCTATCTGAGGTCGTTCCTGTCAGCCAGGCTCGATTGCCCGGTCGAACTGGTCAGCCGCCGCACCTACCAGGAAATCACCGCATTGCTGGTATCTGGGCAGATCGAGTCGGCCTGGATCTGCGGCTTTCCCTATGTTCAATACCGGGCAGTTCTCGACCTTGTCGCCACACCGGTGTGGCAGGGCAAGCCGCTCTATCAATCGTACCTGATCGTCGCCGCCGACCGCGTCGCCGGTGATTGGGGGGCGCTCCGGGGAGATATCCATGCCTTCTCCGATCCGGACTCAAATTCCGGATTTCTGGTCACTCGAACACTCCTCGCCAAGAACCGCCTGATGCCGGCGGCTTTTTTCTCACGCAGCTTCTTCACCTACGGGCACCGCAACGTCATCCGGGCGGTCGCCTCAGGACTGGCGCAATCGGGTAGCGTGGATGGCTACGTCTACGAGGTGATGCGCGAAACCGATCCCGAGTTGGTCAACCAGACAAGAATCGTCCGGCGCTCGGAGTGGCTCGGATTTCCCCCGATCGCCTCGCCCAAGTCGCTGGCGGCAGACCCCAGGATAGGTGCGCTTCAGCAAGCCCTGCTGTCGATGAACGAGAGCCCCGACGGGCAAAAAGCGTTGCAGCTGCTTCGGCTTGACGGGTTCACGCCAACGGATCCGTCGCTGTTCGACACGATCGCGGCAGAAGTCGAGGTCGTGAGGCAGTTCGGATGAGGTTGTTCCGGTTGCTCAGGTCAGTTCCCATCACCTACCGCGTTCCAGCGATCGTCGCGCTGCTCATGGTGGTGACCAGTGCGGTGATCTCGGAACGGGTGCTCGACCGGCTATCCCGTACCCAGGAGGCCTTTCTTGACAGCCTTTCCGAAACCTATCTGGACGGTCTCGAAGCGGCTGTACTTCCAGCGGTTCTGCGCGAGGACGTATGGGAGATCTTCGACGCGCTGGAGCGGTCATTATCATCGAATTCGGCACTCGCGCCGATCGAGACGGTCATAACCGGACTTGACGGAAGGGTGCTTGCCGCCAGCGATCCGCATACGATCGCCACCTTCTCCGAACTGCCCTCCCAATATCTCGACCGCTACGGCCAGGGCGCCGTCATGATCAATCAGACGAATCGGACCGGGGTCGCAAAACGGGACCTTGGCTACCAGGGGCAGCATATCGGCGCGATCCACGCGACCTTCGACGTCTCGCAACTGTTCGCCGAGAGGCAGGAGCTCCTGGTCGCCTTGCTCGTGACGAACGGTGTACTGGCGTTGGCACTCTCCCTGGGCGGCTTTCTCCTGGTGCAGCGGATGATCGCCCCGATGCGCGTCCTTGAGAACCACATGCGGGCCGCTGCCCACGGCGCGTCGGAGCCCATCCCTCCCCATGACATCCCACCGGGCGACGGGGAGGTAGCCGGTCTCTTCCGCGGCTACAACACCCTCGTCCACGCAGAGCGTGAGCGCTACAATCTCGCGACGCGACTTGCCGACGAAGAGAAGATGGCCAGCCTTGGACGCCTGGCGTCCGGCATGGCCCACGAAATCAACAATCCTCTAGGCGGCCTCTTCAATGCCCTGGACACGCTGAAAAAGCATGGAGAGACTCCTGGGGTGCGCGACACGTCGGTCAGCCTCATCGAGCGGGGCCTTGCCGGTATCCGCGACGTGGTGGAAGCCGCGCTCGCCACCTACCGGCCCGAGCGCTCCCGCCGGCCAATGACGGCCGACGATCTGGACGATGTCCGGCTGCTGATGAAGCCGGAACTCCGTCGCAGGCGGCAGCGGCTGGACTGGAACGTCTCCTGCAGCCCGCGCGAGTTGCCGGTCGCTGGCGGACCTGTCCGCCAGGCTGCGCTCAACCTTCTTCTCAATGCCAGCGCCGCAACGCCGGAGGGTGGAACGATATCGCTGAAGGCGGAGAACTCCCAGGCTTTGCTGACCATAGAAGTCGGTGATGAGGGTTCGGGCATCCAGCCCGAAATCGCCGACATTCTCATCGGCGCCGATCCCGAGCCCGCGGTCCTCGCTGGCCGCGGGTTGGGCTTGTGGATGGTGCGCCGGCTCACCGATGAACTGGGCGGCACCGCGACGATCCAAGCAAAGCCGGCCGGCGGAACGGTCGTGATACTGGCACTGCCCCTTGAACGGAGCGCACAAGCCCATGCTGCCTGATCACCCAAGACTAGGTCTCGTCGAAGACGATCCCGTGATGGGAGGCTCGATGGTGCAGCGCCTCGAGCTGGAGGGCTGGCTGGTCAGCTGGTGGCGGTCCGGCCGGGAAGCTATGGCCGCGATCCTGCGGGCACCGGCCTCGCTGCAGATCGTCATCTGCGATGTTCGCCTCCCCGACATGACCGGAGAAGAGGTGTTCAACGAGCTTGCCAAGGTGCCGGAGATGCCACCGTTCATCTTCGTCACCGGCTTTGGCGAGATCGAACAGGCGGTTCGCCTGATGCGTTCAGGGGCGGTCGATTTCGTCACCAAGCCCTTCGAGATGGATGGGTTCCTGCGGCGCATCGAAGCCGGTCGCCGTATCGGCACGGAGGCCCGAGGCACGCCATATGTGCTGGGCGAGTCGCCGGCCATGCGGCGCGTGGAGGATCTGCTGCACCGCTATGCTCCCGGCGACCTGCCGGTTCTGATCACCGGCGAGACCGGAGCGGGCAAAGAAGTGGCGGCCCGGCTGCTGCACCAGGTCTCTTCGCGCGGCGCAGCGCCCTTTGTGGCGGTCAACTGCGCGGCGATCCCCGCCGACCTTTTGGAGAGCGAAATCTTCGGTCACGAGAAGGGAGCTTTCACGGGCGCGCAGCAGCGCCACCTCGGCTACGCCGAACGCGCCGGTGGTGGCACCCTCTTTCTCGACGAGATCGGCGATATGCCACTGCATCTGCAGGCCAAGTTGCTGCGGCTGATCGAAGACGGGAGCTTTCTCCGGGTCGGCGGCGAAACGCCGGTCCGCTTCAAGGCACGGATAGTGGCTGCCACGCACCGCAACCTCGCCGAGCCGGGCAGCCCTGTACGCTTCCGCGAAGACCTTTACTTTCGCATCGCCGTATTGCCGATGGAAATCCCGCCGCTTCGCGATCGACCCGAGGACGTCAGCCGGTTGATGGACTGGTACCTGGACGAAGCTACCATACGGACCGGGGGCCCGATCCGCGGGATAAGCGCGCTGGCCGTGGACGCCGCGCTCGCCTACCGGTGGCCGGGCAACGTGAGGGAACTCCGGAACCGCGTCGAGCGCGCAGCTGCACTTTGCACAGGCGAATGGATCATGCCCGGCGACCTGTTTCCAGACCAGATGCAGAAGGCGCACGAGCCAGGATTCGTGCCGCTGGCGGTGGTTCGCGACGCCGCGGAACGCCGGCAAATCGAGCGCGCGCTCGAAGAAACCGGCGGGCAGATCGCCAAGGCGGCAGGACTTCTCGCCATCTCCAGAACCACCCTGTGGGAGAAGATGACCCGCTTTGGCATTGCCGACCATATGCGTTCGGATTCCTGAACCGGCGGGGTTCAGAAGCGTTCGGCTTCACGAACGTCCCGCGAGCAGCGAAGCGTCTTTCCCCAATGTTCCGCTGCAAAATCAAACAGTTGGGTCGTTGGCACGGGCCTTGCAACTTTCATGGTGACGTCATTTCACCGTGTGGGAGGAACGCATGGAACGATGCAGCAAGCTGGTCGATCTCGGCCGTCGCCAATTTCTGAGGGGTAGCGCTTTCGCCGCAGTGGGTGCCGCCGCGGCGGTCGGCGTCGCGACACAGGCGAAGGCCGCCCCTGGCCTGGCCCTGGTCGACTACCCGGCCAATCGACTGGCTAATGTCGCCGACCTCACGCTGAACGAGCCGTTCGACGTGGCCTACCCCGATGACGAAGCACCGGGGGTGCTTCTCAAGCTTGGTACGCCCGTGGAAGGCGGGATCGGCCCTGATGGCGACATCGTCGGCTTCTCGACGGTCTGTCCGCACAAAGGTTTCCCTTTGGCCTACACGGCCGATGACCATACCTTCAACTGCCCTGGTCATTACTCCCGTTTCGACGCCGATGCCGGCGGCCAGCAGATCTGGGGGCAATCGACCGCCAACCTTCCCCAATATGCTCTGCGCATCGACGACAAGGGCGACATCTACGCCGAAGGCGTGGACGAGCTGCTCTACGGCCGTCTCAGCAATGTTCTCTAGGGAGGATCGGACATGACCTACAAACGTCACATCGACCGCCTGCCGATCATTCCGGCTGACGCGGCGCAACATAACGTCACCTGCCACTACTGCATCGTAGGTTGCGGCTATCACGCCTATACCTGGCCGGTGAACAAGCAGGGCGGCACCGACCCGGCAAGCAACGTTTTCGGCGTGGACCTGGCGCAGCAGCAGCCGGCCGAAACCGCCGCCTGGTACGCACCGGCCATGTACAACATCGTCAAGCAGAACGGCCATGACGTACATATCGTCATCAAGCCCGACCCAAATTGCGAGGTAAATTCAGGGCTTGGATCGGTTCGGGGCGCCCGCATGGGCGAAACCCGCTACAGCACGGCGCGCGGCACGCAACAGCAAAGGCTCACCGACCCGATGGTCTGGCGTTACGGCCAGATGCAGCCCACGTCGTGGGACGACGCGCTGGACCTCGTGGCCCGGGTGACGGCCACCGTCGTCAAGGAGCAGGGCGAGGACGGCTTGTTCGTCTCCATGTTCGACCACGGGGGCTCTGCCGGCGGCTACGAGAACACCTGGGGTACGGGAAAGCTCTATTTCGGCTCCATGAAGGTCAAGAACGTCCGCATCCACAACCGGCCGGCGTACAATTCGGAAGTACACGCGACCCGCGACATGGGGGTGGGCGAACTCAACAACTGCTACGAGGACGCCGAACTCGCCGACACCATCGTCGCGGTGGGCACCAACCCGCTGGAAACCCAGAGCAACTACTTCCTCAACCACTGGATTCCCAATCTTCGCGGCGCCAGCATGGAGAAGAAGAAGGCGCTGATGCCCGACGAGGCGCATCCGCCTGCGCGAATTATCATCGTCGATCCGCGGCGCACGGTTACCGTCAATGCCTGCGAAGCCGAGGCGGGCGCCGAGAACGTACTGCATCTGGCGCTCAATTCAGGCACTGACTTGGCGCTGTTCAATGCACTCCTTACCTACATTGCCGACCAGGGCTGGGTCGACCAGGGCTTCATCGACGGTAGCACGGTGCAGGAAGCGGCGGAGCGCCCCGCGCTCTATCCGGCGCGCGGCGAGGCGGATGGCAAGCCCGGCCATCTCACCAACTTCGCCGGGGCGGTGGAGGGGTGCCGTCTTTCCATCGAGGACGCCGCGGAGATCACCGGGCTGAGCCCCGACGATATCGTCAAGGCCGCCGAGTGGATCGCCATGCCCAAGGAGGATGGGAAGCGGCGGCGCACGATGATCGGCTACGAAAAAGGCCTGATCTGGGGCAACGACAACTATCGCACTAACGGCGCGCTGGTGAACATCGCGCTCGCCACCGGCAATATCGGCCGTGAGGGTGGTGGCATCGTCCGGCTCGGGGGGCATCAGGAAGGCTATGTGCGGCCCTCCGACGCCCATGTCGGGCGGCCCGCCGCCTACGTGGACAAGCTTCTGATCGAGGGCAAGGGCGGCGTCCACCACATCTGGGCCTGCGATCACTACAAGACCACGCTCAACGCGCATGAGTTCAACCGTGTGTACAAGAAGCGCACCGACATGGTGAAGGATGCCATGAACTCGGTTGCCTATGGCGACCGCGACGCACTGGTGGCGGCGGTCGTGGAGGCGATCAGGGCCGGCGGCCTGTTCTCGGTCGACGTCGACATCATTCCCTCCAAGATCGGCGCGGCGAGCCACGTATGGCTTCCGGCGGCCGAATCCGGCGAGATGAACCTCACCTCGATGAACGGCGAACGGCGCATGCGGCTGGTCGAGCGGTACATGGACCCGCCGGGCAATGCCAAGCCGGACTGCCTGATCGCAGCCGGGCTCGCCCAGCACATGGAAAGCGTTCTCCGCGCGATGGGCGAGGACACCTACGCCGACCAGTTCAAGGGCTATGACTGGCAGTCCGAAGAGGATGCGTTCATGGATGGCTACCATCTGAACGCCGGCGGCGGCGAGCACGTCACCTACGAGCGGCTGCGGGCCATGGGCAACAACGGCTTCCAGGAGCCGGCGGTCGCGTACGAGAACGGGCAGATCGTAGGAACCAAGCGCCTATATGTCGACGGCGTCTTCTCGGGTGAAGATGGCAAGGCCCGCTTCATGGACGCGCCTTGGCGTGGTCTGCAGGCGCCGGGCAAGGAAGTGCAGAAGGCCAAGTTCAAGTACCTCATCAACAATGGCCGCGCCAACCTCATCTGGCAGAATGCCTTCCTCGACCAGGACAACGAGTTCGTCATGGACCGGATGCCCTACCCATTCATTCAGATCGGCCTCGAAGACATGGCGGAGCTGGGCCTGGGAGCGGGCGACCTCGTCGAGGTCTTCAATGACGATGGCTCCACTCAGGCCATGGCCTATCCGACACCCACGGCAAGGAAGGGCGAGACTTTCATGCTCTTCGGCTTCCCCACGGGCGTGATGGGCAACGTCAGCAATGATGGCATCAACGAGCTGGTGATCCCCAACTACAAGCAGACCTGGGCAGACATCAGGAAGATCGCCGACGCACCCGAAGCGGTCAGGCACCTGTCGTTCAAGTCGCAGGAGTACTTCATCGGCTGACGCCTTCCGAACAACCCCGCCGTGGTCCGCAGCGACTTCGGCGGGGTAGATTGCCAGCGATTGGATGCACTGAGTGGGGAGTTCGTATGGTTTTCGCCACGAAGATGACCTTTCTGGGCTTGAACAAGCCCGAAGACATCGAGAACCTGATCGCCTACCTCGGCAGCATCTCACAGTGATGCAGGGGGCAGAAATCAAAGCCCATGCGCGAGCGGGCGATGCCGGTCCGGCGGAGGCGGAAGGCTGCGTCATACCGGTCGACATCGCCGCATCAAAGGCACTGGCCATAGCCAGGCCGGTGCGGGAACGCGAAACGCTTCGGCTGCTGGAGGCTGGCGGGCGGGTTCTGGCGCATGATCTGTGCGCGTCGGTGCGTATTCCTCCCTTCGACAATTCTGCGATGGATGGCTATGCGGTCGATCTTGAGCAGTTCCGCGGCGCCGGGCCTTGGACATTGCGCGCGACAGAGGGGCCGCCGCCTTGCCGTCGCCAGACACGGCCGTCCGGATATTCACCGGCGCGCAAGTACCGGCCGGATGCAACGCGGTGGTCATGCAGGAGCATTGCCAGACGTCCGGCGGGCAGGTCGAGTTCGCCAAGCGCCCGCGTCCGGGCGAGAACATCAGGAAGGCCGGCGAGGACGTGGAACCGGGGGCGATCATCGCACGAGTCGGCGACCGCCTGACCCCCCGGACCCTTGCACTGCTGGCTGGCGCCGGTATTGCCAAGACCGAGGTCTTTCGGAAGGTGCGAATAGGCTTGGTTTCGACAGGCTCCGAACTCAGGAATCCGGGCCAAGTGCTCGAGGCTGGTCAGATCTACAACTCCAACCGCATTCTTATCCGTGCCATGCTGGCCCGCTATGCATGGGCGGAGGTCGTGGATTTCGGAATCGTGCCCGATCGGCCCACCAACCTTGCCCGAGTTCTGGGCGAGGCTGCCGGCTGTTGCGATGCGGTCATCACGACGGGCGGCGTTTCTGCCGGCGACGAGGATCACGTCGTTGCCGCGCTGGATCGGCACGGAACCAGGCTTGAAGTGCTCAAAGTCGCCATGCGGCCGGGCAAGCCGCTCAAGATCGGCCTGATCGGCAACACCCTGTTCGCCGGCCTGCCCGGCAACCCGAATGCGACACTGGTCACCTTCCGCCAGATCGCGCTGCCCGCAATCCGATCAATCGCGGGTCTCGGCAATGTCACTCCCGAATGGCAACCGGGGATAGCCGGCTTCGACTATGCCAAAAAGCTCGGGCGAACCGAGTACGTACCAGTGCGGGCTGTCGGCCGCGACGATCTCGGCCGGCCGGTGCTCGAGATGCTGGGGCGAGGCTCCTCGGCTAGCCTCTCGACGATGGCACTCGCGGATGGGATTGCCATGTTGGCACCGGACTCGGCGATGATCGAGAGCGGCTCGCCGCTTCGTTACGAGCCATTCTGCACGTGCTGAGGAGGCAGACGACATCCGACCACGAAGTCGTCGCCGCCATCATGAGGCGTCGATCGATATCGCCCCGGAAGCTGGTTGCGCCAGGCCCGAGCGTGGAGCAACTGCACCTCCTGATCGACGCGGCGCTTGCCGCGCCCGACCATGGCCGCCTCCACCCGAGTCGGTTCGTTGCAGTCCATGAAGGTGATCGCGAGGCCCTGGCCCGCGTCTTTGTTGCCGGAGCAAGCGAGTTGGAGCCGAATGCTCCCGAGGAAGCGCTGCAGCGCGACGCGGAGAAGGCCCGTCACGCGTCCTGCCTGCTGGCCATCATCGCCCGGGTCATCGCGAGCCACGACATCGTTCCGCCCAGCGAGCAGTGGATTTCCGTCGGCGCCGCAATGCAGAACATGCTGCTGGCGGCTGAGGCCCTCGGCTTTGGCGCGATGATCGTCAGCGGCCACAAGGTCCGCACCAAGGCGCTTCGCGAGGCCTTCGGGTTGGCCAGCGACGAGCACCTGGTTGGTTTCATCGCTATCGGGACGCCGGAGTCAGCGCCCAAACCGATCGATCGGCCGGCGGGCCGCGACCACATGGTGGACTGGGTGCCGCCCGCGCCATGATCCGCCAGAGCAGTGATGAAGCGGTCAGAGCGACGAGATGCGTGCGTCCTCGGTGAGCGAGGCAAGCGCCAGGTCGGCTAGTGCGATCGCGTCGGCTGCCGGCAAGGCATCGGTGGCGTAGCAGATGCTGAGATCGAGTGCTCCCAGGCGCTCTGCGGCAAGCACGAGCAGGGACGGCCCGATGAAATCGACCGACATCGCCATGGTGACTCCTTCGAGCGTGTGGTTGCCGTAGTTGGCCTTAAGCCCCGAGTCGCCGGCGGTGGTCACGCCCAGCCCGTCGAGCCGGCGGTGGTGCGTGAGCGTCGGCCACGTCTCGGCCGCATAGACTTCCCACTCTGGGAGCTTCAGGAAAGAAGCGACCTCCTGGTCCTTGGCGATGGTGGATATCAACTTGAACGCCACGTCGCGGGCAATTGGCCAAAGCTCGGGGCCAAGCACGTGCCGGGTGCGCAGGACGTCGATGTAGCAGCCATAGGTTTCGGCCGGCAGCGGCGGCTTGCACAGGCGTCTCAGGTCTACGCTCGAAAGGCAGCTCATCTGGGCAACACCGTATCTCTGGTGCATCGCCAAAAGGAACGCGGCGGTGATGACGCCGTGAAGTGTCGTCCGGTTCGCCTTGGCCGCGGCCTTGAGGGCGTCGGTGGCGGCCGCATCGAGCCCGCGGGAGAGCACGCGGGTCCCGGGCCTGCCGCGATGAAGGGTGCGCTGGCGCGGTAGCCGCAGCGCCGGCTCGTAGCGCTTGGTGCCGCTGCTGGGCTTTCTGGGCATGCCGGCCTCGAGCGGCGGGGGAAGATGAGTCTGGGGCGGGACGCGGGTCTCCATGGCGGCGGGATCGCCGAGATATTCGAGCAGCTGCCGGCTGATCAGGTGGGCGGACTGCGCGTCGAGGGTGGCGTGATCGGCGCAGAGGATGACGTGGTTCAGCTCGGCGTCCTTCTCGTCGCGGACGAGGGTCACTCGCAGGCGCGGGTTCCGGCCGTGCCGCAGCGGCTTGCGCATTTCTTGGGCCAGGACCTCCTCCCATGGACCCTCGACCAGGCGCAGGGGGATTGGTGTGGTGCCCGCGGTATCGAAGTGGGGTTGGCGATAGACGAAGGGCGGCAGCCTACGGAATACCAATCCGCTATAGCGAATATGCGCGCGCAGAACCGGATGCTGCCGCTGCAGCCAATCGAGGCCGCGCGCGACAAGGGCGGCATCGAGCGCACCACGGATGTGCAGGACCTGCAACGGCATCATGCCGCAGGTGGCACACATGTAATGGAGCATCCGCTCCTGTTCCCCAACCTTGCGGCTCTCGCTCATCGTCTCCTCTCGCCGGCGCCTTGCGGCGCTTCGGTCGCACGACCATGTTACCCAAGGTATGGCGAGATTGGCCAGCGCGCTGATAGGCTCGGTAGTGCAGTGGAGGAACTCAAGATTGGACACGGTCGAGCAGACGATCCTAGCCCACATCTCCGAGGCCGTCGCCGAGGCCGGCGGCACCGGGAAAGTGACGTCGCAAACCGGCCTGCTCGAGTCCGGCCTGCTGGACTCGATCGGCCTCGTCGTCCTGATCCAATTCATCGAATCCGAGTTCGGCCTCCAGATCCCGGACGGGGACCTCAGCCCGGAGCTGTTCGAAACGCCGGCGAGCGTAGCTGCATATGTCGCCCGGCAGCTGGGCGGCTGAACAGCCTCAGGCTTGCTCGCTGAGCCGGCTGCGCAGCACCTTTCCGGCGGAACTTTTCGGCAGCGCGTCACAGAACTCGATGAGCGTGGGCACCTTGTGCACCGACAGCCGTTGGCGGAGGAACCGGATCAGCTGCTCGGGCGAAACCTCGTTCTTGCGAACGACGAAAGCCTTGAGGCGGGGCTCGGCATGCCGCGCAACGCGCACGCCGACAACCACCGCCTCGGCGACGCCGGGATGCAGCTGCAGCGCTTCCTCGACCTCGATGGGGTCGATCTTGAAGCCCGAGACTTCGATGAGGAGCTTGCTGCGGCCCACGATGAAGATGTGGCCGTCATCGTCCAGCCGGGCGAGGTCGCCGGTCATGAGCCAACCGTCCCTAAAGCTCGAGGCGTTGACCTCATCCTCGCCAAGATAGCCCGATGTCAGCGACGAGGACTTGACCATCAGCTCGCCCACCCCCGGCCCCAGGCCGGTATCCGCCGGGGTGATCCGCACCAGGGCGTCGCCCGCCGGCCGGCCGACGCTGGCCCAGAGCCGGTCGATGTCCCCGGCATCGTTGTGGGAGACCATGATGGCTTCGGTCGAGCCGTAATCCTGGCGGATGGGGATGCCGAACCGCTCGCGGAACCGATCGTAGGTCGAGCGCCTGAGCCCGGCGCCGCCAGAGAAAACAAGCCGCATCGCCGGCAGGCGGATCTCGCCCGGGGCGCCGGCCAGCGTCTCGTACATCGCCGGGACCGCGCCCATCACGGTGATCTTTTCGGCAGCCAGCGCCGCGAGCAGGTCCCGCCGCGCCAGCACTAGCGGCCGCGGATCGCTCCAATAGACCGTGGTGGCCCCCGCTTCGGCCGCGTCCATCGCGCCCAGCAGCAGGCCCATGGCGAAATTGCCGGGCAGCATGTCGAAAACCACGTCATCGGGCGTCAGGCGCCACGCGGCGCCGGTGCGGCGGCCGTCGGCGAGCAACTGCGCATGGGTGTGCGGGACGACCTTGGGCAGCCCGGTCGAACCCGAGGACAGCAGGTACAGGCCGGGCGTGCGGCCATCGAGCCTGGGAAGGCGGATAGGCGCCGCACGTTCGAGCGCGCCGAGCGAGAAGTCGCCCGCGCCGCCTGCGACGAACACCGGCAAATGCCGCGTTCCGCCAGCATCCTCGGCAACCTGCCGCCCAAGTTCGGCGAGATCGGCACTTGCGATCAGCGCAGCGGCGCCGGCTTTGCGGGCCGCCGAGCTGCACTCGCTACGTGTCGCCGTTAGGCCGAGCGGCATGGCGATGGCGCCGATCGCGAACAAGGCGTGGACAACAACGAAGAGTTCGGGCGAGTTGGGCAAAAGGATCGCCACTGGATCGCCGACGCCGATGCCGTGCGCGCTCAGACCGGCGGCCAGGCGGGCGATCCGTTCGACCAATTGGCCATATGATTGAAACCGGCCATCCTGGCGAAGTCCGCTCGTGCGCGGAGCCCGTGCCGCAATGGACAAGAGATTGTCGTAGATCATCTTACACCGATTGGTGCGGATCATTGGCGGCGAGAATACACGAGGCTGAAGGCATTTGGCAGCAGGCAGCGCGCCGACCGCCAACGGAATTACACCGGCGCGCTATCTCGCGAAGGGCACGGAGGCAGTCAGGATCTCGCCCGATTCGTTGAACTCGACCTCGAAGTCGACCGTTATCGAGTCGCCGATCAGATTGATGCGGGA
>Ga0214473_10004636_pt1 | contig 16526 bp, 16 predicted proteins | sample RVTome_7_FD_203509 | JGI IMG/M metagenome (GOLD analysis project Ga0214473, IMG submission 203509) | Soil microbial communities from uranium-contaminated site in the Upper Colorado River Basin, Wyoming, United States - RVT98D197 | ecosystem: Environmental > Terrestrial > Soil > Contaminated >... | reverse complement strand
CGACGATGCCGATGAACTCCCGCAAGAACGCCTGGTCGCTCTCCACGTTGAAGGTGGCAATCCGCACATAGGCGAACTCCCCGTGACTCGTCTTCACGTTGCGGCAGGAAGGGAAGACGTCGGGAGTCCTGCTCTCCACTTCTTCGCCGCGGCCGAAGGCGCGCGAGCCAGGTCCCTGGGTTTGCCCCCGGCCGAAGAGGAAGCGGCGTACCTGGCGTTCCACTTCGCCACGGGCGTCCATCCCCAAGGAGAGCCGCCTCGCTCCTTGCGCCGAGGCGATCGCATGCTCCCCGGCCGACTGCTGTTGAAACACCAGCCACTGGAACCGGCTTTCGATCGGCTCGGCCGAGGCGCCCGACTCCGGAGAGGGCAAGTAGCGAACGTCGACCCACTCCTCGTCCGGGGGCAGCGACTGCCCCAGCCAGCGGATGGTCATCGAGGCGAGTCCCTGGGCGTGCCGTGCCGCGGCATTGCTTCCGGGCTCCCGTTCAGCGTTCAACGCCACGGCGCGGTCGATCGGGATTCCGTTCCAGTGCGTGACCACGACTCCCCGGGTGAATCGGGGGTCCACCGACTCCGCCTCCATGACGTGGGAGACGAGGTAGGTTCGCTGGCCGTTCTCGACGCACGCCTCCATCCGGAATGGCAGATAGGCGGTCGTGCTGCGGAACGGTTCGGGCAAAACGAAGCTCGTGTGCAGGTCCCGCAACTGGGAGAAGATCGCCAGCATCTCGTTGTAGAACTCACGGTCCGTCATCCGCTGAAGGCCCGGAGCCTGCATCCGACGCAGTAGTAGGCGCAGTCTCTGCAACGGATTGACCGCGTACATCGACCGCTTGAGCGGCAGATGAACGTACAGCTTCTCGATCAGTTCCAGGGAAGTGGCGATCAGCTTCTCGCGCTCGGCGTCCCCCAGCGCAAAGCCCCGCGGGCCGGCGCCCGACGCCGCGGAGGCTCGCCGTGGCCTCCTCGGGGGACGCTTCACCAGCCGATCGACTTGCGGAACGCGGCCAGGGGCTGGGTCTTCCCGGTGGCGATCGACTCCTCAATCTGCTGCGCGGTCGGACGGAGCACGTCCCGCGCCACCCTCTTCTTCGCCGACGCTTTCTTCGACCGCTTCGCCGACGCCGCTTTCTTCGACTTTGGCACTTTGTCGCTCCCCGCCGAAACCAGCCCTGGGGAATCCCTCAGGCTGGCGGCATCGCTTGAGGGTTCATTCTATGGCAGGCCCGACGCGCAGCTCAAGGGGCCATCTCCAGCTCCGGGCGGACCTCAAGCCGCTGCTCCGGGACACGGCCCCGAGCTTTCAGCACGAGGCAGAAGCCAGGCACACGCGTCGCGCTCCCCGAACAGCGCCTCGAGGTCGTCCCAGAGTTCGGGCGTCAAGCGATGGAACGTCCACGCCGTGCGAGTCGTCATGGACGGTCCCCAGACGGTCAGCGCTTTCGGCTGCCTTTGAACAGGTCGTCGACGGGCATGGTCCAGCCAGGCAGTGCGGGTTCCGCGTCGCCCGTCTCCCCGCGGCGGAACACGCGGGGCTTGTCGGGCTGGCCCGCCGGGTAGGCCCGGACCACCTCCTCGCGCAGAACGTCCACATCCCACACGACGCGAGTGCCGGCCGCGAAGTAGTCGGCACGTTTGGCGGCCAGCCGCTTCTCGGCGGCCGGCCCGTAGTCGTCCTCGCTCCGAACCTCGGCAGCGAAGAGGGGCGCGCCGTTCAAGAACTTCCCTTCGGTGGGCTCGCCCACATGGAAGGCGGCGTCGGGGCTGAAGGACCGGCGGTTCGGCAGGTTCACGACGAAGCCTACGTTGTCAGGGATGGCGTAGCCGCCGCCGGTCTGCTCCTCGTATTCGACCAAGCGCCGGTAGATGGCCCCGCTCGCGCGGCCGGGCAGGAATCCGGTCGGAGACATCAGCACCAGCTCCCCGTTGACGATCTCCGCCTTGCCTTCGACTCGGTAAAGATCAGCGATCGTCGCGCTCGCCTTTGTCCCGGCCATCTCGTTCCCCGAAGACACAGAGTAAGTCTCCGGCAGGGCGGGGTCAACGCGGCGCGGGTCCGTTTCCGGCCTGTTGGCCCGCGCTTGCCCTCCGCGGATAAGGTCTTGACGCCGGGGCTGCAAGGGTTCACTGTGGGGTGAGGGATAAAGCCATGAGCGTGACGAAAGCCATGAGTCCGAAGCCCCGTGGCAGGCCGCACACGCACACTCCGCGGACCCCCGGGGATCAGATGATGCCGGCTTGCCCCACGGAGGTCGCCATCGAAGCTTTCCGGACGGGCATCCTGGCCCTTCACAACCACCGTCGTCGCGACGGGATCGCCCGGGAGGGCGAGGCGATGGGCGTCGGGGACCCCGACGACGACAGCCTCGCCGACGAGCACGTGGGCGAGGAAACCCCCCAGGGGGGCACGCCGACCCCCGACCAGAACAGCGTCGACGATATCGGGAGGGCCTACGGGGTTCAGGAAGAGGACTCCGGAGTGTTGAGGATCTCTGCCGAAGTTCTCACTCGGCGTGATCACCACCGGACGGAGTTGCAACCCACCCGCAAGCCGGCCTAGCGCCCGGAGCCGCAGAGCACCAAAGAAGCAGGGGGTGCCACGGTGTGTGTACGTACTGCACCACCGGGAGCTGCTGGGCGCTCTCTCTCTTGCCGCTTACGAGACGGTGAAGTTGACCCGCTCGTGTGTTCTCGCTGCGGGGGCAGATGCGGGTGCTGGGATTCATCACCCAACCCGCAGTCATCAAGCGCATCCTGGATCATCTCCGAAAGCGCGAGAAGGTCTCTCGCCCTCTCCGCACGCCCCGCAGCCTGTGGCCGCCGCTTGAGATCCGGCCCCGCCCGGGTGCGGAGGCGCTGAGAAAAGGGAGAACTGTCGGCTCGGAACGTATGCCCAAGCCTTCACGAAGCGTTGGGCGCTCGTGCCAGGGCTCAGGTCGGCCGCTCAGCGGGTCGCTGCGGGCCGTGCCGCCGGGCACCCCGCAAAGGAACCTCCTATCCCCTCGAACTTGAACACTGCAAAAACTCGCAGCGAACCACCCGGCCTCGGGGCCCACCGACGCCTCAGGCCGCGATGCTGGGAGTAGCACCCGCCAAAAGGAAAGTCCTACAGTTCCTTCCTTCCGGTCCCGAGAGTCGTCCCTACACCTCGACCTCGATGTCGGTTCCCGTCACGCGGACGCCGTAGCGCGCGACGGCCTGCGGCGCCGGCGGGCCGACGACCTCGCCAGTCCGGATGTCGAACTTTCCGCCATGCCACGGACAGGTCACCTCGTGACCCGCGACCGCCCCCTCAGCTAACGGTCCGCCCCTGTGCGTGCAGGTGTTGTCGAGGGCGAAGAACTGACCGTCGACATTGAAGAGGGCGATCTTCTTGCCGTTCACCTCGACCTGTCGCGTCTGGCCGGACCCTATTTCGTCCGTCGTCGCGACCTTCACAAAGTCAGCCATGGCCTCTCCATCATCCGCCGCAGCTCATTGGAATACCTCCCGGACCTTCCCGAGGCCGGCCACCAGTGCGTCTATGTCTTGCCGCGTGCTGTAGCAGGCGAGGGACGCCCTGGCGGTGGCGGCCACTCCAAGGCGCTGCATCAGCGGCTGAGCGCAGTGATGGCCCGTGCGGACTGCGATCCCCTCGCGGTCGAGGATGGTCCCGATGTCGTGTGGGTGAACGTCGTGAAGCACGAAGGACAGCACGCTGGCCTTGGTCCGGGCGGTGCCGATCAGCCGGAGGCCGGGAACGCCGGCGAGCGCGCGGCTGCCGTATGCCAGGACGTCCTGCTCGTGGGCCGCGAGCGCCTCGAGTCCCAGGCCGGCCAGGAAGTCGATGGCTGCGGCCAGGCCCACCGCCCCCACCAGGTTGGGTGTGCCCGCCTCGAACTTGTAGGGAATCTTGTTGTAGATGGTCTTCTCGAAGGCGACTGAGAGGATCATGTCGCCGCCCCCCTGATACGGAGGCATCTCCTCGAGAAGGTCGCTCCTGCCGTAGAGAACGCCGATGCCCGGGGGGCCATACATCTTGTGGCCCGAGAGGGCGTAGAAGTCGCAACCCAGGGCCTGCACGTCGAGCTTCAGGTGTGGCGCCGCCTGCGCGCCGTCGACGAGGACCCGCGCCCCCTGGGCGTGCGCCATCGCCACGATACGCCGGATCGGATTGATCGTGCCGAGGACGTTCGAGACGTGTGTGATGGCGACAAGCCTGGTCTTCGGAGCGATGAGCTCCTCGAGCTCTTCGAGCAGGATCTCGCCGGCGTCGTTCATGGGCGCCACGCGGAGTCGAGCGCCGGTCTGTTCGCAAAGCATCTGCCACGGCACGATGTTCGAGTGATGCTCCATCGCGGTGACGAGCACCTCATCTCCCTCACGGACGTGCGTCTTGCCGTAGGTCTGCGCGACCAGGTTAATGGCTTCGGTTGTGCCGCGGACGAAGATGATCTCGCTGGGATCCCCTGCGTTCAGGAACCGCTGGACCTTGACCCGAGCGCCTTCGTATTCCTCCGTCGCCCGTTCGGAAAGGTAGTGCACTCCCCGGTGGACGTTCGCGTTGTGCTTCAAGAAGAAGCGGGACATCGCGTCGATGACGGCCTGCGGCTTCTGGCTCGTCGCCGCGCTGTCGAGGTACACGAGTGGCTTGCCGTGGACCCTCTCGTTGAGGATCGGGAAGTCCTGGCGCACGCGCTCGGCGTCGAAGCCGGCAGTGACGCTGGGGGCCGTCTGTTCGTGGGTTGGCTTCGGCGTCGGAGAGCCGGCCTGCACCGTCATGCCACCCCCTCTCACCACCGTGTCGCCGCCGCGACGCCGCGCTCCTACTTCTGGCAGCCGGCCGCCTGAGATACAACCGAACGGAGCGGGCGCAGCACCGCCCTGCCCTGGAAGGCGTCGCGCGCCATCGCGTACCGCGGCACGTCGGGGTCCACCTCTAGCGACCAGGCGTCGATGCCGTCGGTCATCGAGCGTGCGTTGCTGAAGCCGTGCCCCGCGAAGTACGAGGCGGCGTCGAGGCTCCGCTCTCCGAGGTGGCAGAAGAAGACGACGGCCGTGTCCTTGGGCCAGCCCATCATCTCTTGCGCCAGCTCCTCAGAGATGAGCATCGCTCCCTCGATGCGCGCCCACTCCCACTCCTCCGGGGTGCGGACGTCCACCAGACGCGGCGGCGTGGTACTTCGCAGAGCCGCCGCCACATCCTGGACGCTCACTTGGACGCGCCGGTCGACCTGCTCTGCAGACTCGATGTATGTGACGACCTCATCGAGGTCCATGATGGCGTGGCGGTGGGCCACCTCCTCGAGCGTGTCCTCCGGTTGGTAGCCACAGCTGTGACATCCGCCGATGTGGTAGCGGCGGAACAGGGCGCGCTGAGCGCTCGGATAGGCCTCAAGGACCTCCCGCATCGTGCTTCGCCTCGCGATCTTCGCCGTCGTTGGCGTCATCCTCTTCCTCCCCTCGGCCCCGCCAGCGCGGCAGATGGGTGGTTCTCCTGGAACATCCCTCTGGCCGATTTAGAAAGTACGCCCTTTACTTTCTGTTTGTCAAGGATATACTTTCTAAACTGGAGACGGCCGTTTGTCATCCGGGGCATGAACTCCGACGCCCCCGGCTCTGTCGGTACGGGGTTCTTTTCCTTCCCAACGCGAAGGGGCCGCAGACGAAGTCACGACGATGGCCGTTCGCCAGCAACTCGCCGTGTTGCAGGGGCAGCACCTGCTCCTGGTAACGCTCACGCGGGCCCAAGCAGCTCCGTCATGTCAGCGGCGGCGGTGGCACCCTCCCGTCGCTGGAATCACCCGGTACACGCAGCGGCGGCCGCCAGCCAAGACATGCTCGGTCCGATCGAGACGCACGGAGCGACCCAGCACGGCACTGAAACTGTCCATCTCGGCCTGGCAGAGGCCGGTGCATGCGTTGGCCGCAGCGCAGATCGGGCAGTGCTTCTCGACGAGTTCGTGGGAGCCGTCCCGCAGGGGCTGCACGTCCATCATGTACCCCTCTTCAGTCCGGATTTCTGCGAGGAGCTTCAGGCGTCGGGAGAGCGGCGCCTGGGCTGGGATCCGTTTCCTGTAGGCGTCGGCCTGCCGACGGGACAGGGCGGCCAGAACCTTCCGAAGGCCGGCTGCGCCGTGCGCCGTCCTCGTGGCCTCCAGGAGGCTGAGCGTGAGATCCGAGTGGCGATCGGGGAAGAGCGCGTCTGCCGCCGGTGTAAGGCTCCAGACCTTCGCCGGCCGGCCACGGGAACGCCGCTGCTCCCCGTGCGTGATGAAGCCCTCCTCCTCCAGCCCGTAAAGGTGCAGGCGGATCGCCATAGGCGTCAGCCCGAGGCGATCCGCGAGACCCCGAGCATCGACGGGTCCCTCCTGCTTCAGGAGTTCAAGGATCGAGCGCCGGGTCGAGATTGCGGGCGTGGCCGTGCGGGCGGAACCGGACACGCGGTCAACCTAAAGCATGTACTTGACAAATGTCAAGGCACGTGGCTATTTAGTCAAGGACATGCTTGCGCAAATATCACCGCTGCCGCCTGAGCCGTCCGCGGCAGGCCTGCCCCACCTCGGTGGGCCCGCCGCGCCGACGGCAGTCGAGGAGCCCGGCGCCGGGAGAGATCAGGTCCGTCTGTCGGGCGATCTGTTCCGCGCCATGGGGGATCTGCTGCTCAGGCGCCGGCCGGGCTCGTCGCGCGAGGCCGTCGCTCACGAGCTGCAGCGGCGGCTCGCGGCGTGCGAGATCCACTATCACGTCCGAACCCTGAAACGTCAGTTGACCGGCCACGTGCGGTCCGTGCTGGCCCGGGTGGAATCGGTCATGGCCCAGGTGCTGGCGGAGGCGCTTGGTGTCTCCACCCTTGACGACGTGCGGGAGGCGTTGGCGGCCGCCGGGCTCGGCCCTGGCGACTCGCGTCCCCTGTACGTGCCGGTGAAGGAGGTGGTCGACCTGGCCTCACTGTGGCTTTACGTGAACCGGGACCGGTCGAGACGCTTCCTGGCCCGGCGTCTACAGGTCCGGCTCCGCAAGGCGGGAGCCCCGTTCACCCTCGACTCTCTCCAGGCCATCCTGGCCGGCACCAAGCTCACGACGCGGCGGGTCGTATACGACGAGTTGGTCGGGCTTCTCGTTGAGAGCGGAGTGGCGTCGGAGACCGAAGCCCTCGCGGGCTGCCGCGCCTGGCCCGCCGAGATCGCACAGGCCGCCCGCGGCCGGGACCTCGTGCATGCAGCGCGCTTTCACGAGCTGTGCGAGCTCTGGAGGGCAGGTTGCCGCGAACCGTCCTTCCGGCGGCTGTGCCTGCGCCTCAAACAGCGGCTCGACGAGCGAAGGATTCGTCTCAGCCTGCCACACCTGCAGGCCATCGCAAGCGGCCGCGCGCGGGCCGTGCGACGGTGCGTCCTCCAGGCTCTGGAGGAGGTCGTCCGGGCGGAGCTGCCGCTGGGCCACAAGGTCGAGGCGCACGGACCCTGGCCGGGCTCCGCCGTCGGCGACCTGCGGTGGATCGACGCCCGCCGTGTGGTGGACTTGGCTCAGGAGTGGCTCGCGCTGCATCCCGGCGCCACCCGCCGGCAACTCGCCCTTCGCCTGACCCGGGCGGTCCACCAGATGGGCTATTCGATGAGCCACAACTCCATCCAGCCGCTCCTCGGGGGCTGGAAGAAGAAGGCCCGAGGATTCGTCTACCGGGCGATGCGGGCCGAACTGTGGCACCACGAGGGCCCTCGCGGCTCGTGCTTGCCCTCCGGGCGGTTCAGGCGGACTCGGCGCGCTTGACGGTCAGGACGCGTCGGTACATGTTGCCGGTCTCGGCATTGGGCCTTTCGCGCCGCGCCCGGGGAGAACGCTCATGAAGCTTCGCAACGTCCTGCTGGTGTGCCTGTGTCTGGCATCAACCGCCGCGGCGGTGGCCGGCGAGATCGACCTGCTGTGGGGCGTGAAGATCCCGATGCGGGACGGCGTCGAGCTGAACACCACCGTGTTCAAACCGCGGCCGCAGGACGCTCCGCTGCCGGTCATCTTCACCTTGACGCCCTACAACAGCGACACCTATTACCCGCGCGCCCGCTACTTCGCTCAGAACGGCTACGTCTACGCCCTGGTGGACGTGCGCGGGCGCGGGAACTCCGGGGGGAGCTTCCTGCCGTTCGAGAACGAGGGGCGCGACGCTCACGACGTGGTCGAGTGGCTGGCCGCGCAGCCCTGGTCGAACGGCAAGCTCGCGATGTGGGGTGGATCCTATGCCGGGTTCGACCAGTGGGCGGCGCTCCAGCACTTCCCGCCGCACCTGGCCACGATCGTGCCCGCGGCGGCGGCGGCGATGGGCGTCGACTTCCCGGCCTGGAACAACGTGCACGCGCCCTACCTCGCGCAGTGGGCGACTTACACGAGTGGTGTGACGCCCCAGCCCAACTTGTTCGGCGACTCGACCTTCTGGATCTCGAAGTTCCGCGAGCTGTATCTCTCGCGCCGCCCCTTCCGCGAGTTCGACCGCATCGTGGGCAACCCCTCGGCCTGGTTCCAGCGTCTGCTGCAGCACCCGCTGGTGGACGAGCACTGGAAGGCGCTGCGCCCGAGCGTGGCCGACTACGCGCGCATCGAGATACCGATCCTCAGCATCAGCGGCCACTACGACGACGACCAGTACGGCGCGATGCACTACTACCGGATGCACATGACCCACGGGTCGAGCCAGGCGAAGGAGCGGCACTACCTGGTGATGGGGCCTTGGGATCACGCGGGGACTCGCACGCCGAACCGGGAGGTCGGCGGGCTCAGCTTCGGGCCGGCGAGCCTGCTGGACCTGAACGCGCTGCACAAGGCTTGGTACGACTGGACGCTGAAGGGCGGACTGAAGCCGGAGTTCCTCAAGAAGCGAATCGCGTACTACGTGGCGCCGAGCGACGAGTGGAAGTACGCCGACAGCCTGGAGGCGATAGCGAGCGGGACCCGTGCGCTGTACCTGATCTCGGACGGGTCGGCGAACGACGTCTTCCGCGCCGGCAGCCTCACGGCGGCGAAGCCGGGTGCGTCGAAGCCGGATCGGTACGTCTACGATCCGCTGGACCTGCGGCCCGCCGAGCTGGAGAGGGAGGAGATCCGGAGCTACCTGACGGACCAGCGCTACCTACTGAACACCTTCGGCAACGGCGTGATCTACAACAGTGAGCCGTTCTCGGAAGCCACGGAGGTCACCGGCTACGTTTCGTTTTCGGCCTGGATCGCGCTCGACGTGCCCGACACCGACTTCCGGGTCTCGCTCTACGAGGTGCTCGCCGACGGTAGCAGCGTCCTGCTCGCCGAGGACCTGATGCGGGCCCGCCACCGCGAATCCCTCGAGAAGGCTACGCTGGTTACACCTGGCGCGGTCCTGCGTTACGACTTCGACAAGTTCCCGTTCTTCTCCCGGCTCGTCGCGAAGGGCAGCCGGCTGAGGCTGTTCCTGCGCTGCCCGAACACCATCTATCTCGAGAAGAACTACAACAGCGGGGGAGTCGTGGCCGACGAGACCGCGAAAGACACGCGCGTGGCGCACGTCACGCTGTACCACGACGCCCAGCACCCCAGCGCGTTGACGCTGCCGGTGGTCCAGTAGCAAGCGTCACGCCGGGCGCAGCATCCACACCTTGACGAGCGTGCGGATAAGTCAGTATAGTCAATATGACCTTATTGGAGGCGAGAAGAGTGGCGACCACGGTGTCGGCGGCGAAGGCCAAGGCGGAGTTCGCGGAGTGTATGCGCAGGGCCGAGGCGGGTGACCCGGTCGTGATCACTCGCCACGGCAAGGCGGTCGTGGCTCTGGTGCGCGCGGATCGCCTGCAGCAGCTCGAGCGGCTTCGTTCCGCCGACCCCGCGTCCGGTCTGGCCAGCCTCGCGGGCGGGTGGCGTGGCTCGCAGGAGCTGGTGCAGCTCGTCGCTGGATCACGACGGTCGAAAGCGCGGCGAGTGCCGCGGCTCGGCCGTTGACCTGGTGGCCTACCTGTTCGACACGGACGCGATTTCCGAGCTGCTCAAGCCGCGGCCGGCGCCTGGCTACGTGCGCTGGCTCTCGGCCATCCCGCGAGAGGAGCAGTTCACCAGCGCCGTGGTGGTGGGCGAGCTGTACAACGGGGCGTTTCGTTCGACGGCCGCCCTGCGCCACCTGGAAAACATCGAGAAGCGAGTCCTGCCGGCAGTCAGCGTGCTCTCGTACGATGTGCCGGCGGCCCGTGTGTACGGCCAGGTCCGGGCGCGCCTGGAGGGCGCAGGCCGGCCGCTCGCCGATGCGGATCTGCAGATCGCCGCGACCGCGCTCCTGCACGACCTGGAGCTCGTGACGGGGAACCTGAAGCACTTCTCGCGCGTGCCGGGGCTGCGAATCAGCACGGCACTGACCGAAGCTCGAAGTCGTACCTGACGGGCAACCTGACGAAGCCGACACGCCGGCAAGTGTTCGCTTCGTCAGCGCTCCGTCCTTCGTGAGCTGCTTGACCGCCTGGTAGGCCGGGATGCCGGTCACGCCGCCGCCGCCGTGCGTGGCCGACCTGAGATCAGGCCCGCGTCCACCGGCCCGCCATGTCCACCGCCACGGAACCGGACGATAGCAAGGGAGGCGGTTCTCCCCGTTGGCGCTCTACCGAGGTGGACGACCGCCTCGGTGCGCTCTGGCGACGGCTGCCGGGGCGGGTCCGTCGAGCGGTGATCGACCAGTACGCGCGCCTGATCGGCCGCGCCGTGCAGGCTCTGAGGGATCAGGCGAGGAGCGAGGAAAGGTAGGCGCGGCTAGTCGTCGTCGCCGTGGAACCGTGGGCGACGAGAATCCCCCAGGCGATGGGCGGCGACGCCCCGCTTGTGGACGCGCGGGTAGACGCGAGGCAGCGCGTCCTCGGGGGACTCCTCCTGTATCCGGCGCTCCACGCCCTGCCGCAGGGCAGCGAAGTCGCGCTCGGACAGGCCCAGGTACTCCCGCAGGGCGCGGTGATCTCCCGCGAGCCGGGCGAAGAGCTGCCGGAGCGTGTGGATCTCAAGGCGCTCGAGCTTCTCCCGCACGGGGTCGGTGAGGTCTAGCGCGGCGAGTTCTCGGTCGTGCGGCACGGCCCTCGTCATCATCCTTTGAAATTATCTCACGTTTCTATGGACCAGGCTTCGATCGCCTCGGTGAGGACGTAACGGTACGGCAGGCTGCCGTACCCCGGGTCGGGCCGACCGGCCCCCCAATTCGTGCCCCAGCTGTTCTTGAAGATGAAGTAGCCGTCGCCGTGCGTGTCGTCCTTGTCTCGGTACCCGACGAGGCAGACGGCGTGAGCGCCATCGGGCTTGATGTCGAAGGGGAGGGAGATGATCCCCTCCCGCCACACGTAGCCGTCGGTCCAGAAGTGGTAGGTGTAGACGGAGAGGCCGACGCAGCGCCCCTTGGCCAGCTCCGTCTTGAGGGCCCTGATTGAATCGGGCTTGAGCTCCCGAGCCCTCCGCACCGGAAACCGCGAGGCTTTGAGCGCTCGCGGCGGCGGCGGGCCCTGGGACTCGTTGCCGGGCATGGATACCCTGACGTACGGCCAGTCCTTCTCGGGGCACACCCCAGGGCTGATCTGCTTGCGCACCAATCCCTCCCGCAGCGCCTGGACTGCGTACTCGATCAACGTTCCTTCGTCGTGAGGTGCGTGGTCGAGCTGCTTGCAGGCCCAGTAAAGGTACTGTTCCGAGAGGTCCAGGCGCTTGGTGTGGGGGCCCTTGCGCACCAGGGCGGTCTCGAGGAAGGCGCAAGCGGCATGGGCCACGCACGTGCCGCGGAATCCCTGGTCCTTGATCCGTGTCACCCAGCGTCTCAGGCTCACCGTGGGCGGAAGGTCCGGCGTCCGAGCCGACTTGGGGAAGACCGCGGGCGCCGACGGGGCCTTCCTCTTTGCAGGCCTTCCAGTGGCCCGGGCGATACCCTTCAGGTTCACGCCGCGGGCCACGGGAATCCGGGGAGGGCTCGCCACCAGGGCCCGGCTCCGGGGATCCCCCTCCCGTGCCTCTAGGAACGCCTTGATCGCTTCCTGCGGCACGCCGAGGTAGCGCGCGAAGGCCATGACCTCGGGCGCGAAGTCCTTCAGCCGGTGATAGAGGGCGGACACGGTCAGGATGCCGGCGTCGTTGAGCTTCTGAGCGATCTCGCGGCTGTCCTTTTGGAAAAACTGCTGGACCTCCTGCGCGAATTGGTCGTGGGCCTCGGGGTTTACCTTCGGGTCGCTGGCCGCGCCTTTTTACGTGAGGCTCCTCCAGGTGGGCTGCCAGTTGTGGGCGTTGTAGAGATTGCCGTCGCCGGGTTCGCCTCGCACGGTCGTGTCGCGATTCTTCAGGTACTCGAAGAGAAGCCCTCCCATCCACTCCTGCCGTCGGGTGTCGATCGGCGCGCTCTTCGGATACGGGATCAGTCGCAGGCGTCGCTTCTCGGTTTGGAGCACCGCGCCACGGCTGTCGATTCGGACAATCCCTCTGAACGTGCGCAGTGGCATAGAGTTGGGAACGCCGAGAGTCTGGCAGGACGGAACCGTCGTGGTCAAGACAGCGCGACTCGATGAACGATGTCCCGGGCGCGGGCGAAGAGTGTCCCACCTGTGTATCGGGCGTCGCCCGCCAATAGAGAAGCTGGCAATCCGGAACGACGAAAAGGACAGCCCGATCGATAGGCCCGTTGCATCCGCGGCGCCGTCGACCAGGCGCCCGGTCAGGCCAGCCCTCGATGCGTCGTGGCCGAGAACGATAACGGGCTCTGGCCGGAGCCCCGACAGAGCCGGGACAACGCTGCCGGGTCGTCCAGCGAGACTATGAAGGTTGACACGACGCGGAGAGGGCGGCGCTCGGGGCCCTCAGGCGCCGATGGGCGGCATACGGGGAAGCCTACTTCGCCAGCGCCCCGTCCTTCATGAGCTGGCGCACCGCCTGATACGCCGGGATGCCGGTCACGCCGCCGCCGCCGTGCGTGGCCGAGCTCGCCTGGTACAGGCCGCGGATCGGCGTGCGGAAGTCCGCGTAGCCCGGCGCCGGGCGCATGTGGAAGAGCTGCTCGGCCGACAGCTCGCCGTGGAAGATGTTGCCGCCGATCAGCCCGATCTCCTGCTCCATGTCCCACGGGCCCAGGACCTGGCGGTGCAAGACGGACTTCTTGAAGTTGGGCGCCAGCTCGGTGTAGCCGTCGATGATCCGGTCGGCGTACCTCTCGAGCTCCTCGCGCTGCGGCTCTTTCGACCATTCCTGGGGCACCCACTGCGTGAACATCGAGAAGATGTGGTACCCCTCGGGGGCGAGGGTCTTGTCCCAGTAGCTGGGGATCGTGCCGTCCACGAAGGGCCGGCGCGAGGCACGCCCCGCCTTCGCGTCCTGGAACGCCTCCTCGGCGTACTTCGTCGACAGACACAGCTCCACCGAGCCGCTGTGATGATCCTGCGGCTGCTTGCCCGGGTTCGCCTTGAAGTCCGGCAGCTCGGAGAGCGCCAGGTTCACCTTGACGACGCCGCTGCGGGTCTTCCAGCGCTCGATGTCCTTGACGAAGTCGGCCGGCAGCTCCTTGCTGTCGATCTGCTTCAGGAAAGTGATCTTCGGGTGGATGCTCGTGACCACTATTGCGGCCTTCAGCTCCTCGCCGCCCTTGAGCACGACGCCCACGGCCCTGCCGTCCTTCACCATGACCTTGTCGACGGGCGCCTTGGTGCGGATCTCGCAGCCGAAGGACTCGGCCGACTCGCGGAGCGCGTCCGAGACCGCGCCCATGCCCCCCTCCGGGAAGCCCCAACTCCCAAGGTGCCCGTCGCCGACGTTGCCGATCGAGTGGTGCAGCAGCACGTACGCCGTTCCGGGCGAGTCCGGTCCGCCCCAGGTGCCGATGATGCCGTTGATCGTTAGGGCGGCCTTCACCTGCTTCGACTCGAACCAGTCGTCGAGCAAGTCCGTGCAGCTCATGGTGAAGAGCCGAGTGACGTCGGCCACGCCGCGCATGTCGAGCTTGCGCATCTTCCAGGCGGTCTGCGCCTGGCGCATCAGGTCGCCGATGCTCTTCGACCCGAGCTTGGGCGGGACGTGCATCAGCATCGGCCCCATCACGTCTGCGATGCCGCGCAGCCACTCATCCCACTCCGTCATCGTCGCGGCGTCCTGCTTCGAGAACTGGGCGATCGACTCGTAGTTGGCCTTGGCGTCGTCGGCGTAGAGCTTGAGCGAGCGGCCCTCGGGCCAGGCCTGGTAGTACGGGCCCATCGGGTAGACTTTGTAGCCGTGCTGCTTCAGCTTCAGGTCTTTCAGGATGGTGTCGGGCATCAGGCTCATGACATAGGAGTACTTGGTCACCTTGAACTGAGGCGCCTCGGGCCAGGGCGACTCCGTCGCCGCCGCGCCGCCGACCTTGTGGTGCGCTTCGAGCACCACGGTGCGCGCGCCCGCGCGCGCCAGGTACGCCCCTGCCACCAGGCCGTTGTGCCCGCCTCCGATCACGATCGCATCGTAGACGTTGGTCGTTGCCATGAGCCCCTCTCGAACCTCAGACGGCGGCCACGCTACCCGCGCCCGCCAGTTGCTTGAGCGTGGCGTCGACGCCCTGCTCGAAGACCGCGAGCGTCTCAACGAGGCACGCTTCGTCGTGGGCGGCCGAGACGAACCAGGGCTCGCGCGAATCCGGCTCGCAGACGACGCCGTTGTCGATCAGATACTGCGCGAGCGTGTCGTAGAAGGTGTAGTCCGACAGCTTCCAATCCCGGTAGTTGCGCGGCGGCGTCTCGCGGAAGAACAACCCGCCCATGCTGGGGTGGCCCGCGAAACTGTGCGGGACGCCGCGCGCCGACAGCACGCGGCTCATGCCGGCCTGCAGACGGCGGCCGTAGCTTTCGACCCGCGCGAGCGCGTCGCTGTCGCGCAGGATGCGCAGCGTCTTCTCGGCTGCGGCCAGCGGCATCGCCCCGGCGGTGTAGGTGCCGCCGTGCGTGACGCCGTCGCGGCCGTAGTGGCGCATCAGGTCCTCGCGCCCGCCGATCGCCGCGATCGGATAGCCGTTGGCCATCGCCTTGGCGTTGGTGCAGATGTCTGCCTTGACGCCGTGGAGCTGTTGCGCGCCGCCGCGCGCGACGCGGAAGCCGGTCTTCACCTCGTCGACGATCATCAGCACGCCGTAGCGCGAGGTCAGCTCGCGCACGGCGCGGAAGAACGCCGCTGTGGCAGGGATGCCGCAGCAACTGCCGAGGATCGGCTCGATCAGCACAGCCGCGATCTGCCCGGCGTGCTTCTCGAGCACGTCCTCGAGCCGTTCCGGGTCGTTGTAGGGCACGTGCCAGAAGAGCTGGCGCAGCAGGCCCGGGACGCCCTTGCCGAAAGGCAGCACCTCGGGCTCCAGGCTCGGGTCATCGAGGCTCTCGACGTCCGCCTGCCACATCACTGCGTCGAACAGGCCGTGGTAGGAGCCCTCGAGGATCACGTAACCATCGCGGCCGGTCACGCCGCGCGCCAGGCGCAGCGCGGCCATCACCGCCTCGGTGCCGGAGTTCGAAAAGCGCACCAGCTCGGCGGCCTCCACCATCTCCGAGACCAGCTCCGCCACGACCGCCTCGCGCTCGGTGGACAGCGCGAAGACGCTGCCGACTTCCTGCCCCTCGCGCGCGGCGGCGTCCACCTCGGGGTGGCAGTGGCCCAGGATCACGGGGCCATAGCCCAGGCGGTAGTCGATGTACTCGTTGTCGTCGAGATCCCAGATGCGGGCGCCACGCCCGCGCTTGACGTAGAGCGTGAGGTCGTCGCCCCAATAGCGGAAGTTGGAGGTCACGCCCAGCGGCAGGCGCTTCACGGCGCGGCGGAAATGGGCATTGTTCTTCGCGAGTGAGCGGGCCATGGCACGACTCCGGGAGCTTGCGAACGCGTCGACGGGCGAGCAACGGGCCTGAGGACGGCGTCTGGGATAGCGCAAGGCTACCTTCTGCCGGCCAAGCGGGTCAACCGGCGCTGACCACGGGTCATCATTCGCACCGCGTGTTAGCATCGGGCGCGAAAACCGGGGAGGCCAACTCGCGATGGACTTCGAGCTGAGCCCCGCGCTGCAGGCGCTGCGGGCGCGGGCGCGGCGCTTCACGCAGGAAGAGCTGATCCCGCGCGAGCTGCAGGTGGAGGAACGAGGCCCGCTGCCCGAGGACGTGAGCCGCCGGATCCGGCTGCGCGCGATCGCCGAGGGGCTGTGGCCGATGAACGTCCCGAAGGAGCTGGGCGGCCTCGGCGCTTCAGTCCTCGAGCAGGTGATCGCCCAGGAAGAAGCCGGCCGCGCGACCAACGACCTCTGGGGCTACGTGGGCGGACCCTACAACGCGTTGCTCGCCGGCGACGCCCTGCAGCGCGAGAAGTACCTCGATCCCGCGATCCGGGGGGAGGTGGCCGTGGCGGCGGCGTTCGCCGTCACGGAGCCCGGCGCCGGCTCCGACACCAGCCGCTTCGCGACCACGGCGGTGCAGCGCGGCGAAGACTGGGTGATCAACGGCGAGAAGTGGTTCGTGACCAGCGGCGAGCGCGCGCTCGTCACGATCGTCCACGCCATGACCGGCCCCGGCGAGGCGACGCTC
>Ga0214473_10004635_pt1 | contig 16526 bp, 12 predicted proteins | sample RVTome_7_FD_203509 | JGI IMG/M metagenome (GOLD analysis project Ga0214473, IMG submission 203509) | Soil microbial communities from uranium-contaminated site in the Upper Colorado River Basin, Wyoming, United States - RVT98D197 | ecosystem: Environmental > Terrestrial > Soil > Contaminated >... | reverse complement strand
TAAAAAATAATCAAAATGTGGTAGGAGCCTTAAGTGTTATCGCCGATTACAGAAACTGATTCATTCTTTTATTACTAACTTTAGGCACTATAGGCACTCCAAACTATAGGTACTGATTAGTTACAAATATTTTAATTGGATGCAGCCTGAAATTTATTATTTAAACAGATTATTTCATCAATCCATTACAGTAATTGCCCAGTTTTATCAGATCCTCCCGTTTTTCAATTTTAAGTCTCGATTCCTTAATAAACAGCTTTAACTCTGTTGCTTTTTCCGGAAAGATCCTTAAAAGCTGTCTCTCGTTTACGAACCTGTACATTTTCTCATTTACCTTAACCCAATAAACGGTTGCTCTTTTAACATCATACCCTGCTGGTAACTCCTGATTCAAATAGACAGCCGAGGTGCCTGTAATAGCATGATAATTAGATGCAGTAACCTGGGTTGTCATTGAGGCAGATGGTTTACTCTGGAAACTGATATCGCTTTTATACTGAATATAAAAAGGGTTGTCTCCATTTACCAGCAGTTCATAAAAAGCCGTATCCACAGGTACAAAACAACTATTTTGCAGATAAATTGTATCAACTGATCCGGGATTAATCATATCATAAACTATACCCTCCTGAAGAAATATCATTTTTCCGGTGACAGTATTATAATTGAGAAGCAAATGGGCCTCCTGCCCTGCTCTCAATTTTACACTGCTTTTGGTAAAATCAGGAAACAGAAACTGAGGAAGAGCCATATAAGGAACAGTCTGAGCATAAGTATGAATTGAAAATGCCAATAAAAATATGGCTGTTATTGAGCAATGATTCAGCGACTTGTAAATATATTGTTTCATTATAATTTAAAATCACATCCGGTTTATGGAAGAACAAAGTAATACAATCTTATACTATCAATCAAGTTTTCTTTTTTCAAAGATGACCTTTTTTCAGCAATATCTTCAATATTCACATCCTTGAAAATTATCCCTATTCCCTTGAATTTCTGAGAAATCATAGTTATGAAACTCAAGGTTACAAAGCTTCTGTCATATAGAATATAAGGATGCCTTGTTTTGGAACAGTGAAATAATAATATTAAACCGCTAACAATTTCATTATTGCCTCAATATTAACAGGATTTTCTATGCGCTTTGCTTCAGGAGTATATAAAAATTCAATTTTCCCCCTGTGATATTCAACTACTTTCGTCCTCACCATTTTCCCCGTGCTGTTCAACAGACCATTGTCAAGTGTAAACGATTCGTCTAATACGACAATTGATGAAGGCAGCCATCTTGATGGAAACAGGTCATCATACTTACCTCCCTGTTTATACTGGTTAACTACCGCTTCAATTTCCAGTAAAAGAGCCTTTTGTCCTTCTTCATCAGAAATATTAATATTCTGCTTTTTTGCCCATCTTTCCAGAGCCTCCTTATTAGGGACAAGCAGGGCTGTTGTATATTTGTCCTGGTTATTATAGAGCATCAAATGGTCGATATAGGGAGACCTGTCGGTTATTGTCTCCTCAATTCCTTCAGGGCTGTATTTTTCACCATCATCCGAAATAAGGAGGCTTTTAAATCTCCCGAGAACATATAGGAACCCGTCTTTATCAACTGATCCCATATCTCCTGTATGCAACCAGCCGTCGCGAATTGTTTCAGCTGTAGATTTTTCGTTTTTCCAGTATCCTTTCATTACATTTTCCCCGCGTACCACTATTTCACCCTTCTCTCCAACAGGCAATTCATTACCATCTTCATCACAGATCTTTAGCTCCAGATTCTTAACAATAACTCCGGAAGATCCCAGCTTATGTTTCAATTCGGTGTTACCGGAAATCACAGGTGCTGCTTCTGACAATCCATAACCCTGAAGCATGGGTATCCCAATAGCATAGAAAAATCGTTGGAGCTCAATATCAAGAAGAGCCGCTCCCCCAAAGAAAAACTTTAGTCTTCCTCCGAAACTATCCCTTATCTTTTTGAACAGAATAGCATCATACAATTTATAAAGTGGCTTAAGAAATATTTTAAACCCTTTCCCCCGGTCCCATCCAATACCATTATAACTGTAAGCAATTTTCATTGCGTGGTTAAATAATCGTTCTGCTGTTTTACCTTTATCCCTGATTCCCTTTTCAATTCCTTTCCTTAGATTTTTTGCCAGGCTTGGAGCGCTTAGCATGAATACCGGTTTTATTTCCCGGATGTTACCCGGTATATTTTTTAGACTGTCGAGGTATGATTTTCCCGACTGCACTGCGGCCAGGCTGGATCCTGTTGCCATAAGTATGTATATACCCACGGTATGAGCAAAAGCATGATCCCATGGCAATATAAGCAGCGTAGACCACCATTCCGGAACATCCATGAGAGTAAGGGTTTGTTCTATATTAGCAGTATAATTTCGATGCGATAAAATTATTCCCTTGGGATCAGCTGTTGTGCCTGACGTATAACAAATATTAACATAATCATCAGGTTCTATTGCGTTTATCAGTTTGAGAAATTTCTCACGGTTACTGTTAAGATATTCCTCTCCCCTCTTCTTCACATCACCCATAAATATTTCATCATCTTCATAACTCTCCTTAGGATCAAGAAGAATTACTTTTTCCAGATTCTTGAGCTCTTTTTTAATCGAAGTTATCTTATCAAGATTGTTACCTGATATAATAACCATCTTTGTATCAGAATGATCCAGCCGGAACTTCAGGTCGGTCCCCTCTTTGAGCAATATTGAGAGAGGTACATTTATGGCTCCTGCATGAATTACTCCCAGTTCACTGAGAACCCAGTCGGTACGTGATTCGGAGATTAAAGCAAGACGATCTCCTTTCCGGACACCAAGAGTAATCAGCCCAGCGGCTACTTTATAGACTTCCTCTTTAGTCTCCCTGTAAGTCATCGCTTCATACCTGTCTGTCTTCTTTTCAAGAAGGTATGGATTGTTGGCATACTTGTTGGCGCTGGATTCGAGCAAGTGGATGATTGTTTTCATAATATCCCGATTAGTCGTTTACAATTAGCAAATATAAATGTTGTTTGAGCTAAAGTCAACCATGACGTTTCGGGCTTCCATTTTATTTTACAGGAAAACCGAAATCCCAAAATCAATATTTGAACTGTTATGACCGCTGTTGGGCCATTGTAAATCAAGATTAGATACATGTCTTATACCTGATCTTATCTCAAACATAAATTTTCCGGTTTTGTATGCACTTCCAATAGCTGCTATATCTGAAAAAGCAAATCCCCTGGCAAGGCGCTCTGTTTCTGTATCTGAAAACATAGGCCCAACACTTGTCATAATATAAAAGCTAAATTTTTCTTTTAGTTTATATCTAAATAAAAACCCCACATTCAGCACATACTCTTTAATAATTTTTTCCTTCATAAATCTTTCCCTCTTCTCCAGATAATCCGGACCGTCAGCAGGCTGCATAAAAAGAGCCTCAAGCAGTTGATGTTTGGCAAAATAAATTCCAGGATCAAACTGCAATTCATAACTGAATAACCTTGTTTTTTTAAAAGGCCAGTTTAACAAAACTCTATATCCTTTTAAATCGTACTTGTAATCACGGCTATTATATGGAAATATCTGTTGTTTCCCGATTCCATAATCAATGCCTAATCTTAGAGACCGGTCTTTTTCCTGACTGGCCGATTGAAAGCATATCCCGATAAATAAAACTAAAAGCAGGTAGATTCTTTGTCTCATCTGAGCCTGATAAAATTTTTTTACGAATAGCTGTTAAAAGTACATAAGCGCTCCATAATAAACAAATTAATTGCCACCAGGAATCTAAGATACAAAGCCCGCCCGGATAACCCGTCTGATGAACATCTTCAGAACGGGCACCAGCCGGACGGGGATCACTGCGTGGTTATAAAAAGCATCTCTCATCACTGTAGCTTAGTGCCCTGGTACCTTTGTGGCAAAATAATCTTATTTTTAAAAAAAATTAGTAATGATGAAACCTATACACTTTTCATTAATTGTCCTCTCCATTCTTCTACCGGGATGCTCAGGAAATAAAGAGAATATAAACATTGCCAGCTTTGATTCTGATTCACTGGTAATTGAAAACATATTTCCGTTTCAATCTCAACACTGTCATGGTTCAACTATTGTCGAGCTTCCGAATAAAGATCTGCTGACAGCATGGTTCCAGGGCAGCGGGGAACGGACTTCCGACGATGTTGTTATCAAGGGATCGCGGTACAACCATAAAAAAAGGAGATGGGACGAACCTTTTATCATGGCTGATGTTCCCGATTTTCCTGATATCAATCCTGTTCTTTTTATTGATGGAGAATCAAGACTCTGGCTGGTCTGGTATACTGTTATGGCTTACCAGTGGGAATCTTCACTGCTTAAATACCTTATCAGTGAAAATTATATGCAGGATAGCGGTGCCCCGGAATGGATTTGGCAGGATATGATCCATGTGAAACCTGATGGAAGCACCCCTGATGGCATTGGCAGAAACGATCAGTTTGTAAAAACTCTCATAAGGAAATATGATGAATATTTCCAATACCTTGAATCTACAGGCCAGATAAATGAGAATGGTAGCGGAGCTATTTCAAGGGAAAGATGGGAAAGTGCACTTTCCCGTTATCTTAACAGGGCAAAAGGTACCAATCTTATAAGTAATGGCATCGATATCGATGAGACGGGAGAAAAGGTAAGAACCCAACTGGGCTATCCCCTGATGCGAAGAATTGGCTGGCAAAGCCGAAACAAGCCCCTTTTTATAGGAAAGAGGATGTTATTGCCTCTCTATTCCGATGGATTTGACTTTTCACTGGTTGCAATTACCGACAACTTTGGTAAAAACTGGCAGTTCAGTGAACCCATTGTTGGCGCCGGACCGGTTCAGCCAACATTTGCATTATGCAAGGATAGCTCAATAGTTGCATATATGCGCGATAATGGTCCTCCCCCACAGCGACTTATGAAAAGTATATCAAAAGATAAGGGTGAAACCTGGAGTACTGTTGAAGACTCCGATATCCCGAATCCCGGAACAGCAGCTGATATTGTTGTGCTTAAAAGTGGCAACTGGATTATTGTCCATAATGATATCGAAGAGGGAAGACACCGCCTCTCTGTTTGGCTGTCGCAGGACGAAGGAAAGACATGGCCATACAGGAAAATAATCATTAACGGAACACCTGGAAGCGATGTAAGGGGTCACTACCCCGCAATAATCCAGGGAGCTGATGGAATCATACATATTTCATTTACCAACCAGGTCGCAGGTCCTGAAGGACAGCCTGCAGTGAAGAATATTGCACATGCATTCTTCCCGGAAAAGTGGCTTATGAATTAAGTTACAAATCACTCGATGCCTACTGCCCATGGAACTAAAGGCGAAGGGTAAAAATCTATCTCCATAGCCCTGAAACGGTCTCCATGCTTACCTAACCGCTCCTTATACTCAGCCCAGTCTCTTAATGAGGGAGGGGTCCATCCTATTTCAGCATAGCCTGGCAGACGTGGAAAAACCATGTACTCTATCTCGTCCATATTTGTAATTGTCTCTGTCCATAAGGCCGCCTCAATACCTAAGATATTTTCTTTACTTATTCCTTCGACGTAGGTTTCAGGATTCCATATATAAGCTGTATCAACTTCAATCAACCCTGCCCAGCGTAAGCCCAGTTCTGTCGACCGGTCGTATTTCATGTCGAGGTAAGCTTTTTTGGCAGGCGACATAATGATTTTTGCTCCTTGTTTCACTGCATTATTTGCGTTCTCAACATTCGCCCAATGTTGAGCAAAGGCATCAGGTTTCAAACTTGCTGCTGAAATGTCATCCCATCCGATTACCTTCTTGCCATGAGATAAAACAATATCCTGTACTCTATTGATAAAGGGAATATAGTCTTCTATTTTTGTTGCATGTGATTCATCCCCGCCAATATGGATATATTGACCGGGTGAAAGGGCTGCAAGTTCCCTTACAACATCGTCGATAAACTTATAGGTTATCTCTTTATCGGTACACAAAGTGCTGAAACCTACCCTGGTACCGGTGTATAATTCAGTTGCTTTCCCGTCGCAATTAAGCTCTGCATATGAAGAGAGTGCAGCATTTGTATGTCCCGGCATATCAATTTCCGGAATAATTGTAATATATCGCTCAGCTGCATACTTTACAATATCACTATATTGTTCCTGGGTATAAAAGCCTCCGCTTTCTCCCCCTACCTGTGTGCTGCCACCATGTGTTGCAAGATCCGGCCACGACTTAATTTCTATCCTCCACCCCTGGTCATCAGAAAGATGCAGGTGCATTACATTCATTTTATAACAGGCAAGAAAATCAATAAAACGTTTTACATCATCAACACCAAAAAAATGCCTCGACACGTCAAGCATGGCCCCGCGGAATGAGTAATCAGGATAATCGGTAATTGTCCCTGTTGCAATTTTCCAGGGTCCTTCATGTTTTGTGATCGTTTCAATTTCTGCAGGAAGTATCTGCCTTATTGTCTGAACACCCCGGAACAATCCTGCAGGATTATTTGCTTCAAGTTTTATCAGTTTCTTTGTTATAGTCAAAATATACCCTTCATCACCAAGGTTATTATCAGTATCTGACAGGGTTAAGTAAATACTGCCGGACCTGGGAGCCTTGGCCCTTTGTTCGGGTTCAAGACCATAGCCGGTAGCAGGATTAAGCCGTTCAGCCAGGTACTGGCCGATCTGTTTAAGCTCTTCCGATTCTCCCTGATAACAGATGTCAGTTCCCGGCTTTAAAGAAAAGTATTCGCCCGTAGACTCTATTGAAACAGGATTGGGGATTATGCTCTCATTCGCAAGGTCTGAAAGTATCTGCTCTTTACATGAGACCTGGATTGCCAGCATCAGAATCAAAATGAATGCTGCAACCTGATAGTGTTTCTTTAATATTATCATGACTTAATGAATTATTTGGGTTTTAAGATAATAAATATATTTCCTCTTCAGAAGGCCAGGTCTCGGCAAGAACTGTTATCAGACCAGATCACAGGCATCTGCCGGCATCCAGTGAGCGTCCTTTCCTTCCCACTTAACATTACAGCCAATCGGATTGGTAATGGGAACCGATATCGGCTTTCCTGATGTAAGCTCCTCCAGTGCCATGTCCAGATTATTTACTGTCATCCTGGAGGTATCACGCGGACTGTCAACTCCCCGACCAGTGTAAACCAGTATTCTCTCTTCATTAAATACATAAAAATGGGGAGTTTTTAAGGCTCCATAAGCTCTTGCCACGTCCTGCGACTTATCATAGAGATAGAGCCACGGAAACTTATGCTTTTTCATCCTTTCAACCATATTGGGAAAGGAGTCTTCAGGATAGGTATTTTCGCTGTTTGAATTTATTCCGGCAAATACTACGCCCTTATCTGTGAATTTATTAACAGTGCCTCTTGTAACTTCATCAGATCCAATCACATAAGGACAGTGATTGCAGGTGAAGAAGATTACCAGGTATTTGTATTTCTCAAAATCTGAAAGGCAGTATTCCTTGCCTTCTGTTGAAGGAAGTTTGAAGTCCGGGGCATTCTGCCCGGGTTGTAATGTATAAGCCATGTTTCCACTTTATTTTAATTATTATAACCCCATTTTTTGTGAATTGTTCATATATGCATAATTTACTTCCTGCCGGAATTCAAATTCTGAAGTTGTCGTTACTCGTTTCATCATCTGGCATAAGCTGTGATGGTTTCGTGCATTTTTGTTATTTCTGAAGAGGATTTTGCGCCCTCCTGAAAAATTCTTCCTGTAGCTGCTGAATTGTGTTGTCGCTCTTCAGGAATTTAACAAGTTGAGCCAGCTGTCCGGCATCGCTCTCTATTAACAACTCTCCCAGCTTTTTATTCGGTGTGTTAATATCACTGGCAAAATGGTTGGGATAACTTGCATACCACCAGATCCCCGTATACCCAAAAGGCAATTTACTCAGTTTGTCCTGATTAAGGCCGGATTCATTTTTCAAAGCATCCATATCAACAAAAGCCGGGTTTATATAATACATCATGGATGTTTCTTCTTCTCCGGCATGACCATCAAGGGTTGCTTTTTTTAACGATCTAATCTCTTTTCCCAACACCGGATCATTCCCCGGTCTGAATAATACAACAATATAATCTTCTTTTTTAGCAAGTTGCGACTGGCAGAAGTAGGTCAGAAAGCTAGTATTTCCTCCATGGCCATTCAGGAGAATGATCTTTTTTAATCCGTTCCTTGACAATTCTTTGCAGGTCTCCTCAAGCATCTTCCACATAAGTTCATTACTGTATGCTACTGCTCCCGGCTGATGTGAAGCTTCGAATATCTGACCAACAAAATATGGTGGAAAAACTACAGCATACTCTTTTTCAGCCGCATGAAAGGCCACCTCCCTCGACTCGTACAGATCAGTACCGATTGGAAGATGGGGACCGTGCTTTTCCATTATCCCCAATGGAATAACGCAAACTCCCGCAGCTTTTTCAACTGCTTTTGCAAATTTTGGTGAAGTCAGATCTTCCATTTTGAATGGCAGTTCTGCTTGTTGTGCTAAAATTACGGTTGCCAGAAATAGTGAAGGTAAAATAAGTCTCAATTTTTTCATGATCTTTTATATTAGATATTACTACATGAGTAAAGATAAAGAAATATTATATATTCAACTTTTTCCCTACGTTTGACTTTTAGTAAAAATCTGAAAGATGAGCCCCCTTCTGCTGTTTGCCATCATCATTATATATTTTTCATTCCTTTTGCTTATTTCGCATTTTGCATCCCGACATATTCATGACACAACTTTTTTTGATGGCGACAGGGTTTCTCCATGGTTTCTTGTTGCTTTTGGAATGATCGGCTCAGGAATTTCCGCTGTATCCCTTGTTTCCATTCCCGGAAATGTAGGCAATAACAATCTGTACTATTTTCAGTTTATCCTTGGAACAATAGTGGGTTATTTTTTTATCGCATTCGTGCTGACTCCCATTTATTACAGGATGAAGCTGGTTTCAATCTATACTTATCTGAACAAGCGTTTTGGTAATGTCACATATAAAACCGGTTCGTTGTTTTTTCTCGTTTCTCAATCTTTCGGCGCTGCCCTCAGGTTACTCCTGTCAATTAAAATTTTACAATATGCATTTTTTGATGCGCTTCATATTCCCTATTTTGTGACCATAATAGTGGTTTTAATTCTTATCTGGCTGTATACCAACAAGTCTGGTATTAAAACCATTGTATGGACCGATGCTTTACAGTCATTTTTTCTGATAACGGTGATTGTGATTTCCATTCTTACCATCAAACATTCCCTGAAGCTGTCATTTTTTGAAATGACAAATACTATTATACATCATCCATATGCCAGAATTTTTGACTGGGATTTTTACTCCTGATCCATCAAAATATCAGGTTTTGTCAAAGAAAACCTGATCTTTCAAAAGCTCAATATAGCTATTCGGAGATTTTGATAAATAATAAATATATAGATTGCTGGAAAAGCCGGCGGCCTTGATCATATTTAACCGGATCACATAGACCACCATACACTGGAGTTAAATGCTTGTTGTATTGTTATATACGTTGATTCTAATCTGACCGGCCGAATGTGGTTATGAGGTCCGGTTTTTGCAGCGAAGGCCAGCAGCCCTATTGACTTTGTTGTCCAATCCTTATTCTATGCATACCTGAGGGCCGGGCTGTCAGGTTCTTCCCGCAAACTTTAGAATTACCTGTAGTTTTACAAGATTGTGTTTGCGGGATGTACCTGACAGCTATGGTTCGGACTTCATAAGTTTTAAATACCTATTTCATTGCTCAACAAAGAGCTTAAGAATTGAACTAACCTTATTATTTCTGAATTTGTTTTGATTATCCAAGTTTTATTTTCCTTAAAATACTGTTTAATCTGTTCTTTATTACCAGGAACAAATGCATAAAGGTTTTGTCTGCTAAATCTCTTAAAACCAACAGCCTGGTTATTCAAATATTTTAAGTAATAAACAGGTTCTTCTTTATAGATATCTTTCAGAAAATAGTTATCACCTATTTGAATTTTGTCTTTACGAAGCAGATAAAAAGTATGGGAAACAAAAAGAGACATGTCTCCATGATATATTTCCTGCCTGTAGATTTCAATGGAATCATTTAAGATATTCCTTATTACATATATTTTTCTGAAATATACTGTTGTGTCTCCTTCAAAATCATGAAAATGAAATCGCAGAATTGCTTCTTTATCAAGCTTAATTGTCTGATTGGATACTGGTTCCTGCCATAAAAGTTCATCCAGCAGTCCGTTATATCTGATTTTTTTATTTCTTACAACAGTCCCGTCTGTAAGCCAGATATCACCAATAAGCCAGCTTTTGTTAAAATAAGTTACAATGTCAGGAGGAGAAGCAGGCCTAAACAGTTCTCCTGAAAGGGCCTGTTCTGTATTGATTTCATTTAATTCAATGAAGGAATTAGTTTCCTGACAATAGCCGGGGTATGAGGCTGTTATCAGTAGAATCAACAAAAGGAGTATAAATTTTGTCTTCATCGACTCACCTGGCTTTTATTGTAATAACTGCAGATCCGCAAAGAGGATCTCCATTTGATGAAATACCCTGAATATTTACCTTGTACTTACCCTCGAGGTCAGAAGCATAACATTCCATTTGCAGATTTTCGTTCCTGGCAGGGCTGATTTCCGGATCCCATAGCAATACCTGCCTGAGGTCTGGATGATGTTCAATAAGATATTCAGGCTTAAATAACTCTGGTTTTGTAAAAATCTGACTTCCTAATACCTGGTATCTGACATAAGGTGTTTTAAATTGTATTTTATTAATTTCCAGATTTTTGGTGAAAACCGATAAAATTCCGGGAAACGACATTTCTCCATAGTATCTGATTACAGGTAATGATTCTATTCGTTTAATATCATTAGTGCCAAGGTTGATGATCTGGTTTATATCGTCAATAGGAACCCCGTCCAGAAAGATTATTGGTTCAGCATCCGCATTTGTCTGGTAACGCAGATTTAGATATCTGGAACCATAACTGTCCTGTTTTTTCCAGACTTTTAATGCAGGAATAATCTCCCGTGATATTTCAATAAAATCCGGTAATTCGAAATAATCAGATGGGAAAATTGCTGAACTTCTCTTTGAATAAACTTTTGGAATTGTGTTTGGAGGCTGAAACATTTTTACTGTATCCAATATCCCGCTTTTTCTGTAATATCGTTGAATCTGAAGGATTTTTCCGCTGCGGATCAGGTAATCCTTTATGCCCTTAATATTATAAGAAGCCGATGGAACATAGGATCGCAGAATTCTGTTTTTTTTATCCAGTTCAATAGTTGCATTAATGCTCTCTTTAAGCTTGATAATTATCCCGTTACCATCATAATATGGGTTAAGATTGAAAGAAAATGACCCTAGTGAATCTGTTCTTGTGTACTGTAAATTTGTAATACTGTCAATGGTCGATAAGAGCACTGTGTAATTAAATGGATTACCCAATGTACTATTAATGATAGTCCCACCTCTATTTTCAGAAATAACTCTTCCTTGAAGAACTGCACCGGTAAATTCAGGTCTGAATTTGCAGCTGACATTTCTTTCATCATCTTCACCAGAAATTACATTATGAGTTCCGAAATAATCTGATATGCTCGGATCAGCAGGAGCGCCTGGAATAAATTCACTTACCGAAACCGACAGACTGGCTATCGGATTATTTGTTTGATCTTTATTTTCAATGGAAAATGAGATTTTCTCCCTTTTATCGAACAACTGTTTGTCAAGATGAATGGTAAGGTTTCCATCATTCCAGGGAATCATTAATGATCCATCAGATGAAGCATCGGTCCCTTCTTTATTGTCCAATTCAGAAAACTGGTCAAGCTTTTCATCAAAACGGTTGGCTATTACTATCTCTTTCCTGAAAATGGTTTCCTCTGAATTTCTCATCAGGTTTGTAAAACAGGCAATCTGGTAATAACCCGATTTCAGGGTGTCAGATAAATATATATTACCATAAGATTTTCGGTTTTCTATCTCCAGCCTTACATGAGTTACAATTGCATTTCCCTGATCACGTATTATCAGATAGGCGTATTTGCTTGTCTGAACTGACTCTCCCTTTAAATAAAGAGAATAGAAAAGATTCTCTCCGGCAATGTAAATATTTCTGTCAGTATGAAGATAAATCCTTTCCTGTTTTACTAATGCGATATTGCTCTGTGCTGTTACAGAACAAAGATTGTTGAATATTATCAGAAGAATTAATAATCCTTTCTTCATGTTCTTTTAATTATTTAATCCAGAAAGGTGGAACTATGTCTTTCCAACAGCCATTAGGTTCATCTGGTAATATATATGGTACCTTTGTTACTGCAAACTGATCATTAAAGGCTCTGAAACCAATTTTATAAGCAGTACGACTGACAGATGATGCTTCAAAAAATCCAAAGACTTTTTCTCCGGAATTTGAAGTGCAATGGATATTCCCTCTGAGCTGCACTGCTATGGGATCAAATAACTTACCTTCTGAACTCAGCAGATCATCCATTCTCTTATAGTATAAAAATGTTTCATTGTTAAGTGAGTACTGATCTAAAAAAAGAATGCGATGCGCTATCGGATGTAATTCGCTTTTACCAGGTATAAAGAGATTATATGGCGGTAAAGTATCTAATTCATATTCAGTCAAATAAATATTTATCTTATCATCAACAAAATACACAGCATGCTGATTGACTGAAAAAAAATCATTTGAATATTCATTATGAGTCAGGTTTATATCCAGAACGGTATTATCAGTACTCCAGCAGTATAACATATAGTCAACGCGGCCTCTCGAATTTATATAATTATATAGTCTTAGAAAATTTGAATTAAACCTGAAATGGGGAAGCGTATCTGAATCGCTATTAATGTTTAAAACTAGGTTGGCTCCACGGATAGTCGAGTATACTTTGTTGAACCTGCTAAGTGTCTTCTGATAGTCAGTAATTGAATAAATGGTATCAAGCTGGTATTCCGGGCATAATCGCTGGGGATCGGACATGTAACAAAAACCATCAGGTGTCTCAATGTATAGAGTATATGTTCTTCCTGGTATACCTGTAAATTTCAAAGAATCTGATTTGTAAGACCTGTCTGTTGATAACTTAAATTGGTAAGTATTATCAAGATCATCTGTAACATAAACACTGGCTGAAGTAACGGGAACAAAACCAGGCTCTGAATAAAACGACATAGCATAGCTGAGCCGGATACGATAGGAAGCCAGTTCATTTGTTATCATACCGTCCACAACCAGTATTTTTTCTTCTGCATCAATATTAGCTTCATAAGGTTTGTAGCAGGAAACCAGAAAGCAATAAATGATTAATATGCCTGTTATGATCTTCTTCATCTTAAAAGGAAAAATTATAGGTTAAAGTAGGAAACGGGATCCCTATTATATATAACATATAGGTATCATATAACCTGTATCCACTTGATGTCATATGCTCTTCTTTTTTATAGAACACGGAATAGGCATTTTTCCTTCCGTAAAGATTAACAACGGATAGAGTCCAGGAGCCTCTTAATACTTTCTTGATCTTTAATGATTTATCATATGTAATAGAAACGTCAAGCCTGTGATATGCAGGCAGCCGGTATTTATTGCGATCAGAGTAATAAAGTATAGAATAGCCCTGGTAATCGAACTTATACTCCGGAAGTGTAACAGGGCGGCCTGTACTGTAAGTGAATGTGCCTCCGAAGCGCCAGCGTCTCGAAATATGATGATTTAGATTTAATACCAGGTTATTCGGCCTGTCATAATTTGATGCAAAAGCCTGATTATTGTTGATTCTTTCGTCTTCAAAGACTCCATTGGTTTTCTGTATTGACCGTGAATAAGTATAACTTATCCATCCGGTGAGCCTTCCGGAATTTTTCTTTAAATAAAGTTCAACTCCAAAATTATTCCCTTTTAAATTTAACAAGTCGGTTTCAAGATATGGATTAAGCAGAATCTTTGCTCCATTTTTATAATCAATGGCATTGACTAAGCTTTTGTAATATAACTCAACCGACGTTTCTATTGTATTGTTTTTAAAATTCTGAAAGTATCCTATTGCAAAATGGTCACTTCTGAGAGGTTTAAGATTAGGTGAACTTAGTTTCCAGACATCTGATGGAGTCATTACCGCGGTGTTTGAAACCAAATTAATATATTGATGTATCCGGTTATAACTGAATTTTACAGAACTATTGTCTGAAACACTATACCTTAGAGAAAACCGTGGTTCCAATCCTGAATAGGTGCTGATAGCTTTGTTATTGCCATAAAGAGTGGAATCGATTATCGATTCCCTGGTTTTTGGTGAATCCGGTGAAAAAATATAGACTTTATTAGGCCCCAGGTAAGTATAGAAGGAATACCGTAAACCAATATCAAATGTGAGTTTCGGGAACAGTGTAATGTTATCGGTTAAATAGGCTGCATATTCAACTGCTTTTTCCTGCAGCATTTGTCCGGGTTCAATTACAGATTCAAAATTTAGTGGATTTAGTTCTCCAGGCTTGATAGAGTAAAACGCACTGTTTAGGCCAAAATCAATAGCATGATTTTCCCCTGGAAACCATGAGAAGTTCCATTTAATATTTTTATAATTTAAGGCGGAATTGATTTTATAAGCTTCCCAGGGTCTCACCGTATCAGATTCTGCTACCGAGAACCTATAATTACTTACTCCTGCAACCAGATTAAAATAGAGGTTATAGCCGAATGTGTGTTTCCACTTTACTGAAGCCAGCAGATTGTTATACTGATAACTGGTATTCTTACTGAATCCAAACTGATCATTGCTCAAATAAGCGAAAACGTTTATTTTGTTGTTACCATTCATATTATAGGTAAGGAAAGCATTTGCATCATAAAAATAAGCTGAACTATTCTTTAGATCGACGTCGGGAATTTTATGGAGAAGCCAGTTTGAATATGAACTCCTGGCACTTAGCAGAATTGACATTTTTTTATTGATCAAGGGCGTTTCAATATATATCCTGCTGTCAATTAATCCAATGCCGCCCTTAACCGATGTCTTGTCCGGATCATCAGTGCCAAATCGTATGTCCATTACTGAAGAAGCACGTTCTCCGTATTTAGCAGAAATACCTGCTTTTATCAGTGTTACATTGGAAATGCCATCTGAATTTACTACTGAGGTAAGTCCAAACAAGTGTGCTGAATTGAATAAAGGGACATCTTCAAGCAGGATCAGATTCTGGTCTGCACTTCCTCCGCGTACATTAAATCCAGTGCCAAATTCTCCAATTGTCTGAACTCCCGGCATCAGGGTAATACCTTTTATGATATCTTTTACTCCCATTGAAACAGGTAACTCCTTAATTGTCCTGGCATCGAGCCTGACATAACTCATTTGAGTCCCTGAAACATTTAATTCCGGCCTTTCTGCGGTGACTATCACTTCACCAAGTTTTATCGATTTTTCATATAATTCAAGATTTAAGGTTCCATTGCTTACCAGTTTTATTTTTTTTTTGTCCTCGTCATATCCCATAAAAGAGATTCTGACAGTATGTTCCCCCACCGGTGCCTGAATGTTATAATTCCCTTTACTATCAGCCATTACACCAAGTTTTAATTTGTCAATGAAGAGTGATGCCCCGGGTAATGGATTTCCATTCATGCCATCAATGATTTTCCCCTGGATGGTTGCTCTGGTATACTTCCCAAATTCAGCCGGATTTCCAATAATAATCAGATCTGAATATTTAACTTCTGATGGAGGCTCATATTCTGGTTTTATCGGAACAAAAATATATTGTATAGAGTCAAAGGTAAATATGGAAAAATCTGTCTCTGATTTTAATCTGCTTAATGCTTCCTTAAAAGATAAGCTTAGAATAACTGAATTAAATCTTCTCATTTCAAACCATTCGGATTTGTAGAAGAACTGAACATGATACTTTTGCCCCAGCTGATCAGCTAGCTGGTCAAATGTCAGATATGTGGTTTTCGTTCCTACTTGAGGTATTATTGATTGGCAAATAAAAAGAAAAGCAAATCCGGCAAGAAATGATTTTAAATTTAGATGTCTAAACATCCGCAGCTGTTATAATCAATATAAATTTAAGTATAATAATTTAAATGGTTAAAGAATCATTGAAAGTGGATTGCCCATATTTGTGTCCACAGAATACATATCGCTTTCAATATTCGTTATTGTTAATCAAAGAAAATGGGTAACTTATCATAGGATGAAAAAGGTGTTTATATGGCGAGGTCCAGATAGACAGGCAGAAATTGTCATGGCTTAATAATATTCTTATACTAGTAAATTACCGATGGCTATCATGGTAATGTGTTTAAAATCTTAAACCTAACGGGAGTCTGTCTAAAAACAGTTGATTATAGTTTAAATCCGGCTTCATTCAAAGCGGTTTAAGGCTTAACCTGTTTCTGACCGGCATTTGTATGCAAGGAACTAATATTCCAACACAGACC
>Ga0214473_10004634_pt1 | contig 16527 bp, 16 predicted proteins | sample RVTome_7_FD_203509 | JGI IMG/M metagenome (GOLD analysis project Ga0214473, IMG submission 203509) | Soil microbial communities from uranium-contaminated site in the Upper Colorado River Basin, Wyoming, United States - RVT98D197 | ecosystem: Environmental > Terrestrial > Soil > Contaminated >... | reverse complement strand
GCCTGCGCGAAGGCGGCGAGGGCGCCGATCTGGTAGCGGTGGTAGTCCTGGAGCTCGGCCGGGGAGACGTCCATGCGCCGCCGCCCGAAGCCCATGAGATCGGGCAGGCCCGGATGCGCGCCCACCGCGACGCCGTGCCGGATGGCCAGCGCCACGGTCTGGCGCATGACGTGCGGATCGCCGCCGTGGAAGCCGCAGGCGATATTGGCCGAGGTGATGTTCGGCATCACCTCCTCGTCGTGGCCGAGCGTCCAGCGGCCGTAGCTCTCTCCCATGTCGCAGTTGATGTCGATGTAGACGGGCTCGCTCATAGCTTGGGCAAGACCTCCTTGGCGATGCGCTCGACCTGCTCCGGCTGGTACCGGTACGGGATCAGGATAATCCGGTGCACGCCGGTTTTCACGTGGGCGCGCAGCTGCTCCACGCACTCGGCGGGCGAGCCGTGCACCGCGTGGTCGATGGTGGACTCGCTCCAGGCCGCGGTGTCCCACTCGGTGGAGAGCCACTTCCGCATGTCCGCGGCCGTGTCCTCCCGCGACCGGCCGACGTACACCGCGAGCTGATTGGTGGCGGTGAGGGTGGCGGGATCGCGGCCGGCCTCACGGGCGAAGGCCTTCACCTTCTCCCACGACTTGATGAAGCTCTCCGGCGTGTAGAAGTAGGTGAGCCAGCCGTCGCCTACCACGCCGGCCCGCCGTAGCACCGCCTCCACGTAGCCGCCGATGAGGATGGGTGGGCGCGGGCGCTGCACGGTGCGCGGCACCATCACCGCCTCGCGCAGGTTGAACTCGTCGACCTTGAGGGTCACCCGGTCCTGGGTCCAGAGCCGCATGAGGATGTCGAGGTTGCGCTCGAACTGCCGGCCGCGCTGCTTGAAGGGCACCCCGACCGCGTCGAATTCGCGGGCGTACCAGCCGGCCGCCGCGCCCAGGATGAGCCGCCCGCCCGAGATCACGTCGAGGCTGCCGAGTGCCTTGGCCGCGAGCACCGGATTGCGCAGCGGCAGCACCAGCACCCCGGTGCCGAGCCGGATGCGCTTGGTGCGCGCGGCCACCGCGCCCAGCATGGTGATCGAGTCCACGATGGGGAAGGAGGGCTCCACGCCCAGCAGCACGTGATCCCAGGCCCAGAGCGACTCGAAGCCCAGCGCCTCCGCGCGCTCCGCGTAGGCGTAGACGCCCGGGATGTCCGGCACCTCGCCCGGGCCGACGAAATTGCGTAGCGCGAGACCGAAGTCTGTCAAGCGTGGCCTCCTTTCAACCGTGACCCCTCTTCATCTGCGGGGGCCCCGAAATGGCCCCCGCACTCCCCCCGGCCGCGGACACTCGTTTACTTCTTTAGGCCCTTCAGCTGCGGGGGCCCCGAGATGGCCCCCGCACTCCGCCCGGCCGCGGACACTCGTTTACTTCTTTAGGCCCTTCAGCTGCGGGGGCCCCGAGATGGCCCCCGCACTCCCCCATTGGCGGACGACCGTATGCGGACAACCGCTCTCCTTAGTGTCTAGCCGATGAACTGGCGCTTGGGGTCGAGCATGCGGAGGATCGAGAGCTCTTCCTCCGTGGGTGGCTTCGTCGTGGTGAGGGCAGGGCTCACCAGGACCTCGAAGCCCGTGTTCTCGCGGACCTGCTCCACGGTGACGCCCGGGTGGAGGGCCAGCAGCTGCATCCGCCGGCTCGTGGGTTCGAAGCCGAAGACGCCCAGCGTGGTGACCACGCGGGAGACGCCGCCGAAGAGCAGGCCGTGGCGTCGGCGCGAGTCGCCCCCGTCCAGATAGCCGGGGCTCGTGACGAAGTCCACCCGCTCGGTGAAGCGCCGCTTCTCGTGCACGGTGAGGATGATCACCTCGCGGCAGAGCGAGATGATGTCGTTGGCCCCGCCGCTGCCGGGCAGCCGCACCTTCGGCTGCGTGTAGGTGCCGATGGCGCTGGTGTTGAGGTTGCCATGCTGGTCGATCTGGGCGCCCCCGATGAAGCCCACGTCGAAGAAGCCGCGCTGGGCGAGCAGGAAGGCGTCGGTGATGCCGGGCAGCATCTGGGCGCGATAGGCCGCGCGCATCTCGTTGGTGGAGATGGGCAGCTCGCCCGGCTTCCACATGGGTCCGATGACGCCGCCCTCGACCATCATGGTCAGCCCGGGGGCGTGGGTGCGCTGGGCCAGCACCGAGGCCATCATGGGCGCGCCCACGCCGGTGAACACGGTGGTATTGTCCCGGAGCTCGCGAGCCCCCATGACCGCGAGCAGCTCGTTGGCGGTGACGCTCATGTGGTGAGCATGCGGGCGCGGGCCGTCGCGTCGGCCAGGCGGGCTTCGCCGAAGAGGGCCAGATAGTCCGTGTGGCCTCGCGGGGCGTAGACGTAGCGCTCCAGGTAGTCGGCCACGGCGGCGGCGCCCCGCTCCCGGATCCCGTCCACATAGACCGTGAAGTGCTCGGGCTCGGCGTCGTAGGCGCCGTAGCACTCGTGCGGGTAGGAGCCGTAGGGGACGTGGGCGAGCGCGTCGACCAGGAAGCCGGGGATGATGGTCCGGTCCGGATGGAGCCGGATCTCATCCTCGGCGACGATCTGCTCCGCGGTCACCACCACGGTGGAGGCGGCGCGGGCGATGTCTCCGTCCATGTGCGGGTAGCCGTCGATCTGGCAGTTGCCGAAGCGGTCGGCCTTCTGCACGTGGAGCAGCGCCACGTCCGGGAAGAGGGCGGGCACCGCGTGGAGCGTCCGGCCGGTGTAGGGGCACTCCACGGTCTTCGAGCCGCCCACCTCCATCAGCCCGGAGCCGAGCATGGTCAGCGAGGGCAGGAAGGACACCCCCATGGCGGCGGCGCGATAGCGCAGGCCCAGGCCCAGGTGGCTCCACTCCTCGAAGGCGACGCGGCCCGACTCCACGAACTCGCGCTGGATGCGCGAGAGCCCCCACGGCAGGCCGATGCCCATCCACGAGGTGACGACCTTGTCCACCGCGCCCGCCACCATGCCCCACTCCGCCTCGTAACAGATAAGGTTGCGCGACAAGGTGAGGCCCCGCGGCCGGCGGCGGAGCAGCGCCCACACCAGGGCCAGCGGCGTGCGCGAGTAGAGGCAGCCGCCGAGGGCGAGGTGATCGCCGTCCTTGACGAGGGCAACCGCGTCGTCGAGCGAGACGAGCTTCGGCCCGGCGGACTTGGGTTTCGCCTCGAGCCGGAGGCGCGCCGCCTGGAAGTCGTACTCACGCGGAGCGATGGTCACGCGAGGACCTCCCAGGTCTTCTGGTAGCGGTCGAGCTGCTCGACGGTGTAGGCGTCCAGCGGGTGTGGGCGCTCCGGGATGTCCACGTGCTTGGTCTCCCCGCAGAGCGGGGTCGTGAAGTAGCGCTGGCCCGTGTCGTTGATGATGGTGACCACCGAGCCGAGATCCGGATGGCGCCGCGCCAGCTTCAGCGCGGCGGCCACGTTGCAGCCGCTCGAGATGCCGCAGAAGATGCCTTCCTCCCGGGCGAGCCGCCGCGCGGTCGCCACGCTCTCCTCCGTGGTCGTGGTGACGACGCCCGTGAGCAGCGAGACGTCGAGGTTGCGCGGCACGAAGCCATCGCCGATGCCTTCGATCCCGTGGTGGCCCCAGGCCCGGCGCGAGAGCAGGGCGCACTCAGCCGGCTCGACCGCGTAGAGCTTCACCTTGGGATCGCGGCTGCGGAGATAGCGGCCCACGCCGGTGAGGAGGCCGCCCGAGCCCTGGGAGTCCACGAAGGCCCCGATGCGCCCGCCGGTCTGCTCCCAGATCTCGGGACCGGTGGTGAGGATGTGGGCCTCGACGTTGTCCGGGTTGTCGAACTGCCCGGGCACCCAGTAGCGGCCGGGAGCGGCCTCGCGGATCTGACGGAGCCGCTCGAGCGAGAGGTCCACGTCGCTTTCACCGCCCGGGGTGAAGACCAGCTCGGCGCCGTAGGCGCGCATGATCTTCTTGCGCTCCTCGCTCATGCCCTCCGGCATCACGATGGTGCAGGGGTAGCCCTTGACCGCCGAGACCCAGGCGCAGGCGATACCGGCGTTACCGGTCGAGCACTCGAGCACCTGCATGCCCGGCTTGAGATCGCCGCGCGCTAGGGCCCGCTCGAACATGTGGAGATAGATACGGTCCTTGAGGCTGCCGGTGGCCCCGTACCACTCGACCTTCACGTAGATGGCGGGCGCGACGTCCTGAGTGATGCGGTTCAGGCGCACGAGTGGGGTGCGCCCAACCGCGGCGGCGATGGACGGCAGCGCGGCCGCGTAGCGGTCCCAGGAGGTCTTCGTCTCTCTGCTCATGATGTCAGCCTCGCGGGCTCCGCGCGGCCGCGCCCACGCCCCGCAGGAACTTGGCGAGCCGGTGCCGGCCGGAGGTGACCGGCTCGTAGCGCGGCGGATTGTCGGGCCCGCAGCAGCTCGGCAGGCACTCGATCGACGTGTCGTAGTTCGGCTGGTGGAAGAACGGGATCGAGAGCCGGCGGTTGCCGGCGGCGGCGGCGCGGGGCGGGTTCACCACCCGGTGCATGGTCGAGACCCAGCGGTCGTTGGTCCAGCGCTGCATGAGGTCGCCGAGATTGCACACGAAGGCGCCGGGCGGGGCCGTCACGTCCACCCACTCGCCCCGACGGTCGAGCGCCTGCAGGCCCGGCACATTCTCCGGCAGGAGGATCGTGACCGCGCCGTAGTCGGTGTGGGCCCCCGCGCGGATCTGGCCCGGCCGCGGTGCCGCGACCTGCTCCGGGTAGTGGTTGGCGCGGAGGCCGCTGATGTGCCGGTCGGTCTTGTCGAGGAAGAAGTCCTCGCGCAGATCGAGCGCCACCGCGAAGATACGCATGATGCGCGCGGCCAGCTGCTCCATGGCGCGGTAGTACCGGGTCCACACCGCGCGGAAGTCGGCTGGCCGCGCCGGCCACAGGTTCGGCGCGAACGACGGGTAGGCCTCGGGCCGGCGGTAGTACGCCTCGTCGGGCACGTCGACCGGCCCGATCGCGAAGAACTCTTTGAGATCGGTGGTGGTGGCGTCCCCGCGGCTGTAGGAGAGGTTCTCGTCGCCCAGCGCGATGTAGCCGCGGCTCTGCTCGGGCCGTGGGCGCTTCACCGCCTCCTTCAGGGCCACGGGTAGGTCGAAGAAGGCGCGCGACGTCTCGAGCATGCGCGCGACCAGCGCCTCCGGCACTCCGTGGCCCGCGACCGTGAAGAAGCCGATGTCGGTGCAGGCTGCGTTCACCGCCCGCGCCACCGCCGCCCGGCCGCCCGCGGGGCCATCCGTGCCCGTGGTGCCGTCTGTGAAGGACGCGATGTCGATGAAGGGAACCGTCACCGGTCCGGCTCGGCCCGTCGCGTGAACTCGAGCGCGTCCTGCAGCACGTGGTCGGCGTGCGCGCGGGCCAGGCGCTCGCCGCGCTCGGCCTCACCCGCCCGCACCGCCTCGAACACCTCGCGGTGCTCGGCCACGCTCGACTCGACCCGCTCCGGCAGGTAGAGCGACCGCAATCGTAAAACTAGGATCTGCGCGTAGACGTTCTCGAGGAGGCGGCTCAGCACCTGGTTCTGGGCCGCCGCCAGCACGCGGTCGTGAAACTCGATGGCGGACCGCGAGTACTGCTCCATCAGGCCGGCCGCCGCGGCGCGCTCCATGTCCTTCATGGTCGCCTCGAGCCCGGCTCGCGCCTCCGCATCCAGGTTCCGGGCCGCCTGGCGCACCGCCAGCGCCTCGAGCGCGCCGCGCACCGCGAAGAGATCGCGGATCTGGTCGACGCCGTAGTTCAGCACGAAGACGCCGTGGCGCGGCACCGTGTTGACCAGCCCCTCGCTCTCGAGCCGGCGCATGGTGTCCCAGACCGGGGTGCGGCTCACCCCCAGATCACGGCAAATCTGCTCGACGTTCAGCTTCGAGCCGGGCGGGAAGACCTGGCTCAGGATCAGGTCGCGGACCGTCCGGTATACTCGCTCGCCGAGGCTTTCGTGCAGGAGAGGTGCGATCGACGCGCGGGGGATGCTCGATCTCGCGGGGGACATGGAGCCGTATTCTTGGCGTGGTCGGAGCCAAAGTCAATCGGGTTTCATTTGACACGTGACATGAAATGTAGGATAACTCCGCGCGAAGCCGGGGCCGCAGCGAGGCGGCGCGAACCCCAACCCAGGTGCAGGGTCAGAGGAGGCCGGGAATGAAGCGAGCGATCCGAGCCCTTACCGTTGTGCTGGCCGCCGTCCTTGCCGTGTCTTCCGGGCCGGCACAGGCTCAGGAGGCCGTGAAGATCGGCGTCATCCAGCCGTTGTCCGGCCCCGTGGCCGCCTCGGGTAACTACGTGCGGATGGGCGCCGAGATCGCCCGGGACTGGATCAACGCGAAAGGCGGCGTCCTCGGCCGCAAAATCGAGCTGCTGATCGAGGACAACAAGTCCGATCCGAAGGAGGCCGCCACCGCCGCCGAGAAGCTGATCGTGCGTGACAAGGTCCCGGTCATCGTCGGCGCCTGGGGCAGCTCGATGACGCTCGCCGCCATGCCCAAGCTCGAGGAGTACGGCGTGCCCATGGTGGTGGAGACCTCCAGCGCGGCCACCATCACCAAGCGCGGCAACCCGTGGATCTTCCGCATCAGCCCGCCCAGCGAGATGGAAGCGCTCGGGCTCGAGAAGTACCTGAAGGATTTCGGCATCAAGCGGGCCGACTTCCTCGCGGTCAACACCGACTGGGGCCGCGGCGCGGTGGGTGCCTTCGGCGACATCCTCAAGAAGTCGGGTGCGTCGGTGGGGGCGGTGGAGTTCATGGACCAGGCCGCGACGGACATGAACGCCCAGATCACCAAGGTGAAGGCGGGCTCCGCGGATACGCTGTTCCTCACCACGAGCGTGGAGCAGATCACGCTCGTCCTGAAGCAGGCCCAGGAGCAGCGGCTGGCGCGCAAGGTCATCACCACCGGCGGCAGCTCCTCGCCGAGCCAGCTCATCAAGCAGGCGGGCGCGGCCGCGGAGGGCACGTACCACATCCTGTTCTTCCTGCCCTGGTTCCCGGAGGCGATGCCGGACGGCAAGCTCGCCAAGGCGTTCGTGGACGAGTGGGCCAAGCGCGGTCACCCCTTCGACGGGCTGACCGAAGGCTTCCGCGGCCACGACGGCGTGCTGACGGCGGTGGAGGGTATCCGCATCGCGGGCAAGCCCGACCCCAAGGCGGTGCGCGAGGCGCTGTGGAAGGTGAGCGTCATGGGCGTGAACGGGCCCATCAAGTTCGAGAAGGACGGCCCGGCCGGCAAGGAGAGCGGTCAGTCCAAGCCGAGCATCTTCATCGTCCAGGTGAAGGACGGCAAGATCGCGCTGCCCGCGTTCGCGGCGAAGAAGTAGCCCGACCGGCGACCGCGGGGCGCTTGGACCAGCTTCTCCAGCACCTGCTGAACGGGCTGCTGCTGGGCGCCACCTACAGCCTGCTCGGGATCGGCCTGACGCTGGTCTTCGGGCTGATGAACGTGGTGAACTTCGCCCACGGCGAGTTCTACACGCTCGGGGCCTATGCCGCGTTCGCGGCTCTCACCCTGGCGTCGGTCGGCTTCTTCGTGGCCATCCCGCTCGCCATCGTGGCCGGCGCCCTCGCGGGCGCGGTCTGCGAGCGGTGTCTGCTGCGCCCGCTGCGCGGGCAGTCCATCGACACCGTGATGCTCGTGATGATCGGAGTGTGGATCGCCATGCAGAACGCGGAGCTGCTCGGCTGGGGCGGGGTGGCCAAGAGCGTGCCGACTCCGTTTCCCACCCAGCCGGTGGTGCTGGGCGCGGTGTCGGTGGCGCCGCTGCGCATCTTCGTCTTCGTGGTCTCGGGCGCGCTGATCCTGGGCGCGCACCTCCTGCTCGCCCGCACCAAGCTCGGGCGCGCGATGCGCGCCACCTTCCAGGACCGCGAGACCGCTGCGCTGATGGGGGTGAGCATCGAGCGCATCCACACCATCACCTTCGCCTTCGGGGCGGGCCTCGCCGCGGCCGCCGGCGCCCTGCTCGGTCCGGTCTTCCTGCTCTACCCGTCGATGGGCGACCTGGCCTCGCTCAAGGCCTTCTCGGTGGTCATCCTGGGCGGTCTCGGCAACTTCGCGGGCGCGGCGCTGGGCGGCCTGGTGCTCGGGGTGGCGGAGGAGCTGGGCGCCGGCTACGTCTCCTCCGGCTACCGCGACGCGGTCGGGTTCCTCATGATCGTGGCGGTGCTGCTGCTGCGCCCGTCCGGCATCTTCGCTCGCGCGGAGCGCGTGGGATGAGCTCCGTCCTCCCGGGCATCGCGCTGGCCGTGGTCGTGACCGCGCCGGCGTGGGTGTGGAATCCCTATCATCTCCACACCCTGATCATGGCCGGCATCTTCGCGGTGCTGGCCTTGAGCCTGAACCTGCTGCTCGGCTACACCGGACAGCTCTCGCTCGGCCACGCCGCGTTCTTCGGGATCGGGGCCTACGCGACAGGGCTCCTGACCGTGAAGCTCGAGTGGTCGCCGTGGCTCGGCCTGCTGGCCGCGATCGTGCTGCCCGCGGTGGCCGGCTTCGTCATCGGCCGCCTCGCGCTCAAGCTGCGGGGCGCCTACTTCGTTCTGCTGACCATCTCGTTCGCGGGCTGCGTCTCGCTGGTGAGCGTGAACTGGATGGAGCTGACCAATGGCCCGCTCGGGATCCCGGGCGTGCCGCCGGTGGAGATCGCGCTGCCGGGCCTGCCCGCGCTCTCGCTGCGCGCCAAGAGCGCCTACTACTATCTGGTGCTGGCCGCGGTGGCGGTCTCGTACCTGGTCTGTCTGGGCCTCATCCGGTCGCGGGTGGGCCGGGCGCTGGTGGCGCTGCGCGAGAACGAGACGCTCGCCTCGTCCGTGGGCATCGACTCGACCCACTATCTGGTGCTGGCCGCCGTGATCAGCGCGGCCATGGCGGGGCTCGGGGGAGGGCTCTACGCCCACTACACGCGCTTCGTCAGCCCGGAGGTCTTCCTCTTCACCTACACGGTGACCATGGTCATCATGGTCGTCGCGGGCGGCAAGGGCACGCTGGCCGGCCCCATCGTGGGGGCGGTGCTCTTCACGGTGCTGCCGGAGGCGCTGCGGGCGCTCACCTCCTGGCAGTGGCAGATGCTGCTCTACGGCGTGCTGCTGGTCGCCGTGCTCTTCTTCATGCCGGAAGGGATCGTGCCCGCCCTGCGCCGACGCGGGCGGACGTCGTGACGCTCGAGGCCCGGGAGCTCACGGTGCGCTTCGGCGGCGTGGCCGCGCTGGCGGGCGTGAGCTTCAGGGTCGCCCCCGGGACCGTCACGAGCCTGATCGGCCCCAACGGCGCGGGCAAGACCACCGCCTTCAACGTGATCACGGGTTTTCAGCGGCCCACGCAGGGCACGGTGAGCCACGAGGGCCTGCCCATCACCGGCTGGCGGCCCCACCGCATCGCGGCGCGCGGGCTCGTGCGCACGTTCCAGAAGACCAGCGTCTTCCCGGGCCTGACCGTGCGGGAGAACGTACTCACCGGACTCCACCTGCGGGGTCGGGTGGGCGTGGCCGCGGCACTCCTGGCCCGTGGCCGGGTGCGCGACGAGGAGCGACGGCTCGGCGACGAGGCCGATCGCGTGATCGACTTCGTCGGGCTGGGCGCGCGGCGGCAGGAGCCGGCGCCCGCGCTCTCCTACGGCGACCAGCGGATGCTCGAGCTGGCGGTGGCGCTGGCCGCGGGGCCGCGCCTGCTCCTGCTCGACGAGCCGGCCTCGGGCATGACCGCGTCGGAGAAGATGGCGGTGGCGGCCCTGATCGGCCGGATCCGTGACGAGGGCATCACGGTGTTCCTGGTCGAGCACGACATGCGTCTCGTCATGGGCATCTCGGACCGCGTGCTGGTCCTGAACTACGGTCGCCTCATCGCCGACGGCGATCCGGCCGACGTGCGGCGCGATCCCGAAGTGATCCGCGCCTACCTGGGAGCGGGGGCCCATGCTCACGGTTGAGGGGGTGGTGGCGCGCTACGGTCGTACCACCGCGCTCGACGGCGCATCGCTCACCGTCGGCGCCGCCGAGTTCGTCTGCCTCATCGGGGCCAATGGCGCGGGCAAGACCACGACGCTCAAGACCATCTCGGGCCTCGTGCGGGCCACCGCCGGGCGTATCGTCTTCGACGGGCAGGAGATCCAGCGGCTGGCTCCTCAGGATATCCTGCGTCGGGGCATCGCCCACTGTCCGGAGGGTCGGCGCGTCTTTCCTTACATGACGGTCGACGAGAACCTCCTGATGGGCGCCTACGTCCGTACCGACGCCACGGCGGTGACCGCGGACCGGGAGCGCGTGTTCGGCCACTTCCCGATCCTGGCCGAGCGCCGCCGCCAGCCGGCCGGCACGCTCTCGGGCGGTGAGCAGCAGATGCTGGCCATCGGCCGCTGCCTCATGGCTCGCCCGCGGCTCATCCTGTTCGACGAGCCCTCGCTCGGGCTCGCCCCCACCGTGACCGAGATGGTGTTCCAGATCATCGCGGGCATCCAGCGCGAGGGCACGCCCGTCCTGATGGTGGAGCAGAACGCCTACATGGCGCTCCAGCTCGCCGGCCGCGCCTACGTCATGGAAACCGGCCGCATCACGCTGGAAGGCCCCGCCCGCGACCTGATGAACAACGACCACGTCAAGAAAGCCTACTTGGGCGGCTAGCCAAGTGCATGCGCCGGAACGAGAGTCCGCCGATTGGGGGAGTGCGGGGGCCATGTCGGGGCCCCCGCAGCTGAAGGGCCTGAAGAAGTAAACGAGAGTCCGCCGATTGGGGGAGTGCGGGGGCCATGTCTGGGCCCCCGCAGCTGAAGGGGGGTCACCGCTGAATGGGCGCCAAGTACTTCGGAGCCTCGGTGAGGCGCAAGGAAGACCCGCGCTATCTGCGTGGCGAGGGGCGCTTCGTGGACGATATCAAGCTGCCGGGCCTGCTCCACGTCGCCTTCGTGCGGAGCCCGCACGCCCACGCGCGCATCGCCGCCATCCGCCCGGAGGCCGCGCGCCGGCTGGCGGGCGTCGCCCACGTGTTCACCTTCGCCGATCTCGAGCGCTGGATGAAGCCGCTGCCGCTCTTCGGCGCGATCCCGCCCGGGTTGGCCGCCCGCGTCACCGTCAGCATGAGGCAGATCGGCCAGCTCGCGATGTGCCGGGACGAGGTGCGGCACGTGGGCGAGATCGTGGCCATGGTGCTGGCCTCGAGCCGGGCGGTGGCCGAGGACGGCTGCGAGCTGGTCGAGGTGGACTACGAGCCGCTGCCGGTGCTGGCCGACGTGATGACGGCCGAGCAGCCCGGCGCGCCCGTGCTCTACCCCGAGTGGGGCGACAACGTCGCGCTGTCGTTCAAGACCGGCTTCGGCGACGTCGAGGCGGCGCTGCGCCAGGCCGACGCGCGGGTGCGGGAGCGCTTCGTGATCCCGCGCTACGTGGGCATGCCGATCGAAACCCGCGGCGTGGTCGCCCAGTGGGACCAGCGCGACGGCAGCCTCACCACGTGGAACTCGACGCAGGTCGTGCATTTCGTCCAGCAAGGCCTGGTGGCGGCCCTCGGGCTGCCGCCGCACAAGATCCGCGTGGTGGCCCCGGACGTGGGTGGCGGCTTCGGCACCAAGGCCAACGGCTACCCGGAGGACCTGCTGATCCCCGCCGCGGCCATCGCGGCGCGCCGGCCGGTGAAGTGGACCGAGGACCGGCGCGAGCACATGATGGGCTCGGCGCACGCGCGCGCGCAGGTGCACGACATCGAGATCGCCGCCCGCCGCGACGGCACCATGCTGGCCGTGCGCGATCGCATCTGGGTGGACCTCGGCGCCTACAACTCCTGGGGCATCGTGCTGCCCTACAACACGGTGGCCCACCTGCTGGGCCCGCACCGGGTGCCGAATCTGGACGTGGAGTGCCGCGGCGTGGTGACCAACAAGACGCCGAACGCGCCCTATCGCGGGGCGGGTCGCCCGGAGACCGTGTTCGCGATGGACCGCATCGTGGACTGCCTGGCCCGCGAGCTACGCATGGACCCGGCCGAGCTGCGCCGGCGGAACTACCTGTCCGAAGCCGACATGCCCTACGAGCTGCACATCCCGTATCGGGACGGCAACCCGCTGGTCTACGACAGCGGCGACTTCAAGGCCGGGCTCGAGGCGGCGCTGCAGGCGGTCGGCTACGAGGCGTTGCGCGCCGAGCAGGCGCGGCTGCGCGAGCGTGGCGTCTACCGCGGCATCGGCCTCTCGGGCTACGTGGAGGGCACCGCGATCGGCCCGTACGAGGGCGCGACGGTACGGCTCGACGCCTCCGGGCGCGCGGTGGTGGCCACCGGCGCGTGCAGCCAGGGGCAGGGGCACGAGACCTCGTTCGCCCAGATCGCGGCCGACGCCCTCGGCATCCCGCTCGACTGGGTGACCATCGTGGGCGGTGACACCGCGGCCATCCCGTTCGGCATCGGCACCTTCGCCTCGCGCAGCGCCGTCAACGCGGGCAGCTCCATCCACGAGGCGTCGGGGCGGGTGAAGGACAAGATCGTCACCGCCGCGGCGGCGCTGCTCGAGGCCGCGCCCGCCGACATCGAGCTGACGGATGGAGTGGTCACGGTGCGCGGCGCCCCGGGCTCCGCCACGCCGCTCGCCAAGGTGATCCAGGCCGCGATCCCCACCTTCGCGAAGCCCGGGGTGGCCTCGCTCGACTTCGAGGCGACGGTCTACCATCACCAGCCCACCGTGACCTACACCAGCGCCGTGCACGTGGCGGTGGTCGACGTGGATCCCGGGACCGGGGCGGTGAAGCTGCTGCGCTACCTGGTCGCCCACGACTGCGGCCGGATCATCAACCCGGTGATCGTCGAGGGGCAGATTCACGGCGGCGTCGCGCAGGGCGTGGGCGGGGGCCTGCTCGAGGAGATGGTCTACGACGAGCAGGCGCAGCTCCTGACCGGGACCTTCATGGACTACCTCGTCCCCACCGCGATGGAGCTACCGCCCATCGAGACCGTCCATCTGGAGTATCCGTCGCCGCGGAACCCGCTCGGGATGAAGGGCATCGGCGAGGGCGGGGCGATCTCGCCGCCCGCCGCGATCGCCAATGCCGTGGAAGACGCGCTCGCCGCCTGGGGGGTGCGCGTGACCCGGACCCCGCTCGGGCCGTCGGTGGTGCTGGGCCTGCTCGAGAAGGCGGGGGCGGCAAAAGCATGAAGCCCGCTCCGTTCGACTACGTGGCGCCCGCCTCGCTGGACGAAGCCGTGAGCGCGCTCGCGTCGGGAGCCGGCGACGCCAAGGTGCTCGCCGGGGGCCAGAGCCTGATCCCGATGATGGCGCTGCGGCTCGCGCGACCCGCCACCCTGGTCGACATCAACCGCCTGCCGGGGCTCGACGGCCTCCGGGAGGCCTCGGGCATGCTCGAGATCGGCGCGCTGGTCCGGCAGCGGGCGCTCGAGCGCTGGGCCGCCTCGCGCTCGCCGCTCTTCGCGGAGGTGCTGCGCCACGTCGCGCATCCGCCCATCCGCAATCGCGGGACGATCGTGGGCAACGTCGTGCACGCCGATCCGGCCTCCGAGCTGCCCGCGCTGCTGCTCTGCCTCGAGGGGGTGGTGGTGGCGCGCGGCCCGCGGGGCGAGCGCATGATCCCGGCCGACCGGTTCTACCGCGCCCCTCTGACCACCGCGCTCGGCGCCGACGAGCTGGCCACCGCGGTGCGCTTCACGCTGCCGCCGGCCGGCGCGGGCTGGGGGTTCGCCGAGGTGTCGCGCCGTCACGGCGATTTCGCGCTGGTGGGCGCGGTGGCCGTGCTCACCCGGGCCGGGGACGGTACGGTGGCGCGGGCGCGGCTCGCGTTCTTCGGCGCGGGCGGCACGCCGCTGCGCGGCCTCGCCGCCGAGCGGGCCCTCGAGGGCCGCGCGCCGTCGCCGCCCCTCCTGGCCGAGGCGGCGCGGGCGGCGGCGGCCGCGCTGGCCCCCGACGGCGACATCCACGCCACGGCCGAGTACCGCCGGCGGGTCGCGGCCACCCTCGCCGAGCGCACGCTCACCGCCGCGCTCGCGCGGTGGGGAGGCCCCTCGTGACGAGAACGATCCGGGTGACCGTGAACGGCCGGGAGCACGAGCGCGCGGTGGAGGTGCGGGCGACGCTCGCCGAGCTCCTGAGAGAGGACCTCGGCCTGACCGGCACTCACGTGGGCTGCGAGCACGGGGTGTGCGGAGCGTGCACCGTGCTCCTGGACGGCGAGCCGGTGCGCGCCTGCCTGATGCTGGCCGTCCAGGCCGACGGCCAGCGCATCACCACGATCGAGGGCCTCGCCCCCGCCGACTCATTGCACCCCATCCAGGAGGCCTTCTGGGCCAAGCACGGCCTTCAGTGCGGCTACTGCACGCCGGGAATCATCATGAGCGCCTGCGCGTTTCTCCGCGAGCGGCCCGCGCCCTCGCGCGAGGAGATCCGCGAGATGCTGGCCGGGCACCTCTGCCGCTGCACCGGCTACCACTTCATCGTCGAGGCCATCGAGGCGGCCGCCCAGGCGCTCGAGCCGCCCAACACCCCCACCACCTAGGAGAGACGTCATGCTCGTTCGCCTCGTCGTCACGGTGCTGCTCGCGCTCGCGTTGCCCGTCACCACCGCCCAGGCCCAGAACTCGCTCGTGGTCAGCGTGTGGGGCGGCAACTGGAAGGACACGGTGGACCGGGTCATCGGGAAGGCCTTCACCGCCAAGACCGGGATCCCGGTCGAGTTCGAAGTGGGCGGCACCATCGACCGCCTGGCCAAGGCCCGCGTGGCCAAGGGTAATCCGCTCGTGGACATCACGTTCACCACGAGCCACGTGGGGCGCCTCTACGTCTCCGACGGGCTTTTCGCGCCGCTGGACATGGCCAAGCTGTCCAGCGTGAAGGAGATCGCGCGGGAGGCGGTCCGCAGCGAGTACCAGATCGGCGGGTGGAGCTACGTGTACACCATCGTCTACCGGCCGGACCTGGTGAAGGAGGAGATCACGAAGTGGTCCGATCTCTGGAAGCCCTCGCTCAAGGGCAAGATCGCCATGCCGGACTTCGACCCCTCGCACATCATCACGATCGCGGCCCTCATGGAGGGCGGCAACGAGACGACCTGGCAGAAGGGCCAGGAGCGACTCAAGGCGCTCAAGCCCAGCATCGTGGCCTTCTTCTCCACCGACGCCCAGAGCCAGGACCTGATGAAGACCGGCCAGGCGCCGGTGCAGGTGATGCTGTCGGTCAACGCCTACCATCTCCAGGAGCAGGGCATCGCGGTCAAGCTGGTCCAGCCCGCGGACTTCCCGGGCATCGTGGGGATCGACTGCATGTCGGTGATGGCGGGCAGCAAGAAGGTCGACGCCGCGCAGCAGTTCATCAACCTGGCCCTGTCGAAGGAGATCCAGACCGAGCTGGCGAAGGCCCTCAAGGCGGGGCCGGTCAACGGCGGCGCCACGGTGCCGGCCGCCTTCCGAGGCCAGCCGGGGATCTTCCTGACCCCGGCCGAGTGGAAGGGGCGCGGCTACATCCTCAACGACGACGTGCGGGCCAAGAGCCTTCCTGGCTGGCGCGAATGGTTCACCGCGAACATCGTCAAGTAGCGCGTCACCGGACGGTGAAGCCGCCGAAGGATCCGTAGCCGTCGGTCCCGTGGCCGCTCGAGAAGCCGGCGCCGCACGCGCCCACGACCTTCCAGCTGCCCGGCGAGGTCATGGCCCGTAGCTCGCCCGCGATGCACATGGTCGCCATGGGCTTGCCGGCCGCGCCGGAGTCCAAGCGCCGCGATGTCGGCACCTGGACGCTCTGGAACTGCAAGAGCCCGGCCTCGGCGGTGACGATTCGCCGGACGGCATCCCAGAGCTGGGCCGCCCGGATCTGGTCCGCACTCAAGGCGGGGTTTCCGATCCCGGTCGGTCCAATCCCCAGGTTGGCGACCCGCGGGGCCGGCGCGGGCGGGTCAGGATTGTATGCCGCACCGGCCTCGGCGATACTCCCCGCGTATGCGAGTAGAGCGCGCGCTGCTGGCCCCGGCCTTGATCGTCGTCCTCGTGTTCGCGGCCGCGCTGTCCGCGCTGCTGCGCTACAGCGTGCTCGAGTTCGTCCCGGGGTCGCTGCAGGCGGGCGGGTTGACCACCGCGAACTTCACCCAGATCCTGGGCCGCCAGTACCTGGGGGCGGTGTGGGACACGCTCCTGCTGAGCCTGATCACCACCGCGCTGACCCTCGTGGGCTCCTACCCGGTGGCCTACACCCTCGCCCGCACGCGCTCCACGCGGGTGCGGTCCGCGCTCCTGGTGCTCACCCTCGCCCCGTTCTTCACCGGGGCCATCGTGCGCACCTATGCGTGGGTGCTCGTGCTCGGCAACACCGTGGTCACCTGGCCCGTGCCCCTCCTGTTCACGCCATACGGAGTCCTGGTGGGGCTCGTGCACTTCTCGATGCCGACCATGATCCTCCTCCTCGCGGCCGCGATCAGCCACATCGATCCGGTGTACGAGCGGGCGGCGGCCAGCTTGGGAGCGGGGCCCTGGCGCGTGTTCCGGCGCGTGACGCTGCCGCTCTCCATGCCCGGCATCGTCTCGGGCTCCGTCATCGTCTTCGCGTGGACGCTCA
>Ga0214473_10004633_pt1 | contig 16530 bp, 13 predicted proteins | sample RVTome_7_FD_203509 | JGI IMG/M metagenome (GOLD analysis project Ga0214473, IMG submission 203509) | Soil microbial communities from uranium-contaminated site in the Upper Colorado River Basin, Wyoming, United States - RVT98D197 | ecosystem: Environmental > Terrestrial > Soil > Contaminated >... | reverse complement strand
CCGGATCGCGGGCACCGCCTGATCGTAGACGCCGTCGCGGCACACCGCCTCGTCGTGCTCCTCGCGCAGGCCGTCCATGTGGACGCTGAACGAGAGGTACTTGGACGGGGTGAAGAGGTCGAGCTTTTCCTTCAGGAGGATCGCGTTGGTGCAGAGGTAGACGTACTTCTTCCGCTTCACCAGGTCGGCGACCAGGCGGTCGATGTCGGGGTACATCAGGGGCTCGCCGCCCGGGATGCTGACCATGGGCGCCCCGCACTCCTCGACCGCGGCGAGGCACTTCTCCACGCTCAGGTTCTTGCGCAGGATCTGGGCCGGATACTGGATCTTGCCGCAGCCGGCGCAGGCCAGGTTGCAGCGGAAGAGCGGCTCCAGCATCAGAACGAGCGGATAGCGCTTACGCCCCGCCAGCTTCTGGCGGACGACGTACGTCGCCACCGTCCACATCTGAGACAGCGGAACGCTCACGATCGACGATCCTTTCGCCCGCTCAGGGCGTTGGTCCCCCGCTGCTGATCGCAGGGGCCGATATGCGCTCGGCAGACCAGCGGCCGACCGTCATTCTATTGACGTTATACAGTAACAGAAAGGCCCCCACGTGGACTACTATTCCCGCGGCCGCGATCAGCCACTCGCCGATCCAGAGGGTAACCGTCAGGTTCACCGCGAGGACGAGGTAGTAGAGGCCGATCCCCGGCCCGGGCGAGCCTGGCCGCGCGTCCGGCCGCACCAGGACGGCCCCTCCGACGGTGAGCCAGCCGACGGTGAGCCAGCCGAGGAAATTGGACAGCGGCACCCCGAAGTAGAGTCCCCCGTCGGGGTAGTAGAAGATGTGGCCGAGGAACCAGCGCTCGCCGCGCACGGCCGACGGGTCGATCACCACGTCCAGGAGCATCATGAGTCCGCCGGACACGAAGACCGCGCGCACCCGCCCGGCGCGGGTCGAGCCCCACGCGGGCCCGAGGGCCCGGCGCGCCAGGCAGAACGAGGCGTAGGCGAGAAACGGGAACGACAGGGGGGAGAAGAACGGCACGTTCCCGACGAACAGCTCGGCGCCGCGGGTGGCGCCCGTGTAGTGATAGAGGCCGAACGGAACGCCCACCTGCGTCGAGACGAGCTCCGCCACCAGGGCCACGCCCCCACCCCAGGACAGGAACGCGAGCGTCCGGGCGCGGCCGAGATCGCGCACCCCCGCCAGGAGGAAGATGGCCAGGAAGCCGAAGACGTATGGGCGCAGCGTCATGGTGCCCGCGAGCTGACTCACGGCAGACCAGAGGGAGGCCTGCACGAGGCCGATGGTCCCCACGCGCTCACCTTACGGAAGTGGCCGGTTTTTTTCAAGAACGGCGCCGAGATTGGGTGAGCCCTATGCTAGTATCTAGCGATGTTTTCGTCGCCCTCCCCCGACATGTGGCCGGCGCCGCTGCGTCCCGTCGCGGCGCTGGGGCGCATGAGCCTCGAGGTGGTCGAGGCCCTGGGGCGCTTCGGCCTCTTCTTCGCGCAGGCCGTCGGCTACACGGTCACGCCGCCCTTCAAGCTCGGCCGGCTGCTCGACCGGGTCCACTTCATCGGCTTCCGGTCGCTCACCATCGTGATCCTGACCGGGGCCTTCACCGGCATGGTGCTCGGCCTGCAGATCTTCCTCACCCTGTCGCGCTTCGGCTCGGAGGCCTATCTCGGTCCCGCGGTCGCGCTGTCGCTGATCCGGGAGCTGGGGCCGGTGCTCTGCGCGGTGTTCGTGACCGGCCTGGCCGGCTCGGCCCTCACCGCCGAGATCGGCATCATGAAGATCACCGAGCAGATCGACGCGCTGCAGGTGATGGCCCTGAACCCGACGCGCTACCTGGTGGTACCGGCGCTGCTGGCGGGCGTCATCGCCTTCCCGCTCATGGTCTCCCTCTTCGACGTGGTGGGCATCTTCGGCGGCTACCTGGTGGGGGTCGAGCTGCTCGGCCTCTCTCCCGGGACCTACTTCGGCGAGATGAAGACCTTCGTGGACTGGTCCGATCTCATGACCGGCTACTGGAAGGCGCTCTCGTTCGGGCTCATCGTCCCCTGGGTGTGCACGTACAAGGGCTTCCACTGCGGGCATGGGGCGGAAGGGGTGGCCCGCGCCACCACCCAGGCGGTGGTGCTGTCCTCCGTGCTGATCCTCGTGTGGGACTACTTCCTGGGGTCCGTGCTGCCGTGATCCGGGTCCAGGGCCTCCACAAGCGCTTCGGCGCTCAGCCGGTCCTGCGTGGCCTCGATCTCGACATCGCCACCGGCGAGATCATGGTGATCATCGGCCGGAGCGGCGGCGGCAAATCGGTGCTGCTGAAGCACCTCATCGGCCTGCTCCGGCCCGACACGGGCAGCGTGTTCGTCGACGCCATCGAGATCACCCGGCTGCGCGGCCGCGAGCTGGACCGGGTGCGGGAGCGTTACGGGGTCGTCTTCCAGGGAGGCGCGCTGTTCGACTCCATGTCCGTCTTCGACAACGTGGCCTTCCCTCTGCGGGAGAAGAGCCGGCTGGGGGCGGCCGATATCCGGGGACGCGTGGAGGAGAAGCTCGACCAGGTCGGGCTGGCCGGCATGGGGCACAAGAACCCCGCGGAGATCTCGGGCGGCATGCGCAAGCGGGTGGCCATCGCCCGGGCCCTGGTGACCGAGCCCGAGATCGTCTTCTTCGACGAGCCGACCACCGGCCTCGATCCGATCCTGGTGAACACCATCCATCATCTGATCCTGGAGCTGCACCGCAAGTTCCACTTCACCGCGGTCATGGTGAGCCACGAGATTCCCGAGATCTTCGAGATCGCGGACCGGGTCGCCGTGCTCCACGACGGCGCGATCGCCGAGGTCGGCCCGCCGGACGCGGTGCGCGCCTCCGCGAATCCGGTCGTCCAGCACTTCATCCGCGGGGAGATAGAGACCGTGCCCGCGGAACCACGACGGTAGCCGGGGAGACCAAGAATGAGGCGATCGGTACTGGATCTGGGTGTGGGCGTCTTCGTGCTCGTCGGACTGATCGCGCTTGGCTGGATGTCCGTCAAGCTTGGCCGCGTCGACTTGCTGGGCAAGTCCGGCTACGTGGTGAGCGCCGATTTTCCCACGGTGGGCGGCCTCAAGACGGGCTCCACCATCGAGATCGCGGGCGTCGAGGTGGGACGGGTCGAGCGCATCCTCCTCCAGGACTACCAGGCCCGCGTGGTCATGGTGATCCAGCCCCAAATCAAGCTCCAGGAAGACTCCATCGCGTCCATCAAGACCAAGGGGCTGATCGGGGAGCGGTACGTGCGGATCAGCCCGGGCGGCTCCGAGAAGATCATCCAGCCCAACGGGCGGATCCGCGAGGTCGAGCCGCCCGTGGACATCGAGGAGCTGCTCTCCAAGTACATCTTCGGCAAGGTGTAGACTCTGCAACCGGGAGGGGTTCGATGAACTGGCTTCGAACGACAGGGGCGATGCTCGCGGTGATGGGGCTCATGGCGGCGCCGGTGGCGCCCGCCGCGGCGGGGGTGCCGACCGACCAGCTCCGGGGCGCGGTGGAGCGCGTGCTCAAGACCCTGGACGACCCCGGCCTGAAGGGCGAGGGCAAGGCGGGCGACCGGCGCGTCGCCGTCCGCAAGATCGCCAACGAGATCTTCGACTTCGGCGAGATCGCCAAGCGGTCGATGGCCCGGCACTGGCAGCCGCTGTCCGAGGCCCAGCGCAACGAGTTCGTGGGCCTCTTCGCCGACCTGCTCGAGCGCTCCTACATCTCCAAGATCGAGACGTACGGGGGCGAGAAGATCCAGTACACCGCGGAGCGGGCGGACGGCGAGTACGCCACCGTCTCCACCAAGATCGTCACCAGGAACGGCACCGAGGTGCCGGTGGACTACCGCATGATCAAGCGGCCCGGCGACCGCTGGCTCGTCTACGACGTGAGCATCGAGGGCGTGAGCCTCGTCTCGAACTACCGCACCCAGTTCAACAAGATCATCCAGACCACGTCCTACAACGAGCTGGTCTCCAAGCTGAAGAACAAGCAGGACGAGCTGCTCGCCGAGGACAAGGGCCAGAAGAAGAAGCTATGACATGGGTGGCGATCAGGTCCTGACCGGCGCCGCGCTCGCCGGGCTGCTCGAGGGGCAGGGCTACGACTTCTTCACCGGCGTGCCCTGCTCGATGATCTCGAGCCTCATCGCCACCCTCGAAGCCCACCCGCGGCTGCCCTACATCCCGGCGGTGCGGGAAGACGTGGCGGTGGGGATGGCCGCCGGCGCCTGGCTGGCCGGACGGCGCCCGATGGTCCTGATGCAGAACTCGGGCCTCGGCACCAGCCTCAACGCGCTGGTCTCGCTGTCGCTCATGTACCGGCTGCCCGCCCTCTTGCTCGTGACCTGGCGCGGCCACGACGGCAAGGACGCCCCCGAGCACATCTTGATGGGCGAGATCTCGCCGAGCCTGCTCGAGATGATCCGCATCCCGCATCGCATCCTGTCGGCGAAGACGATCGCCGACGATATCGCGTGGGGCCGCGCGGAGTCCGACCGCCTGAGCCAGCCCGTCGCCCTCCTCTTGCCACCCAATGTCTTGCGAGGCGCAGCCGAAGGCGAGCCGAGCGCATCCAAGAGAGAAGCTTCCGGTAGCAACTCCGAAGGCGAGCCGAGCGCATTTGAAAATAGAGGGCGCCCGATCGAACCACCACGCGACGATCGCACGCCCCTCCCCGCCCCGCGCATCTCGCGCTTCGACGCGCTGCGCGCCGCGGTCGCCGCGCTCACCACCGAGCCGGTCGTGCACGCCAACGGCTACATCTGCCGCGAGTCGTTCGCGGTCAAGGACCGGAGCGAGAACTTCTACATGATCGGCTCCATGGGCATGGCCTCCGCCATCGGCCTGGGGGTAGCCCTGACCGTGCCGACCCGGCCCACCGTCGTCTTCGACGGTGACGGCAATCTGCTGATGAGCCTCGGCATCCTGCCCATGATCGGCGGCGGTCCCGTGATGGGCCACGGCCGGCCCGCCAACCTGGTGCACGTGGTCTTCGACAATGCGCTCTACGGCTCGACCGGCAATCAGCTCTCGCCGTCGCGCACGGTCGGGCTCCACCGCATCGCCCGCGCCGCCGGCTACGAGCGGGCGACCGCGGTCGCCGGCGGCGATGAGCTCCACGCCGCCGTCGCGGCCGCGCTCGCGGGCGGCGGACCGAGCTTCATCCTCGCGCGCGTCACCGGTGAGGAGCAGCCCGCGCCCCGCATTCCCTACGCGCCGGAGGAGATCCGGGACCGTTTCCGGTCGTGCTTCTCCAGCTCCACGCCATGAAGGCGGTCATCCTCGCCGCCGGGGTGGCGCGGCGGCTCGCGCCCCTCACCGATCACACGCACAAGTGCCTCTTGCCGGTGGGCGGCCGCTCCCTCCTCGACCGGATGCTCGACGGCCTCGCGGCGAGCGGGGTCGACGAATCGGTGCTGGTCGTCGGCCACTGCCAGGATCAGGTGCGACGGGCCGCGGGCACCGCGCGCGGAGCGATGCGGATCGGCTACGTCGAGAATCCCGACTACCAGAAGGGCTCCATCCTGTCGCTGTGGCGGGCGCGGGACACCCTGCTCCGCGACAGCACCCTCGTGATGGACGCCGACGTCCTCTTCCCCGACCGCTTCCTGCGGGGGCTGATCGACGCGCCCGCGCCGAGCGCGCTCCTGCTCGACCGGGGCTTCCAGGACACCGGCGAGGAAGTGAAGCTCTACGCGGTGGGTGAGCGCGTCATCGCGCTCGGCAAGAAGTTCGTGCCGGAGGCCTGGGAGGTGGTGGGCGAGGGTATCGGCTTCTTCAAGTGCAGCCGGGCGCATGCCCGCGAGTACATCGACCTCCTCGAGGCCTCCATCCAGGAGACGGGTGGCGCCAACGAGTACGAGGACGCGCTCCACCGTCTACTCGCGCGGGTGCCGGTGGGCTGGGTGGACGTGACGGGCCTGCCGTGGACCGAGGTGGACTTCGCGGAAGATCTGCGCCGGGCCGAGACGCAGATCCTCCCCAAGATCGAGAGTCTCGGGCGCTGATGTGGTCCGCGCCCTTCTCTATCTTCCCGACGAGGCCGCGCACCACCTAGCCGGCGTGCCCGTCGCCGGGCGCACCTTGACCGTGCGGGGCATGGTGGCGGCCCTCCGCGCCGGCGCCTCGCTGATCGCGATGCCGGCGACGCTCCGCGACGAGGCGGTGGAGGGGGCGCTCCAGCGGATGCCCGCGCTCGCGGCGGCGGTTTGCTGGCTCACCCCGGGCGCGGAGGCGCCCGACGACGAGGCGTCCCCGTGGCTGCTCCTCCCCGCCTCCTCGCTGATCCACGTCAGCGCGCTCCGCGGCCTTCTGTCGGCGCCGCCGCCCCCCCCGGGCGCGGTGCTCGCGCCGTCGGCCGCCGGAGCGGCGCCGGTGGCGGTGGCCGGCGCCGCGCTCGTCACCGCGTTGTGGAAGGACCTGGCCGCCGGCCGGCCGGTGGGCGTCGAGCTGGCCCGGCGACTGGGCGAGGCGGGGGCCCGGCCCCGCGAGGCGACCGGACCCTACTGCGCGGTGCGGGAGCCGTCGGACCTGGCCCGCGCCGAAGACGCGCTCCAGGCCACCCTGGGCATCGCGGCGGACTCGGGCGTGGACCGGTATCTGCACCGGCGATGCTCCCGGTGGATCACCCGCCTCCTCGTGCAGACCAAGGTGACGCCGAACCAGGTGAGCCTGTCGAGCCTGGTCATCGGGCTCGGCGCGGTCTGGTGCTTCTGGCACGCGACGCCGGCGAGCGCCGTCTGGGGCGTGATCGTCTACGCCATCGCCTGCATCGTGGATCACTCCGACGGGGAGATCGCGCGCCTCACCTTCCAGGAATCGCGCTTCGGCGCCAATCTCGACTGGACGATCGACACGATCATCCACGCGGGCGTGGTGCTCGGCATCGGGGTCACCGCGGGCGGATCGGTCATGGCCACGCTGGGCGTGCTGGGCACGACCGGGGTGGCCCTGAGCGCGCTGTTCGCCCGGTACCTGCCGCGCGAGATCGAGGTCGGTCGCACCGTGGGCGGCCTGCTCACGAACATCGGCAACCGCGACCTCTTCTATCTGCTGCTGCTCGGCACCGCCGCGCTGCGCTGGCTGGCCCCGCCACTCGTCGGCGTGGTCACGGTGGTGGTGGCGGTGGGCTCCCAGGTCTACTGGATCGGCTGCGTGGCTCGCATCCGGCGATTGGGCCGCGGGCCGACCGGCGGCGGCCCATCGAGCTAGTGTCGCGCTGGCTTCGCCCGCTGCTGGTGCTGACCGGCCTGGCCGTGGTCGGCTACCTGGTCGTGCAGATCGGGCCCGCCGCGATCTGGTCCTCCTTCGTCACGCTCGGCTGGCGGCTGCCCTTCGTGCTCGCGTTCCCCTACGCGCTGGCCGCGGTGGTGGACGCACTCGCGTGGTGGATCCTGCTGCCGGGGCCGGTGTCGCTCTGGCTGCTCCTCCGCGCCCGGCTGGCCGGCGAGGCGGTGAACCTGGCCACGCCGACGATGGCGGTCGGGGGCGAGCCCCTGAAGGCGTTCCTCCTGAGGCCGGCGGTGCCGCTGCTCGACGGCTTCGTCTCCGTGATCGCGGACAAGACCACGATCGTGGCGGGGCAGATCGTCTTCCTCGCCGCCGGGATCCTCGCCGCGCGCGCCTGGCAGCCGCCGGCGGGCCGGCTCGTGCCGGTCATGACCGGACTGCTGGTCATCGAGGTGCTGGCCATCGGCGGCTTCGCCCTGGTGCAGGCCAGCGGCGGGCTGGGCGGCGGCGGGCGCTTCCTCGGTCGCCTCGGCGCCCGGGTGGGGCTGGGCGGCGGGGAGCGCTACCTGCAGGGCCTGGGCGATCTCGATCGCGCCCTCGCCGCGCTCTACCGGCAGGGGCGCCGCCGGCTCATCGCCTCCGCGCTCGTCCACGCGGTCGCCTGGGCCACCGGAGGCCTCGAGATCTACATCGTCCTGAGCCTGCTCGGAACGCCGGCCCCGCTCCTGACCGCGCTGATCATCGAGTCCTTCGCGGGAGCCGTGAAGTTCGCGAGCTTCATGGTGCCCGCCTCGCTCGGGGCCCTCGAGGGCGGGTACGTCGCCTTCTTCGAGGCGTTCGGCCTGGGCGCGACCGCCGGGCTCTCCTATGTGCTGGTGCGGCGGCTGCGCGAGATCACCTGGGCCGGCATCGGCTTCCTCGCCCTGGGAGTCGCCGGCCGCACGGCGGCGATGACCGCGCCCGGCCCGCCGCCCGCGTAGCCTGCGGCAGGCGCGCGAGGGCTGTGTTAGACTCAACCAACTCTTATCGCGCCGCCGCGAAAGCGGCGGCGTTTTTGCCGAGGAGGATATCCGTGGGATCTGTTCGCGTCGCGATAGTCGGCGTCGGTAACTGCGCATCCGCATTGGTCCAGGGCGTCCACTACTACCGGGGGGCCGCCGACGACGGCTTCATCCCGGGCCTGATGCGCCCGCGGCTGGGCGGCTATCACGTGGGCGACATCGAGTTCTCGGCCGCCTTCGACATCGACGCCAACAAGGTGGGGCTGGATCTGGGCGAGGCCATCGCGGCCAAGCCGAACAACACGGTGCGCTTCGCGGAGGTGCCGCGCCTGGGCGTGCCGGTGCAGCGGGGCATGACCCACGACGGGCTCGGACACTATCTCTCCCAGATCATCACCAAGGCCCCCGGCACCACCGCCGACATCAAGGGCATCCTGCGGGAGACGCGGACGGACGTGGTGGTGAACTTCTTGCCGGTGGGCAGCGAGATGGCCACCAAGTGGTACGTGGAGCAGGTGCTGGACGCGGGCTGCGGCTTCGTCAACTGCATCCCGGTCTTCATCGCGCGGGAGGACTACTGGCGCCGTCGCTTCGAGGACCGCGGCCTGCCCGTGGTCGGCGACGACGTGAAGTCGCAGGTGGGCGCCACCATCATCCACCGCATCCTGACCAAGCTCTTCATGGACCGCGGGGTGCGCCTGGAGCGGACGAGCCAGCTCAACGTGGGCGGCAACACCGACTTCTACAACATGCTGGAGCGCCAGCGCCTGGCCTCCAAGAAGATCTCCAAGACGGACGCGGTCCGCTCCCAGCTCGCCCACGACATGGCGGACGATGACATCCACATCGGTCCGAGCGACTACGTGCCGTGGCTCCAGGACCGCAAGTGGGCCCACATCCGCCTGGAAGGCCGCAGCTTCGGCGACCAGCCCATCAACGTGGAGCTGAAGCTCGAGGTGTGGGACTCGCCCAACTCGGCGGGGGTGGTGATCGACGCCATCCGCTCCTGCAAGATCGCGATGGACCGCGGCATCAAGGGCGCGCTCCTGGCCCCGTCCGCCTATCTCATGAAGTCTCCACCCGAGCAGTGGTCCGACGAGGTGGCGCGCACGCGCCTGGAAAAGTTCATCGGCGGCGCGGAATAGCAGCACCGTAAGACCGGAGCCGCTCCATGATCGCCATCTCCCGAACGGGCCGACTGCTCCGGCGGCTGGTCCGGCTCTCCTGCCGTCGGCCCGCGGTCACCGTCGCGCTCGCCCTGCTGCTCGCGGTGGTCTCGGTCGCCTACACCGTGCAGGCGCTGACCTTCAAGACCTCCACCCGCTCGCTCCTGCCCCAGAACGCGGGCTTCGTCGTCCGCTACGCGGAGTACGCGAAGGAGTTCGGCGAGCTGGAGGACATCGTGGTGGTGGTGGAGGCGGGCTCCTTCGAGGGAGCGCGCGCCTACGCGGCGCGGCTCACCGAGGAGCTGCAGCAGGCGCCGGTGAAGTTCCACCGCATCGCCTACCGCATCGATCCCAAGCGCTTCGAGGGCCGCCAGCTCCTGTACCTGTCGACGCCGGAGCTGCGCGAGATCCGCGACAAGATCTTCGACCACCAGGAGTTCATGGAGAGCTTCGCGGGCGACCCGAGCCTGGCCCGCCTGCTCGAGGGCGTCAACACCCAGATGGCGGCCGCCTTCGTCTCCAACCTCTTCGACATCGGGCTCCAGGACAAGGATCTCCCGGTCGACACGCGCTTCCTGCGGGTGCTGCTGGACCAGATGGCGAGCCGGCTGGAGCGCCCCGCGCCCTATCGCTCGCCCTGGGGGACCTTGTTCTCCTTCGGCGAGGATCCGCCGGCCGACGCGGGCTACTTCCTCTCCGACGACAAGAGCCTGCTCTTCATCCTCGTGGAGACGCCGCCCAGCCAGAAGGGCAGCTTCACCGGCGATCAGGCGGCCATCGAGGCCATCCGCGGCGCGGTGACCAAGCTCAAGCCCGCCTTCCCCAACGTGCAGGCGGGCGTGACCGGCGCCCCCGCCCTGTCCAACGACGAGATGACCGCGGCCTTCAACGACAGCAGCATCTCCGACGTGCTGGCCTTCGCCCTCACGCTGCTGGTCATGACGCTCGCCTTCGTGCGGGTGGGCAAGCCGCTCCTGATGCTCGGTGTGCTCGCGGTGACCCTGGCCTGGTCGATGGGCGTGGTCACCCTCACGGTGGGGCACCTCACCCTCTTCTCGGTGATGTTCATCTCCATCGTGGTGGGGATCGGCATCGACTACGGGATCTACTATCTCTTCCGCTACGAGGAGGAGATCTTCCTCGGCCGGAACCTGCGCGAAGCCCTGGAGCAGACCGCGGCGCGCACCGGTCCCGGCATGCTGATCGGCGCGCTGACCGCCGCCGGCACGTTCTTCGTCCTCATGCTCACCGATTTCCGCGGCATCCAGGAGCTGGGCTTCATCGCGGGCATCGCGATCCTGCTGGCCTGGGTCGGCATGATCACGCTCTTCCCGGCCGTCCTGATGCTCGTGGATCGCCACCACGCGGACCGGCCCCGTCAGCACCGGCCCCGCGCGCATCAGCTCGAGCGCATCCGCGTGCCCTTCCTGGACCGACTGGTCACCTTCCCGCGGACCGTGCTCATCGCGGCGGGGGTCGTGACCGCGCTATCCCTGTGGGCGGTGCCCCGGGCCGGCTTCGACTACAACGTGCTCAACCTGCAGGCGAAGGGCACCGAGTCGGTGGCGTGGGAGCGGCGCATTCTCGCCGGCACGGGACGCTCCGGCTTCAACGGCCTGTCCTCCGCTTCATCTCTGGAAGAGCTGCGCCGCAAGCAGGAGGCCTTCGGACGGCTTCCCTCCGTCTCCGACGTGGACTCGGCGCTGCGCGTGATCCCCGACGACCAGCCCGAGAAAATCGCGATCATCAAGAGCTTCGCGCCCCTCGTCTCCCCGATCCGGGTCGGCCGGTCGAGCCCGGTGGACGTGGACCGGCTCAAGAAGGCGCTCGCGGACATCAAGCGTCGCTTCGACGTGGTGGCCGCCGAGGCGGGCCCCAAGCTGCCCGCCGAGATCCGGGTGGTGCGGGAGAAGACCCTGGCGGTGCAGCGGCTGCTGGAGCGGAGCAAGCGCGACTCGGCGGAGGCGGCGCTGAACTATCTGCAGGCGCAGCTCTACCGCGACTTCGTCGGCAAGTTCTACGGCCTGCAGCGCAACCTGAACCCGACCAGCATCACCATCAAGGACGTGCCCGACGAGCTGCGCCGGAAGTTCATCGGCGAGAACGGCCACTTCCTCATCCAGGTCCACCCCAAGGTCGACATCTGGGAAAAGGCGGGCGCGACCCAGTTCGTCCGCGAGCTGCGCACGGTGGATCCCGACGTGACCGGCCCGCCGATCATCACCTACGAGGCCACCGTGCTGATGGAGCGCGCCTACCTCACCGGGACGGTGTACGCCTTCGTGCTGGTGGGCGGGCTGAGCTTTCTGATGCTCCGCCGCCTGCGCGAGAGCCTGCTCGCCCTGGTGCCCATGGCGCTGGGGCTCCTGTGGACCATCGGGCTGATGTACGCCTGCGGGATCAAGTTCAACCTGGCCAACATCTGGGGCCTGCCCCTGATCATCGGGACGGCGGCCGAATTCGGCCTCAACGTGATCCTCAGCTATCTCGAGGGCCGCTCCCACGGCGGACCACTCGTGGCCCGCAGCGCGGTGATGGGCGTGGGCCTCAATGGGCTCACGACCATGGTGGGGTTCGGCAGCCTGATGATCGCCTCGCACCAGGGCATCTTCAGCCTGGGCCTGCTGCTCACGCTCGGCTCGGTGTGCGGGCTGGCCGCCTCCTTGGTGGTCCTACCGGTCGTGCTGCGGCTCATGGCCAGGCCGACCGCGGAAGAGGCGGCGCCGGTCGAGAAGCCGACCGCGGCTTAGAGGGTAGTCCCCACCTCATTGCCCTCTCCCCTCAGGGGAGAGGGCAGGGTGAGGGGTGGTCTCTCAAAGGGCTGGCCCTCAAAAGGCGTCCGGCCTCGCCGCGATCTTCTCGAGGTCGGCGCGGGTGTAGGAGCCGAGGCTCCGATAGTCGAGCTCGGTGTAGTTCTTGATCCAGCGCAGGGCGATCTTCACCGCTTTCCGGTAGCGCGCCTCCGTCTCGGGGTCGCGGTTCTTGGCCAGGCGCAGGATGTCGTCGCATTCTTCTTGTAACAGGCGCTTCACCAGGCCGGCGTCGTGGGTGGCCGGAGGGCCTTCGGTGGTTCTGGCCGCATGGCGAATGCGTTGGGCGATCTGGGCCACCGACATCCGGCCGGTGGCCAGGTCCTCCATCAACGCGGGGTGCACGCCGGGCTTGCCCGCGAGACTGTCGATGCCTTTGGCCCCGCGCCCCTGCAGCCATCCCTCCACGTACTCGATCAGCATGCGCGCGTTGCGCCGCGTGCCCTCCACCGTGATGGGCCCCGCCGGCACCTCGATGCGCACCGGGTAGCTCTCCGGCTTCAACATCTCCGGCTTGGGCTTCCAGCTCCCGCCCCCGTGCACCCGCTTGAAGGGCTCGGCCGCCGCCTTCATGTGGAAGATATGCGCCACCCACGCGCGGATGAAGCCCTGCTCGGCCTCCCAGACCTTGTCGGCCCGGATGGCCTCCGCGGCGACCCGGTTCACCTCCGGGTCGGGATTCGGCAGCGCGGTGGCCATGCCACCGATGGGAACGGCACCCCGCTTGAGACAGACCGCGACGAGACGGCGGAAGATGTTGGCCAGGAACGGGGTGGTCTTGATGTCCACGCCGAAGCGGTCCGGCCACACCGCGTTGGGATCGGCCATGACGAACTCGAAGACGCTCGCCTTCAGATCCCAGCGCGCCGCGTTCAAGCCGGCCGCGTAGGGCCCTAGGGCGTGGAGCATCTCCTCCATCTCGTAGACCGCGGGCAGCGCCTCCACGAGCGGGATCGCGCGGATCGTCGCGTCCTTGAGGAACGGCAGCTGCGCGCGGCTCCGGTCGAAGAGGTCGCGGTACCACGCGCACTCTTCCGCGCCGTCCACCTTGGGCAGGTAGAAGTAGATCCCCTGCCCGCGACCGGCCTGGGCGCGCCCCGGGTAGTAGAGGGTCAGGGCGGTGCCGAGGATGGCGGCGGGGATCGGCCGGCCGTCCACCGTCACCTCGGGCTCGTCGAGATGCAGCCCCCGCTCCCGGTGCATGAAGAAGGGCAGCTCGCCGGGCGCGATGCGGTACTCCCTCTTCCGCTCCCGGTCCACGTACTGCAGCTCGTGGTTCACCGCGGCGAGGCGGTTGTGGCAGGCGCGCACCGTGTCGATCAGGCGATGCCCGGCCGAATCCTCGTCGTCGTCCAGATCGCCCTCGGCCCGCTCCCCCTCCGGTCCCGGGTTGAGCGCGTTGATGAACATGCTCGTGATCGAGCACGGCCCCGAGATCTCGATGCCGGGCGTCGCCAGGTCCTTGGGCACCGGCGGCACCTTCCAGTCGCCGGTGGTGACCGCGCTCGGCGGGGGCGGCCCGGGCAAGCGGCCCTGCCGGAGCGCCCGATCGAGACGCTCGTCGCGCTTGGCGCGCAGGGCGTGCGCGCGCGGGGTGAGCTCGTCGTGCAGCCGGACGAGATAGTCCTGGAAGTCGGGCGTGAAGAGGGCGGCGGCGCCCTCCACGGGCGCGACGCGCACCCGGGTGGAAGCGTCTGGGTTCGCCGGCATTGGCGTGGCTCCGTTCTGTCGGGTGGGTCTCTCTCTCAGGCGGGGGCGCGCGGGCTGCGCGCGCGACCGCGACCCCGCAGGAGGGCTCGGATCCCGAAGTAGCCGAAGGCGTCCTTCAAGTTGGAGAAGAGCCGCTGGGCGCGCCCGATCTCCTGGCTCGTCACGTACTCCATGGTGAACACCACGCGGCGCTCGCCCTCCCGGGCCGGGCTCACCCCGTGATAGACCTTGTCGCCGTTGAAGATCACCATCGATCCGGGCTCGGTGGCCACCGCCAGATCCACGGGCGAGCGGCCCGGCTGGCGCGTGTGGAGGCGGCACAGGAGCCGGCTCGATGAGTCCTCCACGAGGCCGAACAGCACGGTATAGCGCGCGCCCCTGTAGTACGAGGTGTCGTAGTGATAGCCCATGTGGTCGCCCGCCTCGCTGTAGAAGTAGAGGGCGCAGGCGTGGGCATCCTCGTCGGGGCAGAGCTTGAGGTCGGCCCGGACGAGCTGGCTCAGGAAGCGTCGGAACCGGTCGGAGCGGTAGAAGGCGAGGAGCGCGGGCCCGTCGTCCGCGATGGCGAAATGGCTCACGCTCCCGCCCTTCTTGTGACGCGGGATGTAGTTCCGGTTGAGCCCGGGCTCGAGGCGGCGCAGGTCGTCGAGCAGCGCGCCGGTCGCGGGCGCGGGCAGGAACTCGGGGATGAAGAGAAACTCGTCCTGCGCCCAGTACTGCCGCTCGAGACGGCTCGCGTCGAGACGGTCCAGCGCCGCGTCGATCTCGGCGGTGAACGCGCGCGGCTCCGGGATCATGGCCGGGGCTCGAGGCGCTCGACCTGCACCAGGTTGGAGTGGAGCGCCGGCCCACCGCCCATGTCGGCCGTCCGGTCGTCGGTGAGCGCGTTGACCGAGGCGCCGCCGGGCTGGTGCTTGCTCCACCAGATGCCCTCGACCACCGCGACGCCGGCCCGCGTGTCCTCCGTCAGCTCGGCGGTGAAGCGGGCCTGCCCGCGCGCGCTCCGCACCAGGACCGCGTCACCGCTCCGGATCCCACGATCCACCGCGTCGGCCGGATTGAGCAGGACCGCGGGCCCGCGCTGGCGCCGGCGGAGCAGCTCGGACTGGCTGAACGACGAGTTGAGGAAGAACCGGTTCGGCGGGACGATGCACTGCAGCGGATAGCGTAGCCGGAGCTCCGCGTGCTCCGGCCCCTCCACGAGCGGCACGTAGGTCGGCAGCTCGGGCAGGCCCTCCCGCGCCAGGGACTCCGACACGAACTCGACCTTGCCCGAGGGCGTCGGCGCCCCGTGGGCGAAGGGCCGGTACGGCCGGGCCACCTCGAGCCGCACCGAGCGCTCACCGGCGAGCCGCTCGAGGGTGATGCCGGCCACCGATGGATCGCCCGAGGCGAGCGCCTCGCGGATGAGGTCGTCCACGTCCTTCTCGAAATGGGGATCGCGCAGCCCCATGGCTCGGGCAAGCCGCCGCGTCACCTCCCAGTTGGAGCGCGATAGGCCCTCGGGGGCGATCACCGGGCGGGCGAGCTGCAGGTAGAAGTGCCCGTAGGACTTGTAGAGATCGCTGTGCTCCATCGAGGTGGTCGCGGGCAGCACGAGATCCGCGTAGTCGGTGGTGTCGGTCAGGTGCTGCTCGTGGACGACCGTGAAGAGGTCTTCGCGGCCGAGCCCCTGGCGCACCAGCTCCTGGTTGGGCACCACCGACGCCGGATTGGCGTTGTAGACGTAGAGCGCCTTGATCGGCGGCCGCAGCTCCGGATCGGTGAGGGCCCGCCCGAGCTGGATCATGTTGATCACCCGCGGGGCCGGCCGCGGCATCAGGTCCGCCCGCTCGAGAGCGTCCAGGCGGAGGCCGAACGCGGCGGTCGACGAGAGCAGCGCGCCGCCCGCCGGGTGCGCGTAGGCCCCGGTCAGCGCGGGCAGGCACGCGATGGTCCGGCACGTCATGCCGCCGTTGTCGTGGCGGGACAGCCCGATGCCCACCCGGATGAAGGCGGCACGGGTGGCCCCGTAGCGGCGGGCGAAGGCCACGACGTCCTCCGCGGCGAGGCCGGTGATCCGCGCGACGCGCTCCGGGTCGTACTGCTTGACGTGATGGGCCAGCGCCGCGTAGCCGAGCGTCGCGCGCTGGATGTATTCGTGATCGACGCGGCCCTCGCCGGTCAGCACGTGCATCACCCCGAGCGCCAGGGCCCCGTCGGTCCCCGGGCGCGGCATCAGATGCCAGTCGGCCTGCCGGGCGGTCTGGGTCCGGTACGGATCGACGCAGACCACGAAGGCCCCGCGCCGGCGCGCCTGCTTCACGAGCGTCATCGCGTTGATGTGGGTGTGCGACGCGTTGATGCCCCACAGCACGATGAGATCGGCGCCGACCATCTGCTCGGAGTCGCTGCCCGTCACCGCCCCGAGCGTCGCCCGCCATCCCGCGTAGGCGGTGGAGATGCAGATCGTGCGATCGAGCCGAGAGGCCCCGAGCGCGTGGAAGAGCGGGTGGCCCGCCCAGTACTGCACGAGGCCGAGCGTGCCGCCGTACGAGAAGGGCAGGATGGCCTCGCCGCCCCACTGGGCGATGATCCGCTGCCAGCGGTGGG
>Ga0214473_10004632_pt1 | contig 16534 bp, 12 predicted proteins | sample RVTome_7_FD_203509 | JGI IMG/M metagenome (GOLD analysis project Ga0214473, IMG submission 203509) | Soil microbial communities from uranium-contaminated site in the Upper Colorado River Basin, Wyoming, United States - RVT98D197 | ecosystem: Environmental > Terrestrial > Soil > Contaminated >... | reverse complement strand
CTGCTCTCGACCTACCTCGCCACCCGCAACGCGGAACAGAGCACCAATTTTTCAGCCGCCGTTCCAGGCTGGAAACAATATCTAACCGCAAAAGATCTCATGGGCGCAAACAAGCCAGCCCAGGATTCACTCGCAACTACTACGCTTCAATAGGAGGATAAAACATGAACCATCCCCTTCCAAAGAATGAGCAGGGCGCCATTGAGAGCAATTCTGAAAATGTTGCGGAAAACACTTCGCCCACGTGGCTGACGCAAAATTACCGGGATGACGACGCCGAGTTTCTGGTGAACCAGTATCGCCGCAAGCATGAAGCGGCCCAAGCCTCCGGTCAACCGGAAAACAGGACTTACGAGTATTACCGGCGCCGGATAATGGAGCGGCAGCGCGAGCAGATGGATTCGCAGATGGATCGCACCCCCATGGCGGCGGTGCCGCCCCGGCCGACCATTCCCGCCGGCGAGATTGAAGTCAGGCATCACTTCTACGGCAGCGAAACGGAACGGGGCGAATACCCTGTTGCGTCAACTTCATTCCCGCAAAACTCGCGGATTAGGAAAAGTCTTTTGTTCGCAGGTGCATTTGCCGCCGTCGCGGGTGGAACCGTCGGGTTCGCTGTTACAAAATATGACCAGATCTCGCAATCCGTCGCAGCCGCCTATGGATTTGCCGGAAGTTTGCTGCCCAGCGATACCGACTCGGTATTTCCTCCGACACGGGAAACAATGATTTCGAAAAAACCGATCGCCATTGCTTCCCTGGATGTTTCCGACGTAACGGGCACCTTGAACAGCATGATTCCCCTGGCGCTCAATGCTGAACCTGCCTTTGAGGATCAGAAATTGGCAATCAAAATTTCTGGACTTCCGGCATCCTCCTACCTTTCAGCGGGAAAGAAGCTTTCCGATAACACCTGGATCCTCAAGGATGGCGAAGAAAATGACATCAATCTTTTCGTGTCGCAATCGGACAAGGCAAAATTTGATATTTCAATCGCAGCCATCGAGACCAACACGGGCGAACTCGCTGCACCTGTGAAGGAAATGACTGTTGCCATTGACGACGTGAAGCTCGAGGTGGAGCCGGCCTTGCAAATAACCCCTGCAAGCGCTCCTCCCGAAACCAGCATGCCGGTCAGGACCGAGGTCGAAAGCATTGCATCTGCACCAGTGCAGAAAACATTTGAACCAATTCCCACGAAGCCGGCGCTTTCCGCAGAAGTGACGGGATTGCTGGAAAAAGGCGATATGCTCATGAAAACGGGCGACTTGATCATCGCGCGCCAATTCTACACGCGGGCATTTCAGATGGGCGCAGCTGAGGGTGCCATGGGTGTTGCCAGGACCTATGATCCTGCCGTCTTTGCGGAAATGAAGGTGCATGGCATCATGCCTGATGCGGCGAAGGCTGCGGAATGGTATGAAAAGGCCAAGGCTGCAGGCGTTACCGAGGCTGAAGCGGCGCTCACCACCCTCACTGCCGCAGCCCAGCCATAACTTGTTGAAACAGGCTCGACTTCTCGAGCGGTTCAAGGCATCTATCGGGATGTTTTGAACCCTTCTGGAGTTGATCCATGCGCACCGCGGACCTGATTGTTAAGTGCTTGGAAGCCCATGGCATTGAGCGGGTCTATTGCGTTCCCGGCGAAAGCTATCTGGCGCTGCTGGATGCGCTATATGACAGTTCCATAGAAATCATCATTTGCAGGCATGAGTCTGGTGCGGGCTTCATGGCCGTGGCCGAGGCACGCCTGACGGGAAAGCCGGCTGTGTTTTTGGTCAGCCGCGGGCCTGGTGCCACCAATGGCGCTATTGCCATTCATGTGGCCGAACAGGACGCCACGCCAGTGCTTCTCCTTATTGGACAGGTTTCACGGGAAGAGCGCAGCCGCGGGGCCTTTCAGGAAGTTGACTACACGCAATTCTTTGGTGGCATGGCTAAGGGAATTTATGAAATCCACGATGGCAACAAGACCGGTGAAATTGTCACCCGCTCCCTGCGCCTAGCCAGCGAAGGAAAGCCCGGCCCGGTCATTATCTCCTTGCCTGAGGATGTTTTGAGCGATGAGGCGGGTGAAACGGTCCCTGCCCCATTCCCGCTTGCTGTGGCCCATCATGGGGCAAGTGACATTGCAGCCATTCAGGCGATGATCGAGGAGGCAAGCAGGCCAATTGTTGTGGCAGGCGCCATGCTGCGCGGGGCCAAAGGGGCGGCAGCCCTGCATAGATTTGCCGAGGCCCTGCGCGTCCCGGTGGCTGTTACCTGGAAAAACCAGGATATTTTTGACAACGGCTCGCCCCTTTATGCTGGTCATCTGGGCTTTGGTAATCCCCCAAAGCACCGGCAGGTTTTGGCCAATGCCGATCTCATCATTGCGGTGGGCACACGACTGGGCGATGTTGCGAGCTTGAACTACACTTTTCCGACAGTTCCAGAACCCAAACAGAAGCTCATCCATATCTATCCAGATGGCGAACCGATCGGGAAGATATTCAGAACTGACTTGGGCCTTGTCGCCGATCCCGTTGCTGTGCTGGCTGATCTTGCACTGCATCCGCGTGTTGTCTCCTCCGCACGGGAAGCATGGAGCACATCGATAAATGAATTCGTGCGGGAGTTTCAACGCTTCTTGTCGCCGGAACCCGGCGACGGTGTGGACTTTGGGAAGGTTGTTGTATCCATTGCCGCACAAGCACCCTCTGACGCCGTAGTCACGACCGATGCAGGCAACATGTCTACATGGGTGCATCGCCATTGGATCATGACGCCAAGAAATCTGCTGTTGGGCGCCATCGCCGGGGCCATGGGCTTTGGCGTTCCCACAGCGGTGGCCGCCGCCATCATTGACAGGGCGCGCATGGCCATCACCTTCGTAGGCGATGGCGGAATGTTGATGACCGGTCAGGAGCTGGCAACTGCCGTACAATATGGGGCGAAACCCAAGATCGTCATTTCCGACAACGGCATTTACGGCACCATTCGCACCCATCAGGAGAAGCATTACCCCAACCGGGTTTCGGGCACCAATCTGGTCAATCCGGATTTCACCCTTTGGGCAAAGTCATTCCGTGTATTCACCGTCACTATCGCGTTGGGCGACGACATTGATGCGAAGGTCAAAGAATTTTTGAACCATGACGGAGCCGCCGTGCTCCACGTCAAATCAAGCAAGGAAGCGCTGTCGGCGTTTACGACAATGAGCACCCTCAACTAGGACGACGAACGGCCAAACAGTGCGTTGTAAAGCTTGCGGTCCCGACCATAGACATCGGGGCGGAATTCGATGCCATTTTCACCCTTGAAGGCAGTTGAGTAAATGAGGTGCACGGGAATGGGACTTGGCAAGCTGACACGCGTCAGTTCGCCACTTGCCACGACATTATCAACGCGCTGTTCCGACCAACCCGGCAAGCTTCCAATGACCGTATAGGCCAAGTCAAATGGACGAGACAACCTTATGCAACCATGGCTGAAGGCCCGCGAGGTCGAAGCAAACTTGTCCTTTGCCGGCGTATCGTGGAGGTAAATATTGTGTTTGTTGGGCAACATGAACTTCATCTTGCCCAGGGCGTTTTTCGGACCCGGCCTTTGCCGGAAGGTGAACGGAAATTTTCCGGGGCCATAGGCATTCCAATCAATCGAACCCCAGGAGGACAGGGCACCGCTTACAAACACCTCAAAGTCCTCGGCATAGGCATAAGGATTTGAGCGCAGCTTGGGCAGCATTTCTTTCGTTGCAATGGAATAAGGCACGGTCCACGTTGGATTGAATTCCACATATTCCATTTCATCGGAAAATTCCGGTGTCTGGGTGGCGACAGCTCCCACTACGACATTCATGCGCTCGACGATCGTTGAGGATTGGACGCGTTGCAGTTCAAAGGCCGCAAGGTTCACCAGAAGGTGATTTTCGCCAAGATTATCCGGCATCCAGCGCCAGCGCTCCATGTTCAACATGATCTGCTGTACACGCTCTTCGGGCGGCACATCCATGGCAATGATGGTTTGCTTGCCAATCAGGCCCTTCGCCTCAAGGCCGTGGCGCTGCTGAAATCTTTGTACGGCAATAACAAGCTGCTGGTCATAAACGGGCGAGTTTGTGACCTCCCAATCATAGTCGCCGATGAAAGCAAGCAGCGACCTGATTTTCGGAATGCGGGGGTCGCTCATGCCAGGCTTCAAGGCCACACCCTGCTCGATCACCGGCCAGCCACCCTCATCAACTTGGGTGGAATAAAGCTCCATCATTCGTTTGAGGGCCTGGTAGTGTTCGTTTCGCGGCTCAAAATTTGACAAAAAGGCACTGGGGTTTCTCTGCTTATTGAGCTCCGTCAGGACGCGCAGCACATCAATGGTCTTGCGGCTGCGGAATAGCCGGGGATCAACTTTCTGGGGCGCCACGCGCCCAATCTTGAGATCGGCGGCATAGACTATGAAGAAGGCTGAATAGTAGAGTTCTGCCTTGGCAGCTGAGGTGGGATCATCGGGATCAATCGAGTCACGCAAGTCAATGAGCGTGTCAACGGGGTAATCGTCGGGATTGAGACCGTCAAACTGGGCATCCTCTAGGCGCTGGATGAAGGGGGTCATGCGGCCCGTGCCCACCCAATAGATCGAGCCGCCATTGTTCAGATAATGGGCATTGAGCGCCTGCCTTATGCGCTCAATCGGGAGGGTGAGGCGTTCGGGGGAATTCAAAATTTCGGCTATGGCCGCAGAAACGCCTTCGTGGCTGGGCACGCGATCACCCTTGCCTGCGTAGGCGCTTTGTCCAGCAAACAGAAGGAAAACCACAAACAGGCCTCGTAAGGTCACGCGCATGAATTCTCCACGGCTTCCGTGTTAGACATTGAGCAGCAGGAATTCCCGCTCCCAGGAACTGATCACCTTGCGATAGTGCTGCATTTCCTCAAACTTCACATCCTGATAGGCGGTCACAAATTTTTCGCCCAGCACCTGCTTCAATGATTTCGTGTAGTTCAGCTTATCGAGGGCCTCGTCGAGATTGATCGGCAGCGTATGGGCATAGCGATAGGCCGAACCAGTGACAGCCTCTGACGGCTTGATGCGTTCGACCATGCCCAAATAACCACAAGCCAGCGAGGCCGCAAATGCCAGATAGGGATTGGCATCAGCACCAGCAACGCGATTCTCCACGCGCAAGTTTGCCGGACTTGAGCTTGGGACCCGCAAGCTTACGGTGCGGTTATCAATGGCCCAATGGACGTTGGTTGGCGCATCCGACTCAGGAACCAGCCGACGATAGGAATTCACATTGGGGGCGCAGAAAGGAAGAGCCGCCGCGAGGTAGCGCTGAAGACCCCCGATGTGGTTCAGAAAAAGCCTTGAATGTTTCCCATCCTTGCCGGCGAAAACATTCTTTCCTGTTTTTGCATCAAGCACGGACTGGTGGATATGCATCGATGAGCCCGGTTCGTTCTCATGGGGTTTTGCCATGAAGGTTGCATACATATCATGGCGCAAGGCCGCCTGGCGGACGGTGCGCTTGAACAGGAACACCTGATCGGCAAGCTCCAGGGGATCGCCGTGGTTGAAATTGATTTCAAGCTGGGCCGGGCCACTTTCATGGGACAGCGTATCAACATCCAATTCCTGGGCTTCGCAAAAATCATAGATGTCTTCAACTATGGGATCGAAATCGTTGGCAGCGTCTATACCATAGGCCTGACCACCAGATTCTTTACGGCCCGAGCGGCCCACGGCCGCCTCTATGGGATAGTCGGGATCAAGATTTTTCTTGCAGAGATAAAATTCCAACTCGGGGGCGATGATCGGACGCCAGCCCTTGGCCTTATACAATCCCAACACGCGCCGTAGCACATGGCGTGGTGAAATCTCAACGGGTTCATCATTCAAATGAAAGGCATCGCAGATCACCTGGGCCGTAGGCTCCGCGTACCAGGGAACCATGCGCGTGGTTTCGGGGTCAGGTTCCATATAAATGTCAATGGCGCTGTCGCTTACCGCTGTCGTTTCCGAGACGAAGCGGCCATTGATGGTCAGGGTGAAGACTTCCTCAGGAACCCGAAGCCCCTGAGTCCTTTGCCCCTGCAGGAATTTCTTCGGCGGCAGGATTTTCCCCCGCGCCGTTCCCGACATGTCCGCAACCAGGCATTCAACCTCGCTGATCTTGTTGATGGAGATGAATTCCTCGAATGTCGACCGGGCCATGATTAACCATTGATTGTTGAATCGGGCCATTGTAGCGCGCCTTCTTGACCAAGCAAAAGGGGGTCAGGTAAAGCTTTTGGCATGGTTAAATCGATCGACGCCCAGTCTTATTACGAAGCCACCGCAAATGCCAAAATAGACTGCGAACAGCTCAACGGCGACATATCCGCCGATGTTTGCGTGATTGGCGCGGGGTATACGGGACTTTCAGCAGCCCTTGAGCTGGCAACTGCCGGTTACCGGGTTGTCGTGCTTGAGGCGGAACGTATCGGATACGGCGCTTCGGGGCGCAATGGCGGGCAAATTTGCACCGGTTTCTCGTCGGGCCAGCAAAAAATCGAAAACCAATTGGGAAAAGACGCGGCGCGGAAATGCTTTGCCCTTGCCGAGGAATCCAAGGCCCTGCTCGTGGAACGCATCAAGCAGCACAAGATCGATTGCGATCTCACCTGGGGCTATATGCACAGCATTCCAAAGGCCCACCAAATGGACGATCTCAAGGCCTGGCGTGACGAGTATGAGGAGCTTGGCGTAAAAGGCGTGAGTCTGTTCAGCAAATCCGAGTTGGAACAAAGACTGGGCACCAAAGTCTATCACGGAGCGCTTCGAGAGAGCGAGGCGGGACATTTTCATCCGTTGAACTATTGCCTTGGGCTTGCCCGCGCGGCCATTGAAAGTGGCGCCATGATTTATGAGAATTCCCGTGTGACCGAGGTGAATACGGGAACCAATCCGTGGGTGCGCACAGCGCAAGGTATGGTCAAAGCCAAATTCATGATCATTGCCGGCAATGCCTATCTCGGCCGTACGGTCAAAGCTCTTTCAGGCCGCGTGATGCCGGTTGCGAGCTACATCATTGCGACGGAACCCCTTGGCGAGAATATGGCCAAGTCCCTCATCACCAACAATGAAGCGGTAGCCAACACCAACTTCATCGTGGATTATTTCCGGCGCTCCAAGGACCATCGCATGCTGTTTGGCGGGAGGGCGAGTTATTCAACTTTTGAACCACCCAGCCTTGGCGATTACATGCGGCCCCGCATGACAAAAGTTTTCCCGCAATTGAAGGACGTGAAAATTGATTATGCCTGGGGCGGCTACATCGCCATCACCTCAAACCGCATTCCCGACTGCGGCAGGCTTTCGCCCACGGTTTACTATGCCCACGGCTATTCCGGTCAAGGCGTTGCCCTTGCGGGGCTCTATGGAAAGCTGATGGCAGAAGCCATTCGCGGCACGGCGGAAAGATTTGATCTCCTGGCGCGCATCAAGCACCTCCCCTTCCCCGGCGGTCCCATCCGCACGCCCATGCTGGTGGCGGCGATGGTGTATTACCGCATCAGGGATGCACTGAGCTAAACCTGATCAGCAACAGGCCGTTGGTGGCGACGGGACATCAAGAGCCGGATTGCTGGCAAAGAATCCTGATGGCATCCAGTGAAATGACGCATAGACGCAAGGCTGTACAGGCCAGTCCTCCGGACGCGGCAGATGGTGATAATTGAGCGTGTACCAAACGACGACATTTTCATTGTCGAGCGAGCGGTTTTTCTCTGTCCAGCGTGGCAGGCCATCGCCGCCTTCATGCAGGTTGGGATACCAACCGGCAGGATAAAGTTCGTCCGCCGCGTACTGTGTTGCCCAGAAATGCTTGTACATGAAACCGGCCCGGCGGCCGACGGGTGAACTCGGGTCGGAAAAAGGCAAAGCGTTGCTGCCTGGTACCAGCTTGTAGCCCACCGGCTCACCGAGCGCGTTCAGCACATTCGGATTGATGATACGCCAGTAGCGCGCCGCAGCCATATCCATGACACGCTGAGCCTCACTTTCATGAGTAAGTTTTCGCTCGTCGGTTCGAATGGCGTTGCCATGAGGGTTATCGGCACCAACCGGCTTAGCGGCAAAATTCACCTCCGTGACTGCGTTGCACGTACCATCGACACTCATGTCAAAGCGGAATGAAAAAACATGCTGATGAACATGGGCATCAATGCCAGGGGCGACGCGCGTGCCGTAGCGTGCCGGGTCACCATTTTTCGCGCCAGTGCCCAGCGGAATTCCCGTCGCCTTTACCTCTATGCCAATGGTGCCATCCTGATAAAAATACCAGAAGAATCCATAAACATAATTCCCGATCGTCGAGAGGCTCGACACCACAAGGCGGCGCGAGCGCTTCACAGTGACGTCACCGCGCACGGTATCGGTAAATTTCCAAAGGATACCGAAGTCCTCTTCATGCAGGCAGATGGCATTTTCGATCTTCTTTGGGGCACCCAGCCAGTTGTGATGCCAGCAATCAAAATAGTGAATGTGGCCCAGGCAGTCGCAACCAAGTGTCAGCGAATCGAGGAATTGCCCGACGCCATATTCGCCGGTATCAAAGGCATTGCGCCGGAAGGCCCCGCCCCGCGGATCACCATAGGGCACCACCATCTCGGCCATCGAAGCACGGTGCATGATGGGGCGCAGGCTTCCTTCGTCTTCGTAACCAATCATATGCAGGACCAGACCATCGCGGACATGGAAGCCCACGCGGAACTGCCATTTCTGCCAACGCACCAGGTTTCCGTCGACGGTGAAACTTGGCCCTTCGGGCTGGGTGATGACAAGCGGTTTCAAGTCGGTGCGCGTCGCACTGACATTGATGGGCGTACCCTCGGGGGGCAGTGGAACCACACCAAAATCATCGACGCGGATCACTGTGCGGCGGCGAAGGTCAACAACCGGATGAAGATTGGCAATGGGCCGCGCATAGGGGTTGTCGCCCGCCGTGTTGCGATGGAAACAATGGCAATAGGCGATGCGCTCGCCCTCCTCCGCGGCAATGCCAAAATTGCCCGCCGACCATGCTTCGACCAGGACATCCTTCGGATCGGTGATGCCCCGAAGCGCAAGCGCCGCCACGACACGCGGGTCCGCCTTCGCGATTTCCCCGCCCATAGCGAACTCATCGGCAACTATGCGCGCCTGGACTCCAGCGACATGGCGCCAATCTTCAAGAAGACCCGTGTCGAGATTTGCGATGCCGTCCCAGGTCTGGCCACTTGCCGGATCGTAACAACACACGAAAGCCCGGCGTTTTGGCATCCCCTTCTGGAGTTCGGCTTTTTCAGGTTCGCGCAGCGCTATCGTTTCGAACCATGCTTCGCTGCTCAAGTTCCCGTGCTGGCGCACGATTTCCGCAGCGCCTGCAATCTCGCTCTCGCCCAGGGGATCAAGCGCGTGCTTGGTCACGGTTTTCTTTACCCACACATCAAGCCTCAACCATGCCACATCACTCCGGCATTGGCGTTGCACGGGCGCCGCGTTGATAAGCTTTCAAGCAGAGGTATTCCATCACGAGGGATGCGCCTGCAATCGAGGTGAGGTCCGCGTGATCATAGGGTGGGGATACTTCCACCACATCCATGGCGACGAAATTCACGTCGGTCAGCTTGCGGATGATGCTTGCGGCCTGATGATAGCTTAACCCGCCCGCGATGGGGGTGCCAGTTCCGGGGGCTACGGATGGATCAAGACAATCAATGTCAAAGGTGAGGTAGGCTTTTGATTTGCCGACCTGCTTCCTGATGATGGCTGCCAGTTGATCGCTGCTCGAGTCATGGACTTTATCAGCATAGACAATGCGGAAACCCATGGTGGTTTCGCCAACGAAAGTTGTGCGAATGCCGAGTTGCACAGATTTGCGCGGGTCGATAAGGCCTTCGCGCACGGCGTAGCCAAACATGGTGCCGTGATCAATCCGGCCGCCATCGTCCACTTCAACATCGCGGTGGGCATCGAAATGCACAAGCGCCAGGGGGCCGTACTTTTTGGCGTGGGCCTTGAGAATTGGGTAGGTCACATAATGATCGCCGCCAAGCGAAACCATTTCGGCGCCGGAACCAATAATTTCGGTGGCGTGTGCTTCCAGCCTTTCCGGGAAGTTTTCCTTGCGACCCCAGTCAAAAAAGCAATCGCCGTAGTCGATGACTGCCAAGGTCTCAAAAGGATCAAACATCCAGGGCCAGAAGGGTCCCCAGGCGTTTTCAGCGGAAGCCTTCCTGATGCCTTCGGGGCCAAAGCGGGTGCCGGGGCGATGCGAAACCGATTGATCAAAAGGAATACCAGTGACGGCGATATCGACGCCTTTCAAATCACGCGTGTATTTGCGGCGCATAAAGGAAAGTGCACCGGCATAGGTCGCTTCCCATTGGGTGCCCTTGATGTTTTCGCGGCGAAAGGCTTCATCACCCGGAAGCCGGGTCATCTTGTCAAGTTCAAGTGCCATGATCTACTCCGTAAGGACGAGGGAATCGTCGGGCATCCAGGATACCCAGATAGCTTGCCCCCGCTCCACACCGGAACCACCGGTGCGCGTGTCGTTCTGCACATTCACCTGCAGGTCGTGCCCGCCCTTGATTGAAACGACTACGTGACTGGTGTCGCCGTAGTAGGCTACATCGCGCACCTTCCCTGAGACCTTGATGAGGCCTGCTGCTTTTGGCTCGGTCTTGGAAATTTTCAATTTCTCCGGGCGCACGGCAATGGCCACCGTGTCACCACAGGCTTTGTCCGTGTTGAAATTCAATTTGCCGAGGCCCTTGGCTTCGCAGGTAATTGCCTTGGCTGTCTTGCTCAGGACCTTCGCGTCAATAAGGTTCACCTTGCCGATGAAGTCCGCCACGAAGCGGGTGGTGGGCTGCTCATAGAGTTCGGAAGGCGCGGCAATCTGCTGAACAGCGCCTTTGTCGATCACCGCAATGCGGCTGGCCATGGACAGGGCCTCGTCCTGATCGTGGGTGACGATGATGAAGGTAATGCCGACGGTTTCCTGGAGTCTGGTTAGTTCCATGCGCATATCGTCGCGCAGTTTTGCGTCCAATGCGGACAGCGGCTCATCGAGCAGCAAAACTTTTGGCCGCTTCACCAGTGCACGCGCCAAGGCCACGCGCTGGCGTTGACCGCCAGACATCTGATCAGGCTTGCGCTCGGCAAGATGGGAGAGCTTCACCATCTCTAGCGCTTCAGCCGTGCGGCGCTTGGTTTCTTCTTCAGGTACACCGGTCACGCGCAAGCCATAGGCCACATTGTCCTGCACCGTCATGTGGGGGAATACGGCATAGGACTGGAACACCATATTGGTGGGACGCTTGTTCGGCGGTGTGAGCGCCATATCCTGTCCGCCGATGATGATCTGGCCTTCGGTAGGGGTTTCCAGGCCGGAAATCATTCGGAGCAATGTGGTCTTGCCGCAGCCCGATGGGCCCAGCAGGGCAAAGAATTCATTCTGGGCAATGTCGATATTGACGTTATCGACGGCGATCACGCCGCCGGGAAATTTCTTGCTGACGCCGCGAATTGATACAATTGGGTCTGTCATATTCAACCTTTGCCAGATTTTTCTGGAGCCTGAAGTTTCATGGCGAGAATAGTTGCCACCACGGTAATCACGATAAGCACAGTCGAGGCCGCATTGATTTCGGGAGACACACCGCGGCGCACAAGCGAATAGACCTTGACCGGGAAGGTCACGGTCTCTGGCCCAGAGGTGAAGAAGGTAATCACGAAATCATCAAGAGAAAGCGTGAAGGCGAGAAGCGCTCCAGCCACGAGACCCGGCATCATGAACGGCACAATAACCTTCCAGAAGGTTTGCCATTCACTGGCACCCAAATCCTTTGAGGCCTCTTCCAATTGGCGATTGAAGCCAACGAGACGGGAGCGCACCACTATAGCCACAAAGGGGAAGCAAAAGGCCACATGGGCGATGATGATGTTGGCGAGATTCAGCGGCCATGGCATGGCGACGATGGCGCCCATCATGCCGGTCTCATTGAAGAACAGGAGCAATGCCACGCCCATACAGATCTCGGGGATCACGATGGGCAGTCCCATGAACGCCTCATAGGCGCCCTTGAAGGGAAAGCGGAAGCGCCACAGCATAAGCGCCACCATGGCGCCAATCACCGTGGAGATAATGGTGGCGATAAGCGCAATCATAAGGGAATTGGTCATGGCCTCGATGAGCGCGCTGTTGTTCCAGGCTTTGACGTAGTTGTCGAGGGTAAAGCCCCGCCAGACAATGCCGCGCTTGTCCGTATTGAAAGAGAACGCCACGAGAGTGATGATGGGTACATAGAGCATGAAATAAATCAGGCCGAATAGGACTTTTAGCCATAACCTGTTGCCGTAATCGAGAGGGCCGGAGCCGGGTTTCATCTGGTCTGCCATCACACATCAACTCCAGCACTACGCTTGGCCAGAAAGGCCCGCAGCATCAGGGCAGCGAAAGTTGCGTACATCAGCATGAACGAGAGAGCCGCACCGAATGGCCAGTCATTGGCCGCCTTGAACTGCCTTTCTATCACGTTGCCGATCATGATTGCATTGGCGCCGCCCAGGAGATCCGGCGTGAGGAACGAACCCAGACAGGGTATGAACACAAGAATAACGCCGGTTATGATGCCCGGCATGGTGAGCGGCACGGTAACTTTCATAAAAGTGGTGAACTGCGATGCGCCGAGATCAAGACTTGCTTCGAGGAAAGACCGGTCAAGGCGCTCGATGGTCGCGTAGAGCGGCAACACCATGAAGGGCATGTAAACATAGACCAGGCCGAAAATGACGGCGAAATTGTTATAGAGCAGGTCATAGGGGCCAAGGCCCAAGGTACCCAACGCCAAATTCACGTAGCCCTGGGAGCGGAATACAGCGATAAGCGCATAGGTTCTGATCAGGAGATTGATCCAGAATGGCAACACCACAAGCAAAAGCAGTATGGGCTTCCAACGCTCAGGCGCAAAGCAAATACCAAAGGCGATTGGATAGGCGGTAACGAGGCACAGCACGGTGGCCAGCGCGCTGACCCAGATCGATTTCCATATGATGGTGAGATAAAGCGTATCTACGCTGCGAATGTAGTTCGTTATGCCGGTCAGATAGTCATAGTCGGTAATGGATACTTCACCATTTATCACTGCTTTGTCGCTGAATGACATGATAAACAGGAAACCCAGCGGCAGAATAAAGAATACGAGGAGCCAAAATGTTCCAGGCCCCGCGAGGATCCAAAAGACGCTTCTGTTGTCTTTCCAATTGTCCAAAATGCGCCTGCGCTCCGCCGTTCCCTGCAATCGCTGGATGCTAGCCAATAAGAATGGGGACGGCAAGCTGCCGTCCCCTTCAACCTGTCAAGAGATGATTATGCCGCTTGAATGCGGGTCCATATTTCGTCGCGAACCTTTGTTGCCTCTTCACCGAGATAAAGGCTGGGTTCGCATTTCGCCACAATTTCCGCCGACGGGAAGATTGAAGGATTTTCCGTATAGGACTTGTCCATCAATGCCTTCGCTGCAGCATTTGCAGTGGCATACTTGATGGTGTCGGCAATGTGCATGCCAGCCTTCGCGTCAAGAACGAAGTTCAGGAATGCGTGGGCGTTTTCCGGGTGGGGGGCACCGGCGGGAATTGCCATTGTATCCTGCCAGAGCAGCGATCCTTCAGTCGGCACCGCATAGGCGATGTCCGCGTCCTCGGCCATAACCTGGATAATGTCACCATTCCATTCCTGACAGGCATCGACCTCGCCCGAGGCCAGCAGGTCCTGGCCATTGTCGTCAGCAAACACCTTGACGTTCTTTTTCTGGGCGATCAGCAGGTCCTCCGCCTTCTTGAGCTCTGCTGGATCGACCGAGTTAAAGGAATGGCCCAAATACTTGAGTGCCACACCGATCACATTTTGCGCGTCGCCAAGCAGGGAAATGCGGCCCGCGTATTTGTCGCTGTCGAGCAGGATCTTCCAGCTGTCGACAACGCCACCCTCAATTTTCGACTTGCGGTAACCTACCCCCAATGTTCCCCACATGTAGGGTATTGAATGTTTGCGGCCGGGATCGAAGGCCGCGTCCTGGAACGGCTTGTCGATATTGGCCATGTTGGGAATCTTCGCGTGATCCAGCGGTATAACCATTTCCGCCTTGATCATGCGCTCAAGCATATCGTTCGTTGGAACGATCACGTCATAACCGGGATTGCCACCCTTGAGCTTGGCGAAAAGCTCGTCATTGTCGGCAAAAAGATCCATCTTGGCCTCAATGCCGGTGGCTGTCGTGAAGTCCGCCAGCGAGTGTTCGCCGATATAGGTGTCCCAGTTATAGAAATTGAGTTTTTTCTCTTCTTGAGCAAGCGAGAAGCGCGGCAGGAATGTCAGGCCGGCAATCATGGCGCCGGTGCCTTTCAGCAAGGAACGGCGCGAGGTTTTGAACTTGGGTTGATAGTGAGACATTTAAGTTCTCCTTATGGCTACAAACAGGATGGGTTCAGTTTGGCAATTTCCTGAACATTTTCAACTAAATTCCGATTAAATCACATTTCAGTCTTAACGTCCGCGTAGGTTGCATCAAGGGCCAATCGCGCCAGTTTTACGATTTCGTCGATCTCCTTTCTGGTGATAACGAATGGCGGGGCCAGAACCATTGTATCCCAGCAGGCCCGCATGATCAGGTTGTTTTTGAAGCAATGGTCGCGGCAGATCGTACCAACCCGGCCAGACTCCTTGAACCTTGCGCGCTTGGATTTATCGCTGGAAAGTTCGATGGCTCCGAGCAGGCCCATGGCGCGGGTTTCGCCCACAATGGGGTGGTCATTCAGGCTGGCCAAGGCCTTGGCGAAATAGGGGGCAAGGTCGGCCACCCGCTCCACCAGTTTTTCGTTCTCGATAATCTCGATGTTTTTCAGGGCAACAGCGGCCGCCACGGGGTGGCCCGCATAGGTCATGCCATGGTAGAATTCGCCGCCAAGTGCGAAGAAATCCTTGATCAAGGTATCGGCGAAGGCCACGGCGCCGATGGTCTGGTAGCCCGATGACAGGCCCTTGGCCATGGTGACGATATCGGGTTCAAAGCCAAAGGACTGGAAGCCCCACCACTTGCCGGTGCGGCCAAAGCCGCAGATCACTTCGTCGGAAATGATGAGAACGCCATATTTCCGGCAAATCCGCTGCACTTCCGGCCAATAGGTCGATGGCGGTATAAGAACGCCCGCCGCCCCCTGGATGGGTTCGCCGATGAAGGCGGCCACATTTTCCGGCCCCACTTCCAGGATTTTCTTTTCCACCGCAGCTGCCGCCTCAAGGCCAAATTCCTCAGGCGTCTTGTCACCGCCGAAATCATACCAATAGGGCTGCTGCACATGGTGGAAGCCCGGAAACTCGGTTCCCACCTGCTCATGCATGCCGGCCATGCCACCCAGATTGGCGGCCACCATGGTTGAGCCGTGATAGCCCCTGACCCGGCCAATGAAATGCTGGCGGTAAGGCTTGCCCTTCAGCTTCCAGTAGTGGCGCACGAAACGGACGATTGTGTCGTTGGATTCGGAGCCGGAATTGGTGAAGAAAATATGCTGGAAGCGTTTGGGCAAAATCGACGAAATCTTGGCCGCAAGCTCGGTTGCGGGCACCGTCGTGGTTTTGAAGAAGGTGTTGTAATAGGGCAAATCCAGCATCTGCCGGTAGGCAACCTCGGCCAGTTCCTTGCGGCCGTAGCCCACATTCACGCACCACAGGCCGGAAAAGCCGTCCAGAATCTTGTTGCCCTTGCCATCCCAAATATAGATGCCATCGGCATGGGTAATGACCCGGGGGCCACCTGCCGCGTGGAGGGCCTTGTGGTCGGTAAAGGGGTGAAAATGGTGGTCAATGTCGTGCTGGACGACTTCAGCGATGTTGATGTTCTTTTGATGTGAGGACACGGTACTTCTCCAAGTTATGATTCAGCAAAAATGCAAATTGGAGAGAGTGCTAGGGCTTAAAACCAATGCGAGCGCAATTTACCATGACTTCATCATGCCGGTTACGCGTCCAAATGGGCAGGATTTCGCCGGACATTGTCATATGGCAGCACATAGCTGAATCATACATTTATTGGCCGTTTTTGCAACCTGACATCCTGTGGCGATGATTTACTTGCAGGAATTCGAATATTGCGTTCATATTGCAGCGCAACAGCAGGGGGAACCGGCAGGCCGATGAGCTTTAACGAGATGTTTGCGCCAAATGGCAGCGTACGCTCCCCCTACGCCCGCGTGGACAAATGGCTCAAAAATCTGGGTCGCGACGACATCGAACGGGCTTTACGGGAATCGGAAGCCAGGTTTCGCCGTCAGGGCATTACCTTTGCCGTTTATGGCGATGACAAGGCCTCTGAACGCCTGATCCCATTCGATATTGTGCCGCGCATTTTTGCGGCTTCGGAATGGCGCAGATTGTCGGCGGGCATTGAGCAACGGGTGCGCGCCATGAACGCATTTCTGCATGATCTCTACCACCGCCAGGAAATCCTGCGGGCGGGACGCATTCCCCACG
>Ga0214473_10004631_pt1 | contig 16536 bp, 24 predicted proteins | sample RVTome_7_FD_203509 | JGI IMG/M metagenome (GOLD analysis project Ga0214473, IMG submission 203509) | Soil microbial communities from uranium-contaminated site in the Upper Colorado River Basin, Wyoming, United States - RVT98D197 | ecosystem: Environmental > Terrestrial > Soil > Contaminated >... | reverse complement strand
GCTAACAAATTTTCTTTTTGAAGATAGGTGGCAATTACTTTTCCATCTGCATACCCACAATGAAAATAATAGCTACATAGTCTGTGACCGGGGGCGTGCCCATCAAACCCGCAATTAAATCCTTGAATGTAGCTGGTAGAAAATCCTGTTATTTGTGCAACTGATCCCAGATACCAAGTGTTGGTGGGATTTTTGATCCACTCTGGGGCAGATGCAAGCTGACTTGCTTTATGCAAAACTAATGCGCCGAACGGTGATCCGATTTTCCTAGTTTCGTCATCTAGATAAGATTGCTGAATAAGGGGGAGATCCTCATGGAACCAATAAATATTGCGAGAGGGTGTAATGCCTACAGCCTTATAAAGTTCTTTAACTATTGCCAACGTTAAGCGTTGCTCAGGTGGTTGACTACGAAGGGCAATTTTCTTTTCCTGCTTTTGCTCTTCTTTCTTTTGCTTAGCCTGCAAGGCGGCGCTAGAATATTTGGTCAACAAATCATCATAATCATCTGATTTTTGGGGGTTAGCCGCTATAGCTTTGGCCGTATATTTGGCGAGTAAGTCATTATCAACATTTTGCATTTCAGCTACCAGGAGCCTGAAACGTCGGGCGGGAAGCTAGATGAAGGCGAAGAAGTGAACCCGTTCATTGACGGTGGTGGCAATGGATTGTCTACTTTGGGCCGAGCGCACACAGACCGTGATCGAGAAACTACATCTTGCATTGATGCAACAGAAACAGTCTTATCCGGGGCCGCTACAACGCGACTCGGGATACCATAGGTTCCGCCGCCCCCTTCGGAAATATCGTCTGGAATATCAGAGGAAGGGATGGGGCTGGGTGTGTTACTATCCATAGACAACCCCTCGCGGTAGTTCATCTCGGCTCGTCCCATTGCACCACTTGTTGTTGACACATCAGATAGAATCGTTGGAACAGAGGCTGTTTCTACCGCCGATAAAGCACAGGTCAGTGTATCTTTTACTTCTCGCAAAGCATCTTTACTTGAAGCAATAGCGGGAAGTCTAGTTCGTCTGCCACGCTCTGTAATAGTAGCGTGCAAAAGCTTATTACCATCAAAAGTTAACACTAATTTTCTTTTCATGACTTCATGTCCTTTCTGGAGAGGCGTCGTGTATCAATCTGATGTCTAATGAGAAAACATTGAATGTCATGCCGTAGCTGGTCCGAGAGCTGAAATTGGACACCAAATTGGACCTCGTCGAAGTCGAGATATTTAAACCAACGTAGAGTAGATAATACTTTAAGCATATTATCTTTAAGATAGAGGTTACAGCCTAATTGGATGGATCCACTGCCTAAGTCATAAATTAACTTTTCTGGCAAGCTCCCTTGTAGACACGCTCCGTCCTCCGATAAATCTAGGAGGACGGCATTAAAAATATTATTGGGGACTGAGACCACCTTAGATACAAGTTTAAACTTGACTGGGGGTCGTTGCCCACTACGAAAAACAAACCGAAATTTTTCTCGATTTTCTACTTTGGAAGCGGTCTCTTTGGGGAGTTCCACTTTTTCCTCTATTTAGAGTCTAGCGACAATATTCTCCGCTGGCAAGGATTAAGGCTTTAACTATTCGTGCAGCAATATTTTAGGTTCGTTACCTTCAAACAGTAATTGAACTTTCGAATTGGGGCCAATTCCAACATCAGTTACTATTTTTTTTAGTATAGTTTCTAGGTTGGTTTGCGCATCAGAAATTACCTCCTGTTTATGCTTTTTGACAGCTTCTATATCTTTCTCCACATTATCAACGAGGGATTGGAACTCTTTTATTTTGACTTTAAGTCCTTCGATATTCGCTAATTTAGCGAATACTAACTCATCTAGCCATTTGATGAGATGTTCATCGCGCTTAGCGGAAAGATGATGTAACAAAAGTGAAGCTTTGTGCTGTTCGGGTAAAGAAATTTCTTGTGGCATGCTCCAAATTATAAATTTCCAGAATTATTTTTCAAGCCTTAGGTGTGGTATACTCCTCCCAACGAGGAAAACTATGGATAATGATGATTATCTCGAACCGGATTTCGATTCCGAATTCCAACCAGAATATGATTCTGAACCTTTGGACATACAACCAAGGAGAAAATCACGCTTCAGATTTAATCCAAACTATCGATCAAAAGTGCGGAAGTTAAGAACCTCCTCCAAAAAACACCGCCATCTCCCCTCCAAACCTATCAAAGAAATGTCAATTAGAAAAGCACGGAGATTACTTTTTGGAACCCGCACCCCCGGAAGACCTTCTAAGTCTCTCAGTGACAAACTAAAACAAGCGAAGCGTGTTCTACAGAGTGCAGGGGAGCCACTGCGTCGCAAAATTCCAAAACAACCCGGGGCACGTACTCGCGGAAGGCCTAGAAAACTAGTCGCGGTTAAAAAAGAAAAACGGCCGCGTGGAAGACCCAGGAAAAATCCGCCGGCAATAGCAAAGCCAAAGCGCCCTCGTGGGCGCCCTAAAAAAGCCATTATTGTATCTAATAAAGTAAAGCGTCCTCGGGGAAGACCTCGCAAGAATCCATTACAACAGCTAGTAGACAATGTAAAAGAAAGACGTTCCAAAAAGAATTCAGATAAACCACCGAAGGACTTGTCCTAATCGCTTTTTTTATGCTATGATATTATCTGGAGATAACTATGAGACCAGGTAATATTAGTGGTTGGTTACTAGGAGAAGTAACGGGAGACCAAGTTCGTCATGACCGCCGACTTGCTAAAAGGCTGCGCGCTTTAGTTAAAGTTGATAAAAAAATAGCCAGTGCCGAAGCTAAATTAGCTAAGCTAGAAGCCAAACAAGATACCGTTGTTAAGCGCCTGGCGGGTTGGCTGGGTAGCTGGTTCTAAGATATTCTATCAACCGTTGAAATAAGTTTATTCCTACATTATAGTAAGATTCTAGGTTAGTCTCCGCTAAATCCATGGCTTCTGCGTACCCCACACCGGAAGTGGCATGAAATCCTACAATCAAGTCATCTGGGACATTTATACCAGAATATCGACATTGCCAGGCTAAGGGCATCACAGCATTTCTAGGATGATTAACCTGACCCTCCGATTCTCCTAACATAAATTTTCTTAAACTGGGCGGCATCGAAGAATGCCAATTGATATCATCAGAAAATTCGCGGTAGTCAACTCCGCCATTGTCTCCATGAGCCAAAAAAGCTGCATACTTTCCTGCATAGTGATTCTTTAGTAGATGATTAAATTCGCCAGCTTTTTCTACCATCCTTGATTTAGTAGCATCCTTGCCAATAGCCAATTGTTCCGCAAGTTCGGTCGTAAGAGTTAAGTTAATACACACTAAGCGATCAAAAAAAGATTTAACTGCACTCGTTACACTATACCAATGAACTGGTGTTAACACTAATATTCCATCGGCTACTTTTAATCGATCATATATTTTTTCATTGTGCATAAAGTCTGGAAACTTCTCACTACCCGCAACATAACAGTCACAAGAATAGTGACAATGGAAAGAACTAGTAGAAGTGCATCCCTTGCAGGGCTGTACAATGTTGCCATCACCTTTGATACTTAGATCTATCAGATCAATAGTTATGTCACTTGGCGCACTAGCAATAATTTTTTTGGCAAGTAGCAGTGTTTTACTGTCTTGATCAGGACAATTATTGGAATTTCGAGGAGATCCTTGGATTAAGGCGATTCTTACCATCGTCGTGTGACTCTCTTTTCTTTGCATATGTAGCCACATCCTCCGATGTCACTATAACAATACTGGCATGTTGACACAGGAAGCCCACACTCGCAGCAAACACCCCCGCTCAAACATTTTTGCTCTATATTTCCACAACCTCCATAAAAGGGATCACAATAGTAGACATCAACGAGTGGGTCGCCACAACGAACACAATCCATAAATGTTATTGTATCAAAGATTTTTTTGTTATAATAACCTAATGATAAGAACAGCTAATAAACAATTTAGAAGAAATCGTGGATTAGGGGAGAACTTACCCGATGCACTTAGGGGTTTTCTAACTGCAGGTGGGGCCAAACTTATTGTGCGCAGCAATTTGACCCCAGAAATTACGATTGATCTAGCGCAACTGACTAGACCAGGAATTCCTTCTGCAACAGCAGTGCAGGGACAGAATGCGGCATTGATGAGATTAGTTAAGCCAGAAGTAATAGTTACTGGACTTGGAGTAGAAAAATCGTTTGCGCCCCACGGAAGGCCAACGGCTGGGATGTTTACTGTTGTAATCGTAGGTGCTGGAGTAGCTGCGGCAATAGGTGGTTTAATTGCTTGGAGAATTTGTCGAGGATAGTTCCGCCTAATGATAAATATATTATAATCTACATATGCTAGGAATCAAAGTCGGCAATATGCTAGAAATCTGCGAACGATGTCCTGGATGTGGAATTCAACATCCTTGTGGCGAAAAAACATGCAAACATGATTTTGCATTTGCGGTCGAAGATGAACAAGCTGACGGAACAGTATTAGCTAGGTTTTTCCTGATCGGTGACCGTCGAATTTGTTGGCAGCATATTGTGGCCTATGCATGGATGGGATGGGTACCGGAAGAAATTATTTCTTTATACGATGAATGGTTAGATCAGAAGTATGGTGGTGATTATCGGGGAGAGGAAGATTACGATTAATCCTAATTTTTAAATTTATAGAGTAATGCAACTAGTGCAAAAACTATTCCCAGGATTACGTATTTATTAAAAGTTGCCTCTTCGGGAGCTTGGCTGAGTGTTATAGTCTTAATACTTTTAAGTTTAGGAACAATGGAGGTAGATTTTTTATTAGCACTAAGAAATTCTCTAAGCTTCCATTTTGCTTTTAACATCTCAGGATCATTGTCGGAAATACCCCGAGATCTTAAACTATCAATGTATTGAAGAAGTTCCTGGTAAGTAATTTTTTCTAAATTCATATTCTTATGATACCAAATTAATAAGAGTGCTTGGGCCGCGAAACACGTTTAATTCGTTTGATACGCCGGGGGGCTTCGCTAGGAGTTGCGCCAGACGTTGAACTTACCACTGTCCCGGCAGAATCGCCCGAGCCTTTACGAGTAAGTAAAAACACCAAAAGCCCCAGTAAAACGGCTCCCCCAGCTATTACTCCGATTAATAATCCTGAACCAGATTGGACAATTACTGGTCCTTGTTGGGGCATCATTGCCATAGCACTTTGTGCGGCGGCCTCTGCCTTCATTCTAGCTTTTTCTAGCTTTTGTAATTGTTGAGTTTGGTAAATAGAAACGCCTACTTGGGCGATAGGAGCTAATATAGCACTAATGCCACTAGTAACATTTAAAAAATCACTAGAAGCTTGAGATAATCCCCTATCCCCTGGTTGTTCTAGGCCTTTATACATTAGCTACCTATTTCTTTTTTGACATTACCATTATGAGAACTCCGACCACTGCGATTCCTCCGACAACAGCAAGAATTAAACCTGTGTTGCTAGCAGGTGCCTGCATAATGACCTGCGGGGGTAGTTGCTGTCCTTGGGCTCTTAGGGCTCGCGCCTCGCGTCTAGCAGTCGTAGCCTCTGCTTGCGTTTGAATTGCGGTTTGGGCTGCTGGTGCTAAAGCTGCGAGGATAGCCCCAACTCCTGTTAAAACTTCCCCGGCGGATGTGCTGGTCGGAGTTGTTTTCCATGGAGCGGTGGTGACAGAAGTTTTTTTGAGCGCAGGGGCTACATAACCAGGGGCTTTCCAATAACCACTTGAATCTTTGGTCCAACCTGCAGCGATACGCTGTTCATCAGTTAAATCAGCCCCAAATCCCTCTAAGGTTCCCAGGCGGTTCTTAACTCTGTTTTGCCGAATATACATATGCTACCTCTTTCTCAATGATAACAAATTTTTATTTTTCTTAATACCAATTCTTCAATAGAAGACTTTTTGTATAATACCTATTATGAAGAAAAATTTGCGCCCTGGGTATCTCGCTGGTTTTCAAGGATTGACCCCTAAAACCACTAGAATTAAGCGAGCTAAGATCAGATCTGGCCTTGGTGCATTTGGAAAAGGCGCCTTCGTGCCCATACCGGGGGCCCCTCCAGGGAGTCTTCCAATGGAAGATGCAATAAATAAATCTACTGGTAAAATATATATGCAAGATCCTCGTTGTCCGGAAGGGGAAAAAATGGTTACAACGATGACACCTTGCCAATGCGGGCCCACCTGGCCCAAAGATCCCAATGGATGCCCAGAATGTTGTGATGGTGGGGACTGCGATCCAATCGGAACACCATATCCAGAAAATGAGTGCGAGGATGACCCAAACTACCAACAAGTAATCCCACAGCCCCCTAAAGTGGTTGCTCCAACAACGGCACAACAAGAAGAACTGCTGCAACTAGCACAAGAAGCGGAACAAGCAGAAACAATAGTAACAGCACCCGCCGCCCTCGCGCCACCGGGTGCATATACGGGAAGCCCTCCTCCTGCCTACACCCCACCCCAGACTAAAACACCTGACGAACAACAACAAATAATGGCTCTGGTAGAAGAGTACCAAATGGAACGTCTTCCTGCTGCCAGACCCCGACCAGTAGCCAGAGTAGCTCCTTCAAGGCCAGCTCCGCGACCGGCCATCCCTGATCTTTTGGGTTGGCTAAAAAATGCTCTATTCGGATCTGGTAATGGAATGGAAGGCTGGACGGATAGTAAGCTATGCAAGTATGGAGTTCCAACCATAGCACTGGTTATTGTTGCATATATGGTATTAAAAGATCGCAAGTGAGTAATATTTATACACACCCATCGGGAGGAAAACTCTTTCAGGTAGGGGCACAGGAAATTCCAAATGTTGTCAAACATAATGACATTCATTTAATAATTTATGCTGCTAAGGAATACCAACCCTTTACTAGTAATCCAACAATTACTAAAGTTTTTATACCGTTGGATGATACGTCGAAACTTTCTCCGCAGGAAATTATTACAACATTAAAACTGACAGATGAGGCATCTACTATAGCTACTAACTATCTTAAGGCTGGTAAAAATGTGATAAGTTCTTGCCAAGCTGGGCTGAATAGAAGCGGAATCACATCAGCTTTTACACTTAAAAAGTGTACTAATGCAAGTAAAGAGGAAATTATTAAGCACATTCGCAAAACAAGACACCCCCATGCATTATCTAATACTCTGTTTGTAAAACTTTTTTTAACGAGCTAAGAACGCTAACCCAATAAGTGTTACCGCAACAATACCACCAGCTATCATCATTTTAGGGGTCACTACTGGTTCTCTTTCAAACTCTAGTTCTGGGGCTAGAATATCTTCCGATGTTAGTGGGCCTCGCTGCCCAGGAAGAGCGCAGGGATCTACTCCAGGCCCACTGACTAAAGCCCATCTCTTTTGTTCTGCACAGCATTTGACTTGTGGTATTTCCATCCCATCCGGGACTGGGCCACACGCCACCAAATCGTCCTCCCCTTTACACGGATTTGAGTCGCCAAACGGTGCTTTTTTCCATCCTGACGGACAGCACACCCAATAACCGTCGGCTTCTGCTGGTGGCTCTGCACCCTCGCATGTCCATTTTCCATTATTAAATACCGCGGGGCCCACAGGAACTGCAGAGGGGGGAGGAACCATAGCTCCTTTCCCAAAAGATCCCAGACCTTGGAAGGGCCTTCTCGGTTGTCTCAAGGGAATTGATCTTAAATATCCTGGTCTTCCTGGTCTCATAGATGAATTCTAGCAAATATATTGTTTAATTTCTCCGTTTATGCTAAAACCCAATTGGGCTCGTTTTGCGAATTATATATCTTATATTTATTGGACTTATAACAAATATTTGTTTTGCTCAAGAAAAACCGTTAGAATTAGCTAGCTTAGATACGTCTAAGCAACCGCTACAAACCTATATAGAATCAGAAATTAGCGCGCCAAAAGATAAAAAAGAAAAGCCATTTCCATATTTAAATTTAAATAATTATTGGAATGCCCCTTACTCTGGCAATGATTACTGGGATGATTACATCCATCAACCATCTTATAGAATAACGATTGAATATGTCGGATTACAGCGCGCTGTCTACAAGCAACTCGAAAGATTGGCTAACAGATACTATAAACAGCAGTTACGCATTTATTGGGATCAGTCTTACTTGCATCCACTAGATCTAAATCATCGTATACAGCAATATCATATAGAAAGATTAGACACTGGTGGGCATTGGTGGGATAGAAGGTGGTATGATTCTTTGCCGCCTGAGAAAGGAGGGGAGATAAGTATTGTCCATCAAATTGGAAGCAAAGTAGAATTAATTAGAGTAGGCCCCTTAAGTTTCAATAACGAAGGAAAGTTCTCTTGGCAAACGTGGAAAGTAGACATCGAAGATAATAAAGATACTACCCTTTCAGATATAGAAGCCTTTCAAACCCGAGCATTTAAAGAAAAATATAATGTAGGTATTCGGAGCCCAGAGGCTGGATATGTAAGTGATTGGTATGAATGTCGTATTAGTGGCAGAATAAATGTTAGGGTGGATAATTTAGATAGGGATAATAAATCAGAAATCGGCTTAAATTTAAAATTTAATCTGCTTAATCGCCAAAAAGTTCCTTATCTTAGATTCCAGAGCAGCGCTCGAATTCAACCGCTCACAGGAAAAGCTGAATTTGAATTTCAACTTAGCCTATTAGAATTCTGAGTTTCTTTTTCTCTTTCCACCAATAGAACATCAGTTGTCAGCACTAATCCGGCCACACTTGCCGCATTAAGTAATGCGACTTTAACTACTTTGACAGGATCAATAATACCAGCAACTAACATGTCACAATACTCTCCGGTTCTGGCATTATACCCATGATTCAAATTTTTATTCGAAAGAACCTTATCCAAAACTACGTCACCCGACAAACCCCCATTTTCAGCAATTTGTTTGAGAGGAGAATAGAGAGCTAATTTCAGGATTTTAGCTCCCATCTTTTGATTATCATTATCCAACGTAGAAATCAGAGATTCCACTACGCTTCCGCATCGTGCCAGTGCGACTCCTCCTCCAGCCACAATTCCCTCTTCTACTGCGGCTTGCGTCGCATACAATGCATCTTCAATACGATCATATTTCTCATTTAGTTCGACCTCTGAGGCTGCTCCAACTTTAACAATAGCGATTCCCTTGCTCATCCTAGCAGCACGCTCTTTAAGTATTTTCTTCTCATAGTCAGTCGTGGCAGATATCGCAGAAGCCTGCAAGCCAGCCACTTTGGCCGTAATTTGTTCCGGGTCACCACCACCTCGAAGAATTAATGTCATATCCTTAGTGGCAACTACCCTGCCTGCGGTTCCCAGATCGTCCAGATCGACTTTGTGTAGTTGTTTGCACCCCGCCTCCCGTGAGAGAACCTTTCCACCAGTCAGAGTAGCGATGTCATCAAGAAGGGCTATTTTGTCAACACCGAAAGGTATTCTAACGGCGAGTATTTTTTGTCCACCATTTACGCGATTAAGCACTAATGCATGAAAAGCCTCTCCATCAATTCCCTCTGCAATAATGACCAAAGGTCTGCCATCCACCAGGGCTCTCTCTAAGAACCCATTTGGATTTCCGAGAATTAGGTCTCTCGCAGCAGTAATCCTTCCGTCATAGATCAGAATACGTGGATCATCATATACTGCTTCTCCATTATCTTTATTCGCAAAATACGGACTAAAATAGCCCCCGCGAACTTGTAGCCCTTCCACTTTTTGAACTAGTAATTCCGTTCCGATGACTTTTTCTACGGTGGCCACTCCGTCAGCGCCTATTTCATTGATCAAATTGCCCAGTAAATTTCCAATCTCGGGATCATTATTGGCGGAAATAGAAGCAACCTGAATAGTTTCTTGTTCTGAAGTGATTTTTTTACAAGTTTTATCTAGATGAGCAACAACAGCCTTAACTGCAAGATCTATACCGCGCTTCAATTCGGTAGTATTGACCCCGCTAGCTAAAAATTTAGCTCCGTTCTCTAAAATAGCTTCGGCCAGTACTGTAGCTGTGGTAGTCCCATCGCCAGCCGCAGTGGCTGTTTTATTGGCTACTTCTCTAACGAGTTCCACCCCCAAATTTTGGAATTTATCAGAAAGTGATACCTCCCGCGCTACTGTGACTCCGTCTTTGGTGATATGTGGGGCGCCTGTCGCTCTTTTGATTACGACATTTCGTCCAGTAGGGCCTAGAGTAGTTTTGACGGCACGAGCTAGAACTTTAACGCCAGCGAAAATCGCTTGACGGGCCTCGTCTTCGAAAAGCATGTCTTTTGTCATGCTTAAAGTATATGATTGCCATTACAAAATTCAATGACTGAACCTTAATTCTTGGGCTCATAAAGAGATTGCAGTTGCTGCAGCACTTGAGTATGATCCTCAGTTCGCAAATCTGGGTATTTCAAATCTACGATAATATAGTGCTGACCACGCTCTTCGGGCATCATTCGTCCTGGAACGGGGAATCCTTTATTGGGCAAAACCAGCCGTGTTCCTGGTTTGATTTTAGGAGGAATCACTAGCTTTTCTTTTCCCCAAATAGTACTGACTTCTACTGTGGCTCCTTTAAATAGCTGAGGATAGGTAAATTCTACCCTAGAAACAACATGGGACCCTTCTCGTTCAAAAGTTAGATGGGGGTCAACAGTAATAAGCAGTCTTAAATCACCTTTTCCACGAAGTGTTTGGTGTCCTTCCCCCGGAATACGCAGAATTTTATTACTAGAAATTCCAGCGGGAATAGTAACACTCAACTGCGCAGTTTCTGCCACAACTCCTTTGCTACATGACGTACAAAGCTGGTCTGGCATACGCCCCAGGCCTCGACAATGTTGACAGGTGGATATTTGTGCGAAGGCTAGGAGGCCCCTAGTTTGTTGTTGTCCTGTCCCACGACATACCCCACAATTTCCCGGCTTAAATGAGGTGGCCCCACTACCACTACAGCGTTTGCATGGAACATTTCTTTCAAATCGGATTGTTTTTTGGCTGTCAACTTTAGGCTCAAAGAAATCCAGGCGACAAGCCATTTCAATGTTAAGGTGATTACTTAGATTAGTAAATATTATGTTTCCAAAAGGATGCCCCGAAAATATATCACCAAACCCTGAGAAAAAGTCTGCGGCACCAGCGGAAAACCCGCCTTCCTGTTCTAAATCATACTGCTGTCTTTTTGCTGGGTCTCCTATTACATCGTAGGCTTGGCTGATCTGCTTAAATTTAGCCGTAGATCCCGCATCATCCTTATTAACATCGGGGTGATGCTGCTTAGCAAGTTTTCGATAGTTTTTTTTGATCTCGTCCTGAGAGGCGTTTTTCGAAACGCCTAAAACTTGATAGTAGTCCACCCTCTAAATATACCGCTTTAAATAAGTTTCTACAACTGTCCGACACTTTTGTAAATACAAAAATTGTTCTTCGGAGCCACCCTCGGCATCGGGGTGCATTACTAATTGCTTTTCTTTCAACACTCTTTTATATCCCTCTGCAGCTTTCTTGGGCTTAATTCCTGGTTCAAATCCAAAGTATTTTAAAGATTCTTCTAAAGAAACACTCACGTCCTCCATTTTAGGATCGTCTTCTCCAGCATAGGAAGGTAATTTTTTAACCTCTTCCAATATCTTTGTTTTTTCTTTGAAAGATCTCTTTCTTGGTCCACGGGGGTCATTATCCCAAAAAACCTTAAACTCCTCATCTTCTAACGTCGATTCTAATAACTCTTCAAATTTTTTCCGATCATCTACTGTTAGTTTAGTCGGCATCACTCCAATCTCCAGAACGAACTCCGGAGTAGTAAAAGAAGTTTTGCTAGTTTCAATTTTAGCATCAATAATTGGTACTAAATCGCCGCCAAAGCCTGAGATGCTAAATCCCCAATAAAATCGCGCTCGGGGTTTATAATTTTGAAATGCTTGTTCCCAAGCATAACCCAGTAAAAGTTGGCTTATTTTAGCTAAATCGGGGCAAAGCTGATCATTCTTAATAGACAAAGAGTATTGATAAGCTAGTATTTTGGGGTGTTTCATAACTTCTAGCCTGGTGCCCAGCCTCCTGGAAAATTATTTGGATCTAATCCCGGGTTAGCATTAAGAGGCCCTGAATGGGGTTGATTTTTCCTCCTTTGCTCCAACGCAGGATCCTTAACGTTAAGTTGCTCATCTGGCAACTTAACCTCAGGCGTGGGGTCCTTACTTCTCAATTTCTCCACTTGCATGACTGTTGATAAGGTGGAGGCTATATCTCTTAGAAAAGTTACCTTATCTTTTAACCTATTATCTGACAAAGGAAACTGTCCACTAGTTATAGCAGCACAGAGTTCCTGTTTGTGGTGATCGTAGAGTCGTGCCAGGGCTACGATAATTGGTGGTGTTCGTTGCATTCCTGTATGATAACAATACTTCTGATTTTGAAAAGTTTAGAACAGAGAATTTTGAACTGGTGGAAGTTCGGCGGTAGTCGTTGGCATTTCCTGCCAATCAGTAGCTTTCAAACGGGTGATCTCCAGTTCCGCGCATAGAGTATTAAAAACTTCGAAATCCTGGTTGGATTGTGCCGGAGCTGCGTTTAAAGTAGTGTTGATTTGAATAAGTTTTTCATTAAGCAGAGCCCTATCTTTGAAATCGAGTAAGTCTTTGTGATACTTTTTATCAATCAGATCTAGTTTTTGATAGAAATCGCTGACTGACGAAGATAGGGCGATAGCTTCATAAAAGGGTTTAAGGAAGTTTTGTGTGAATCGGATAGATATTCGAGGAATATTGTCGGATGAATCTCCTTGAAAAGATTTAACGATTACTACTTGGCTAGGAGCACAGCCGAATTCTTCTTGGACAGCAGCTTCATCAATAATTTGTTGGGGAAATACTTTTCCATTCATTTTTCGCTCTGGGCGAAAAATTTGAATGTTCGGAGTGACTAGTTGATAAAAGTCTTTGTCGAAAGAATGAATTAACACTGGCTCCGATTCCCGGATGGCCAAAGACCCTATCACATCGTCCGCTTCGTAGCCCACGATCTGGCTGTGAGGTATTCCCAGACAATCGACCATTCGATACATGTAGACAATATCTTCCCAGACATTGGGTCTAGAGGTTCGTTGTCCTTTATATTCAGGATCTAGTTTTTTACGGCCGCCGTCGCCACCATCCCAGCATACTACTACATTATTTCTGCCATATTGCTGACATAGCTTGCGAAGCATGTAGGTAAAGATCATGACAGGGCCACCTGGGGGATCGAGCATTGTATTGGCTAAGTAGCAACGATACCATGCATTAGACGCATCAAGTAAAACTTTGGTCATGTTTATTTTTTATCGCCGGTTATTTGTAAAGCCTTGTGTTTGACTATTTCATTGATTGTTTCAAACAATTTTAAACTTAAATTGTCTGGAAGATTTTGAAATAAAGTCGTAGTGATCCTAGCTCTTCCACTTCCAGGTTTACCCCCTCCTTGTCCAAAGCAAAGTCGAACAAATTCATCAACATCTAAAGATGGATTAGAACTACGCACACTAATATCAATAGCCCCATCAACCATTGCAAAAACAATTGCGGTAGAAACACCTTCTGTCTCGGAAAACTGTGTCGCTATTTCGGAAATGGCCCCACTCCTAGCTTCTGGAATATTTCCCAATCCAGCCACCACTACGGGGCCCTCAACAGTTTTATTATTCCATCCCTGAACAAATAAATCATTATAATAAACTGGTTTAGGACAATTAATAATTTGAGTATATGCTTTTTGGTCTTTATTTTTTAAGCAAAAACAAAGTGCCTCATAATCAAGATCCGAGGTGGTCTCCGCGGCACCATCCTTAGTGTCGGTCTTAATTCCTAGGGCCAATAGTGTGGAAATACGCCGCCCCTCCTCGTTAGTAAAGTCAAAGCTACTTTCAGTTAGATATTCCCAAATTATAGATGAAGTGGCTCCAATTAACCTGGTATCTGATCCTATTTTAGCGTCACCATTTGGTTCATGGTGGTCAATTATAAAATCAGGCTGGATTGGACACGTTGTTGCATTGCCATCTACACTAACTACGCAGGACCAACCGTCATTTGCTCCGAACTCTTTTTCTGGCAAGGGATTTAAATTGAGAATTTGTCGAATCGACTTATTCTGTGGCCGATTAAAAGTCCCCCTATAAAAAGAAATAGCTTTACCACCTAATTTTTCAATCAAGGATACCATTCCAGCTTGGGAACCTAGCCCGTCAGGATCGACTCCTGCGCCCAAGAATATAGCAACCTTAGTTAAATCGTGCTTTTTTATTAATGGGAGAAGAGGAGCTTTGACAACTACCTTGCTTTCTAAGGCTTGCGTCATTTCTTCTGTCCTTGGATGTTTCTCTGTATTAGTAATGGGATTCTCCGCTCATAATCACAAACAGGACACCAACTTCCTTGCTGGATAGATGTGGGCATGGCCGCCCACTGATGTCCTTTTCTACACTCCCACTGAACTTTTGTTCTATTATTTTTATATTCTGTTGCTAGGCATTTTCCTTCTTTCTCTGATGCCATGTTTTGGAGCCAATTTAAATCATGACGCGCCTTACCAGAGCACTGTAGACACCATTTGTCATCTCGAAGTTGTCCTAGAGATGAGCACCATTCATGTCCTTCTTTACATCTTATAATAATTCTAGTGATTTCTTCAAATTTAATCTTAACCAAGATTCCTTGCTTTTCTCGAATTCTGCCTTCTATTTCCTTTACTACATTTTTAGACCTATCTTTATGACATTGATTAATATCAAGAATATAATTCTTATTTATAAAGGTATTAAGTTGAGAGCATTCTTTTTCTATAAATATATGTAAATCTTCCGGAAGTATTTCATCATATAGTTGTGGAACCACTATAAGTGTAATCCCATACTGCTTACATAGCGTTTTCTTAATTAGATCGTTTTTTTGAATTTCATGAAGGGGTTTAAAAATTTCCTTATAATGATAGGCTCCATTGTGTTCGAACGCAAGTTTTAGTTCGGCATTATAGCCATCGAGTTCTAATTTATTCCCCCTCTCATTAACCAGCCACTCAAATCTTGTTGGAAGAAATATTACATTAAACATTTGCTCAAATACATACCTGCATATTTCTTCTGAAACTGATCTACTACAATAGGGGCACCAAGACCCTCGGTGGGTGCTAATCCACCATGCTTCCCAAATATGGTTGAATTTACACTCCCATTTATATTTTGAACCAGACCCAGAATAAAAAGGACTTAATAATTTCCCCCCTCGTTTTTCAGCTATTTCCAATAATTTGGCGTATCCATCGTGATCAAATACTGCGCACTGAGGGCACCAAGTTTTATCGTATACTACTCTTCCGTATGTTGTCTCCCATGCTCGATGGAAATCATATTTACATCTCCAGAGCAATCGCGATCTACTATTGCTAATAGTAGTCGAAAGTAGTTTCCCGCCGTTTTGGTGGGCAAATTCTCTTGCTATTTCCAAATATTTTTCTTGTTTTGATAGAATAACACCCATTTTGTTCATTAAGCTAAGGAGGTAGGGTATCATATCTATAATAATTTTACAATACTGCCCGCTTAGATTGGGCCCGGGATTTTTTAAGCAATTTGTGTTAAAATTATTAATAACCTGCGCCGATCGCTCAATAAAGTCCTGCAAATTGCAGGTGACAAGAAGTAAAGAAAATTATGGACGTTCCACCAACCATCGAAACACTCGGCCAACACACTCGTGACTGCCAGCAATGCCAAGAAGCCGCCAAAGAAGCGCTTGCGGGAAACCAAGATTTTTGGGATGAAACAGTGTGGGACGCTTTAAGTTGTTCTATTGGAAATCAGCTACGTAGAGATGCTATCCAAGCACTAAGTTGATTTAACAGCTGCACACCGAACTTTGACTTCTGCCTCTCTCAAAACCTGATTTTTAATAAAATAACCAATTCGATACACCTCTTCAATTGTGCTATCGACTGCAAGTGGAACTTCTACCACAGCCACGGCTTTATGTTTAGTCGGATTAAGGGCTTCTCCGATCTTTGGTCGGATAAAACCACCCTCATGACGGCGCAGATAACTTTCAAAGTTTACTAGCAGTAGTTTAACTGTTTTATTAATTGCCGCAGTTTCTGCAGAAACTTTGAGTAATAAAAATAAATCATCAACAATAGGTATCAACTCTCGTGTTATTGCACGGATGGTCCTGGTCTCTGCTTCCGCTTTTTCTAAGCTTAGTTTAGCATTTAGTTGCTCATGTGCTTTTTGCAGGGTTTCAAATTTATTTTTGAAATCCCACTCATTAGCAAATTTAATTAATCGAGTTACTTCATTGCCTGTATCTTCCTGTGCAGAAGTGAATGCATTACTTTCTTGCTTACAATCCTGAATTAACCTGTACAGCTCCTCTTGAAAAGGTGTCATTTATCTAATTCCCCTAGTCCACTGATGTAAGAAGCCTCTTCACTATCTGGCGGATATATTTCCACTTTCTTGCCCTCACTCTCCAAACGCCTAGCAATTTCCAATGCTTTTTCGTAAGTAGGAACTAACTTAGG
>Ga0214473_10004630_pt1 | contig 16538 bp, 12 predicted proteins | sample RVTome_7_FD_203509 | JGI IMG/M metagenome (GOLD analysis project Ga0214473, IMG submission 203509) | Soil microbial communities from uranium-contaminated site in the Upper Colorado River Basin, Wyoming, United States - RVT98D197 | ecosystem: Environmental > Terrestrial > Soil > Contaminated >... | reverse complement strand
CGGCGCAGCGCAGGGTCGTCCCGGCAGGGGAAGCGGCGCGGCGACGGATCGGCGCATCGGGGGAGGCCTCCTCGGTCGAGGCAGGCAGCCTGACCGAAGGGCGCGAGCCCGCGGAAGCGTGATCCCCCACGCGCGCGGCCTCCCGGCGACGCCGGCGTCGCGCTCTCTCCCTCGCCGGATCCGAGATCCTTCGGCACGTGTGTCGGGTCGAGGTTCGAGATGAGCCACTCAAGAAGGACAGGCGGAGCAGGGAGCTTCTTCTCGCCCTCACCCCAGCCGCAGTCGCGGAGCACCGGGGCGCAGAGCTGGACCCGGCCAGGGCCACGGCCGGGGAACTCCGGCAGGAGCAGAAGGCCGTTCAGCCACTTGCGGCCGCTCCAGTCGCGTTCGCAGAGTCGGTTGAAGAAGGGAGCCACGCGCGTCTTCGAGGAATCGCGGATACCCATGGTGTGTCCCAGCCTACAACGTGAGAATAGAGATCGCCCACCGCATCAGAGCCCGCCCGAGCGACAAGAAGCTGCCGAGGACGCCGAGCATGAGCGAGGCCGAGGCGGTGCCCACCGAGAGCACCTGGCGTCGTGTCTCTTCGGAGAGGACCGCACCGGCCGCCTCAGCGCATGGTGACCTGGAGAGATGCGGGGCGTCAGACCGCGACACCGAACGGCAGAAATGCGGCTGGCCTTAAGCGGCCGGGCTGCGCCCCGCGACAGCGGGGCGCAGCATCCGCGCAGGGGCCGGCGCCCCCCAGGGCCACGGAATCCGGGACGATTTCTCGCTTGACGGTGCCGAGCCTTCGGGGGAAGATGACCTTGGAGCGGTGACCACGCGTCCAAGTACCGGGGCAAGGAGATCAGCGGCCCCGGGGCGTCAGGACGGGTTCCCAAAGAAACCGCAATCCGGCTTGCAGGAGCGCCCATCTCGGTTGTGGCGCCGCTCCCTCTCCTTCCCCCCAGCACTGCCCGTGTCGCCTATGCGTTGCGGCTAGCGCGCGCCACGGTGTCAGGGCCTCACACACTTCCAGAATCGGGGAACAAGCGAGAAGCATCTTCGACCGCCAGGGAGTAGCGGGTTGCTCGCGGCCCTTGTCTCGTCCTGTCCGGTTCGATCGGGGTGTCCTGCATAACCCTGATTGTCACACGGAAAGGGCGAAACCGGAGAGTGATCCTGTGGATATTTGCTCCGATCGTGCAGGGAATCTATCTGCGCGGAATTCGGATGTTCGCTCTAGCGGCGTTCCACCAGTCAACCCACCGATCATGAAGAACGCCGGAGAGGGCTGATTTCGCGTTGTCTCCTTCTTCGGCTGCTTCAAGAAGAAGCTCCAGACTTCGCTGATACTCATTTCGGAGGTGCCAGGGCAGATCGGGGTGCGCCCTTCTCAGCACGTCGTCCCGCAGTTGCAGCGCTTCACCATGAGCCTCGCGGATGAGTTCAAGCCACGCGGCCTCCTCGCCGGGCGTTACAAGACCGGGCCCAGCAGACCTGTCAAGACGAGTTGCCTCCGTATCTGCACGGAAGCTGGCAAAGAGATGCTGAATGTTGTCGAGATCCGCGGCCGTCCATTCTGGAGTCTGGCTACTGGCGGTGCGAGTGAGCAGGATCACAAACAAGACGACAAAGCAACGGGCGATAGGCTCCATGGATGCCTTCATGGTGGTACCGGCACGGAGGCGATATCTCGGCTTCACAATCTCCAGAATCCTTGCAAGTCGCGGTGAGCCACGGCGACATAGCGGTCAAGCCGCTTTCGGGTGAAATCAAGATGTGCGAGTCTGGGATCATCTTCCTGACCACGAATCCCGGCCGGTGTAGCCGCGAGTGCCCACATTACCTTCGCTGCAGCGCGAGAGACGCGAGGGGAACCGTAGAGAAGAATCGGCTCAAGGAGGGCGTCCAGCTTTCGAATCTCCATCGCGGCGTCCTCTCCATTCCTATCGTCATAACGTTCGAGAGTATACAACCGCTGCGTCACTGCGGTCAGAAACGCCACGTACGCGGTCGCTCGCCGATCAGTAAGAACTTCTGGCGGATGACGAGACAGTAGCCTTGCGACGAGGAAGCCGGCGCTGGCACCGACTACGAGCGCTACGAGGTCCAAGAGAGGGTTTTCCCGGCTGAGGGCATGCTGAGAAGCCACAGAATCGTGTGCATGGGCGGGCTTCCTCCCGCTGGTCATCATGCCCACGAACCGGCGGAGGAATCAACGGCGCATACCCCCTCCGGGCGATGCGGGGCCCTTGGTGTCTGCAAGGTCGCGCTTGGCTCCTCTCAACAGAAGCATGCCAGCGGATTTCCCCCAGGGGCTTCATGGCCTTGGCGCCGCAGGATGCGCTGGGTATCGCGCGACAGTGGAGCCTTCCCGCTCAAGGTGGGGAAGGTTGCCCCGCGAGTTGAACGCCATGTTGCCACGACTTGGCAGCGATCCGGGGACCCGAAGCGTTCTGGTCCCGAACCAACCCTTCCACGAGAACCTGGCGTTCGAAGTCACCCCAAGCCAACGAGCGTGATCCCGTGGATTTCAAGGGCGCGGCGAAGGTGAGGATCATCCGGATGGATCTCGCCCACGACGGTATCGCCAGCTACCGAGCGGGCGGCCTCCTCGGTCGCGGGCTCGAAGATCGCCCAGTTTCGGAACTCGTCGCCCAGGCGCGAGAGGTACGAGATCCCGTCGAACGCCCGCCGGCCCGACGCAGCGGTCTGCTCGTAGACATAGCGCGAGATCTCCTGCGTGAACCGCCTGGGCGCGCTGAGCCGGATCGTCGAGGCGTCCAGGTCCGACAGGCGGTAGTGCACGATCCGGCTGGCGAGGTCGCGGCGGATCTGCGCGAGCGACTCGCTGTGGCCGATGTCGGCGAATCGCCCCTCGACGGAGGCTTCTCCGATCCGCCGGCGCTCGAGCCAGGAGGGGTCCAACTGTCCTGGGCCGAGGGAGCGCTCGTCCTCGCCCTCCATCTCCTGAAGCTCCTTGAGGATGTGGGGATCCGGACGGAAGCGCGCCAGGACCTCGACGAAGGCTCCCAGGCGTCGGCTGGAGGCGTAGAGCACCCGATAGGAGCTCTGGAGGTCGTCGTAGCGGTTCCCAAAGGTCCCGTCGGCGGCTGCGTTCGACCAGTCGGGCCAGGCCCACGGGTCGGGCGCACGGCCGACCCTGTAGAGGCGCCCGTCGGGGGATATCCCCTGGAGAGCCGGCGCCACTGGCTCCGCTACCCGCCGCTCACGAAGGCCCGAGCGGCCGAGAGCACGAGCGGGCCGACCTCGTCCAAGTCCCCCTCGCGGAGGAGCCGTGCGGGGGAACGGTCGTCGAGCTGGGGATTCAGGCCCTGGAACCAGGCCTGGGCGACTCGGGCGCTGTCGTGGCGGGCGATGAGCAGCGCCACGTGCAGGGCCAGGCGCAGGCGGGCGGGAATCGGATCCCGCGCCTCGCGCTCCCGCTCCGCCCACTGCCGTACCGCGCGGGTCTCGGTGACGCCGGCCATGTAGGCCACGAGCTTCGCGCCCAGGAGGCCGGCGAGCTCCTTCACGACCACCGGAAAGTCGACCCGAGCCGCGTGCTCGTAGGCTTCCAGATCAGGCCGTCCTGCTCGAAACGCCTCGGCCATGGTCCTAGCCTCCATCGGCTCACATCTTACACCACATTAACACCTTGCCAATACCTCCATAATCCCAAGCCGCGGCACCGCTGTAACTATCGGATTTCTCGCGAGAAGAAGGCAGTTTGCGGCGAGGTGCCCAAGGATCTATCCGCCGGGGGGGGCCTCGAAGAGCGCGGGCTCGAGCTCCCGCACGGAGGCGTAGTCGCCGGCCCGCGTCCAGACCAGGCTGTCGAGAAGCGGGACGCCCAGGAGCGCCCCCGCCTGGGCCAGCCGGCGGGTGACCTCGCGGTCCTCCCGGCTGGGGGTGGGATCGCCCGAGGGATGGTTGTGTGCCACGACGGCCGCGCAGGCCCCCACGAGGAAGGCCGGCTGGAAGACCTCGCGCGGGTGCACGAGCGAGGCCGAGGCGGTGCCCACCGAAACCACCTGGTGCGCGATGGGCCGGTGGCGGCCGTCCAGGTAGAGCGCCACGAAGTGCTCGCGCGCGTCGTCGCGGACCACGCGGCGCATGAACTCGACGACCTCGGCGGGCCGCCGGATGGCGGATGCGATGCGGGCCGAGCGCCCGACGTAGCGGACGGCGACCTCGCGGATGAAGTGGATACTCTCGCGCTCGACGCTTGCCATGAGACCCTCCGTGTCCTTCTGGGCCCGCTGTGGGCCGGCTCTCTCACCGAGCGCTGGAGAGCCGGCCGCGGCGGGCCAAGCCGGAGGGCGGAAGCGGAGCCAGGGGGCGAGGCAAGGGCCGTGAACGAGCGGAGTCCGCGGAGCGAGGGCGCGGGCCTGTGCCCGAAGACCCCGCAGCGGAGCCCGCCCGGGGGCCGGACACGGAGGGCCCCATGGCCGCTCAGCCGAGGCCGCCTCAGTCCATGGTGGCCGGGAGAGATACGACGACGCCGGACCGACGCGCCTTGCGGCGGAGTTCCCCGGCCGGAAGCGACGGGCTACGCGCGCGACAGCGGGAGCGCGGCGTCGGCGCCGGGCCGGCAACGTCCTTCAAGGCCACGGAATGACGCGAGATTTAACCGCTTGACGCTGCCGAACCTTCGGCGGGAGAATCACACTGGAGCGGCGACCACGCGTCCAAGTACCGGGGCAAAGAGATCATCGGCCCCGGGGCGTCAGGACGGGTTCCGAAAAGGAACCGAATCCTGCTCTCAGGAGCGCCTATCTCGATTGTGGCGCCGCTCCCTTTCTTTCTTGTTCGGTCCTATTGATTAATCTGATGCGATCGGAGAGCCTCTGCGCAATCGGAAAATCGCGGCGTCTCTTACTCGGTTGCTTGGGCTACCGTGGCGCGCGAGAATGCGCATTCGCTGGCTCGCGGTCGGGGTACTTGCCGCTCTCGTCTCTGCCTGCTCGTCCACGACTGGACCCACTGCGGCGGGGCCGACGGGCGACATCGAGATCCGCCACGTGTCTGTCGTGGACGTGGTCAACCAGCGAATCCTCAAGGATCAGCGCATTGTGGTCACTGGGGGACAGATCCAAGCCGTCGAGCCGGACGTCGGCCAGCCGCCTTTGCGGGCGACTGCGATAGACGGGACTCGGCTCGTCGCGCTGCCCGGTTTTGTCGATACGCATACCCACTTGTGGCAGCACGTCGCAAAGAGCTTCGAGCCGAACGGCCAGCTACAGAAGTGGGTGCGAATCTACCAAGTCGCTCATCACTTCGAGCGCGGCGAGGTCTACCAGGCGACGCTTGCGGCCGCTCAGGAGGCACTTCTCTCTGGAATCACGACCGTGTCCGACTACACATCGGTCAACTTTAGCGACTTCGCGCTCCTTGAGACGTGTGAGGCTTTGAAGTTCTCGGGTATCGATGGCGCCGTCGTCTGGTGGAACCCGGCCGCGTTTCTCCCTGCGCAGACAAAGGAAAGAGCGATCGGCCAGCTGAAGGCGGCCTGTGCGCCTGGCATCTCCGTCTTCATGGGTCCCGGCACGCTGTCGTTCCAGATGCTCCCGGAGGTCTATGACGGGATCGTTCTCGCTCGTCGGCTCGGGCTGCGCTTGACCGAGCACGCCATGGAAAACGTGTCCGAACAGCGAGACTTCCATGAGCACCTCCTCGCGTATCTTCAGACCTACGGGTCGCGGCTTGATCCGGGCGATCGCGCGGAGCTGCAGAGAGCTGTCGAGAGAGGTAACCCACCGACGCCCGACCTCTACGCGGAGGTCAAACGAGACCCGAGTTCCTTCGCAGGCGACAAGGGTGTCGACGAAGGGGACCGGCGGATCTTCGACCGGTGGTCGCGCGAGCAATCCATCTCTCAGTTCCCCGTGCTCGACCAGCTGCGGGGACTCGACGGGTTTCTGGCGATTCACGCGGTGTGGCTGCAACGAGACGACATCGCGCTGCTAAAGGATCGCGGCGGAGCCGTGTCGTACAATCCCGAGTCGAACATGTACCTCGGGTCCGGCGTCGCCCCGGTTCTCGACATGATGGCGGCGGGTCTGACTGTCTCGATCGGCACGGACGGTGCCGCGAGCAACGACCAAATCGACTTCTTCAGCGCCATGCGAGCCTTCTGGAACCTTCAGAAGGTCCATACCCTCGATCCCAAGCGAGCGTCCACAATCGGCGCATGGCACGTGCTTCGCGCAGCCACGCTGGACGGCGCGAAGGCTCTGGGAATGGACGACAGGACCGGCTCGCTCGAGAAGGGCAAGGATGCCGACATCGTTCTAGTGTCGCTCGATCGTTTAAGTGCAGCCCCGTTTCTGCCCGACACGAACGGCGCCGCTCTCCTCGTCAACAGTGTCGGCTCGCGGGCCGTCGACACAGTCATCGCCAACGGAAAGGTGGTGGTGAGCTCCGGCGCCCTGGTCCGGACGTCGGAGGTCTCGCTGGCGAGACAGCTGACATCCTTGTCCACCGCGCTGATCGACCGCAGGGACCACGGAAAGGTGTGGAACGAGAAGCTGGACCTCCGACCAGAGGAGGCACACGTCTATCGGTCCGTACGCGTGAAGGATTCGGTCCAGATTCAGCTGAGCAATCCCTGCGACGGTGCCAGGGACATCAGGCTCGCCGTGTCGGGAGCCGTGTTCGGCGGGACCACCGCGCCGATGCTCCAGCCGGAGACTCTGCAGCGCTTCCCGTTCGACCGGCCAGTGGGATTCGCGGAGAAGTCGGTTCCGTTGGCGCCCAACGCGTTGCTCGAGATCCGCCGTGCGCCGCAGTCGAAAGCGTATTCGCTCCGCATGGGTGCGCAGAGCCTCGAGCTTCCCAGTTCCCCGCCGGAGCAGTTCCTCGTGAGTGTTGAGGCTGCGCCTGGGAGCGACTGCCAATGACGTGTTTTCGAGATCATCGGAGGTCCATGTGAAGAGTCGATGGCAAATGGCCGCTGGCGTGCTCACATCGTTGGTCGCCGCAATGGGCGCAAGCTCGGCGCTGGGTGAAGACTCGAGTGGATTCGCCGTCCGCTGCGCGCCCATCGGTGTTTGCTTCTGCGTGAATCACGAGTTCGAAGCCCTGATCAGCGCGAATGCAAGCAGGCTTCGCGGAGATCTCGCTGCCGCCCGCAGCAGCGGAAAGCTCACGATCTACATCAGCACACCGCTCTCGACCAAAGGGGGCTCGCACTACGCGGTCAACGAGGCCGCCGCGGGCGCTACCAAGAAGGCGCTCGCGACGCGCTTCGGAATCGATCGCGTCTATATCCTGAACCCTGCGGAAGTCAGTATGAAAATCGGCGACAGGAACGCCGGGCAGGGCGACTACATGCTTCTCTGGGCCTTGGTTCTGGGCGGAGAACGCGGACTAGCGGAGGATTTCGACGCGGTTTACTTCATGGGGCCCAGCGACTACGCATCCACGCTTCATCTCACGGGCGCGGACGACCTCGTCCAGCTCGGCAAGGAGTTCGACCGGCTCCTTAGCGAGAACGCGAAGTTTGCCGACGATGTGAAGAACAAGAGGCTCACGAAGGAGTCGTTTCTGGCGTACTACGGCCTTCGCGCCTCGGCCGCATTCAGTACGGGCGCGCGCGACGAATGGAACATCGCACGACTGGCGAACGCCCGGCGTCGCGAAATGGATGGCGCGACTGGGCAGCTGGCGGTGTTCTTCGACGGTCGCGCGGTGGATACCGGGGACTATGAAGACGGCGTGACGCCGGGGAACGCTTGGACTGGCTCCATCGCTTGTTCACCGTAGTCGTGACACGGCGGGCGCCTGGACTGCGCTGAGCTGCGGCATGCGCTGGAGCACGTGCTTTGCAGGTCCTAGCTGGTCAGCTTCTCCAACAGCCGGAACAGTGCTGGTAGCTTGTCCAAGTGCTCGAGGCCCGCCGCGTCTACCACCAAAAGTTCAGTGATCTGCGGGAGTCTTGGCACGCCTTCTACTCGACTGCCTCCAGAGCCGCGCGGAGCTGGTCGAGGTACCGCTGGATTGCCTGAAGCCACTCGCCCCGACGCACCAGGAGACCGCCACCAGCGGAGACACAACGGGGTGCCTGCTTCCGAGGCTGGTCGCCAACCCAAAGAGCAGGAAGGCCGCACCCAGTAGAACGGCCGGCCAGTTCCGCGCGATCGCCCGCCACCCGGAGCCGTGTGCCCGCGGCACAGTGACCGTGACTTCTTCCCGGCCACGCATCAGTCGCACGCGTACCGACGCCTCGCCGACATCCCGAAGCGCCAGCGAGAGCTCCTTTCGGCTTCTCGGGGCGATCAGCCGCTCCTGCCCCTCCAAGACGACATCGAGGATCCGATCGCGAGTCTCGAGAGTGTCGTTTACCTGAGGCAGGAAGGCGGCTCCGAAAGGAACTCGAAGTGAGGCATCGATCGGGGCGTCCAAACGCGCAGTGGACTCGACGAGGCCCTCGGACGAGGGCCACACCACCGCCCAGGGGAGCGCCATCGCCGCCACCACGAGCCCGCGTCTCAACGATCCCGTGGCGATCATCGGCTACGCCCGAGAGTCGCGTCCGCGCACCAGAGCCGCGGGAAGAAGGAGAAGGACTGCGATCAACGCGAAGACGACGCCGAGGCTCGCTAGGAACCCAAATGAGACGAGGCCGCCCCAGCGCGAGAACATGAGAACGGCGAACCCGAGGGCGAGGCACATGCTCGTGATGACCACGGCCTCGCCGACGGTTGTGAGCGTGGTCTTGATGGCATCGAGTCGGCCTGCCCCGGCTTTGCGTTCCCGCTGATAGCGAAGGGAGACGTGAATCGTGTCGTCGTCGTTGATGGCAATGAGCACCGCCGCCACCATCGTGTTTGCCGGATCCACGGCGATCCCAAGCCATCCCATCAGTCCGAGGACGCCGAGGACGGGGAGGAGGTTGAAGAGGCTCACCAGCGCCGCGAGTCCGGGGGCCGACCAGAGAAGCGCCCAGAGGGTAACTACCACCACCCCGAAGGCCGTGCCGAAGCTGCCCCACTGAGTCTCCCGGATCCTCTGCTCTGCCAGGGCGGCGAGCTCCAGACCGCCCGCGAACTCCACCCGGTAGCCCTGGGGCTCCACCTCGCGGTTGATCGTTGCGATGAACTCGCGGAGCCGGTCCACATAGGGAATCTGCTCCTCGCCGTCGAGCCAGCTCCGGTGGACCGAGATACGCGCTCGATCTCGGTAGACGCGACCTCTATCGTCGCGCTCGAGCGCGGACTCGCTCCAGAACGCCGAAAGACCGTCGAACGAAGCGACGATGGGCATCTCAACGCCGGCTGCCTTCACGAGCTCGTCGAAGGACTCGGGTCGGCGCCCGCGGTCGATCCGGTAGGCCTCCTCGAGGAAGTCGAGGAAGCTCCAGGCAATCCCGGTGCTCGGCTCGCGGTCGAAGTAGTGCTCCAGGCGCTGCAGGAACTGAAGGGTCTCTTCATCGTAGATCCGCTTCCCTTCTGGCACCGTCACGACCAGTTCGGTGGTCATCGGGCGCCGGAAGTTGGCTTCGATGAATCGGACGGAGCGCAGAACGAGTGACTGGTCGCCGAAGTCTACCTCGTAGTAGAGGCGCGGGATGCCGAACGCCAACCCGATGAACACGAGGCATCCGGTTGCGAGTACGAATCTGGGACGACTCGTCACCGCGCCGACGGCCGCGCTGAGCAGCTCTCGCACCACCCCCAGCCGCATTCCATCCGCGTGCCGCATCCGAGGTGGCCTTAGGCACAGCAATGCGGGAAGAAGGGCGAACGTTCCAACGAAAGCAAGGGCCAGGCCGATACCAGCTGCAAGGCCGAACTGGCGGAAGCTCGCTAGGTCGCTCACCAGGAACGAGGCGAAGCCGGCGGCGGTTGTGAACGCGGCCCAGAGGCAGCCCGGCCCCACCTCGTCGGCGGCTCGGACGAGTGCCGCGGCCGATGCGTGCTCCGGATAGCGGAGGAACGCGGTGACCAGGTGAATCGACGTCGTGATCGCGAGCACCACAAGCAGGGGCGGGAGCGCTGCAAGAATTGTCGTCATCGGGAACGATAGGAGCGCGATCACCCCGTGGATCGCGATGGTGAGCCCACCGACGGAAAGCACAGGGAGGACTGTCAGCCAAGGGTCGCGGAAGAAGCCCCAGAGGATCGCCGCGATGAGGACGAACATGAGAACCGTCAGGTTGACCGAGTCCGCGTCCAGGTCGTCGTCAGCGACGACGGTCCAAACGGGATCGCCGGCTACGTAGATCTCGCTGCCGAGCTCTTCTTCGTACCGGGGAACGAGGTCCAGGATCGCGTGAACCGCGCCACGTACAGGTTGACTCTGCAACGACTGGAGCTCGACGATGATCCCGGCAGTCTTCCCCTCCTCGGAAACGACGATGTTGGCGAGGAAGGGTTCTCCCAGGGAGCGATCGACGAGCGATTCCCACTCCGACACGAGCGAGTAGGACCCGTCGCCATCGCGCTCCGCGATCGTCCGCGTCTCAAGCGGTCCGACGACGATTGGAGCGTTCAGGACGCTCTGCGTACTGCGAACGTTGGGCACTCGATCGAGGTCGCGCTGCATCCTCGCGATGAACTCGAGCCCCGACCGCTCGCGAACGGACGAGCACACCTTGCTGCCGGGGCAACCGAACACGACGAGAACATGGAGTCCACTCTCGAACTCCTCGAAGAAATCGGAGAGCCGATGGACCGCGGGGTCGTCCGGCCCGAAGTAGGCCGCGTAGCCGACCTCGCTGGTGAGCTGGGCAGCCTTGTACGCGAGGCCCAGGGTGATCGCGAGCCCGACCGCGACCGTGAGCCACGGCCGCCGGACGCTGATCTCCGTGAGCAGGCGAGCGAGGCTCGATACGCGGTTGAGCAAGGCCGGACCCCCGGCGCGGGCTCCGGCCCCCGCCGCGGGACATTATAGCGGCATCAACTGGCGTAACACCCTGTATTTGAAGCGTTTTTTAACGACCAGCCGCAGCCAAGATACGCAACTCGGCCTGAAAGCGTGCGAAGATAGAACAGCTTTTGGGGAGGCCTGGGGAGGCGGCGGTGCCCAGCATCCGGTTCTCAGTCCAGGGGCTTCCGCCCAAGAAGGACGGCGCCAACTCGATGTGGAGAAAGGGCGTCGAGCTCCCCCGGCTGATGGCCCTGCGGAAGGCAGCCTCCGAGGCCTTCTCAGGAATCCCGCCCGTTGCCGCCGGCGACGTGGAGATCAAGGTCATCCTCTTCGCCGACCCGACCGCGGGGGACTTGGACAACTTCGTCACGGGCATATGCGACGGCCTGATGCCCTGCCATCCGCAGGTGCCCATCGAGGAGTCCACCTGGGTGGATCTCCCGGAAGCCGCGCGCCCCGCACGCGCGGTCGCCTACGTTGATGATCGGCTCGTCTCAGCCATCGATGCTCGGAGGCTCGCCCCGGGCGAAGACAGTCCGCGCTATGAGGTAGAACTCAAGTGGTAGAAGAACGACCCTCACACGGACAGTGGACGGCCCTCCGGCCCTGAAGCCGCCTGCCCAGCAAGAGTGCTACCTGGAAGTGCGAGATAGAAGGCAGCCATTTCCCTAGCCTCGGCGACGTACTCGGCAGCGTCTCGTAGACTCGGCTCGCCACAATTGCCGGTCTGATCGAGCGTCTCGCTCTTGAAGGCTGGGCCTTCTCCGGTCTTGAACCTCGCCAATTCAAACGCCAAGTTGAGCTTCCAGTCGCTAAACTGGGCGGACAGTTCCTCTGCTATCTGCGCGAGGAGGGAGCATGCCGAGAAGAAGCCCGTATTCGGATCAAGCTCTCGCGCCAGGAGAAGGCCACCCTGGAAGCGGTGGCGCGGAGATATACGTCACCGTATCGAGACGTGGTTCGCGATAGGCAGGTCGGACGTTATCGGACCTCAGAACGGCGCTGGTTCGCCCTACCCGCGGACTCACACCTGGTCGCGCCATCATCCCCGCATCTCTGCACTCAGAACTCTGTCGTGCCACCACCTTGCGACCCGTCGTTCGCCGCGTTCGTGACCTTCGGAAGCTGCTCATCGATCTGGCCGACGAACTGCTCGACTTCATCGATAAGGGAGGCAATGGCGTCCCTTGACACGTGAATATCCTCGCCTTCCTTCGTCTTGCCGTTGCGATGGACGAGATCGTGCCGGAGGTCGATCGCCTTGTAGAGCTTGTCTAGTCCGTCCGGGAACTTGATGCCGAGTGTACCCGCATAGAGCGGCTTGATCCGCTTCAGGTTGTGCCAGACGACATCCCGCAGTTCGCCTTTGGCAAGCAACTCAATCTTCTCCATTTCCTTAAACACGTCGGCCAGCAGGATCTTGCGTTGCCTGAACGCCGGATTCGTCTCAACAAATCGTCTCATCAGCTTCGGCCTAGGCACGACGGTGCTGATGAACGCATCCGACAGGTAGGTCTCCATTGCGGTAATCGCGTTTACGTACAGCAGCCTGAACAACACGCGCTCGGCAGTTGCGGAGACCTTCGTGTCCAGCAACTCGTGAATGTCGCTGATCGCGGCCTGGAAGTTCGTATGAAAGCTTGTAATCTCAGCGATGTCATCAACAACTTCCTGATCGTCGTCCTCCGGCTTGTCGGCGGAGGTCCATTCAAGACAATGCTGTTCAAGCTCATCGACAAGCTCTTCGATGACTTCGTCTCCGACGACTCCGGAAAACTCTTGCTCCAGTTCCTCGCGCGCATCGTAGGGACCGCCCCAGATGTAGATGTAGCCCCCCTCGCGTGACTCATACGGAGTTCGTTCTGCTGGGTCTTCAAAGTTCTGGTAGAACCACCTACGCATGATTGCGATCTGATCGCCCGGATCAAGCTTTGCGAGCTCTTCACGGGAGATCTGGTGCTCACCGTCCTCGTCCCAATAGTCCGTCATTGTCGCTCTCGCAAATAGGCTCGTTTGCTACGAAGATAAGTCGGACAACGAGAATTTCGATGCTAGGGTGAATCGTGGGTTATGGTTCCGCGAGCAGCCCCCGTGTTCCAAAATGCGTCCTCAGAGCCCCCTGGACACGTTCTGGCCTTTCGGCGCGCGTTCTTTCCCCTCCCAGCTCCAGCGCCGCCATTGTTTCGCCCCCGGCTCGAGTGTCGCCAGCCATTACAGCTTGCGCGCCATCTCGCCCTTGTGTTCCAATGGGTCCTCGGAGGGCGCTGCCCGTGTCTGGTTCCTCGGCCCGCCGCAATTGGCATATTGTAGCCGTATCGCTCTTCGCCGCCGTAGCGATCCCTGCCCATGTCGGGGCGACCCTCATCACTGTCGAGCCGGACGACTTCCCGGACGGCACCCAGATCAATACGGCTGTCGCCGGTGTCACGCTCTCTGCCAGTGGCGGAACTGTTGGCACGGCGATTTTCGCGCGGACCTTCGGCGGTCCCTGCTGTCCCTACGCCGTTCAAGCCTCCACCGGAATTCGCGGATTCGGTCATGCAGGTACCAACAACATCGTCTGGAAAGCCAGTCACCCGCGCGATCCGAGCGGCTTCCGCGCTGACTTCGACGTTTCCACGGATTTTGTTGCGATCGACGTCATCCAACCAAGCACATCCGGCGTAATAGCAACGGTCACCGCCTTTGACATCTTTGGCCTTGAGCTCGATTCCTTTGTCGCGATCGGAACAGGAATGAGTTCCGTCGCTGTCGCCTCGTTCTCACGGATCGCGCCCGATATTGCCTATATCCTCATCAGCACGAACGCCTCAGACTTCTCGCTGGACAATCTCCGGTTCAACGCCGCCGTCCCCGAACCGAGCGCATTGCCAGGCCTCTCCGTCCTACTCCTTGGCTTCGTCAGACTTGCCGCCCGTCTGAGGAGGCGCGGAAGCGCTTCCTCCTGAACCCTTCCCGGCGCTCCGCCTGCCGGGCTTCTGCTTGGAGATATACGCGGGCGTGAACCAGATCATCGGGGCCGCGCGCGGTGCGCGGGAGCTCGCCGAACCAGATCCCCGGCGTGGAGATCGCCTTCACCTGCGCGGGCGTCGGCATCCCGACCTCGGCGCTCGTGTTCGCGAGGGGCGCGTGAGCGCGCCTGTCGCCGCGCACCGCTGCCGCTCGTCACCCCCGAGAGCGAGCCCTTCTGGCGGGCGGCGGGCGAGGGGCGGCTCGTCGTCCAGCACTGCCCGCGCTGCGGGCGCAGCCAGCACCCGCCGCGGCCGGCCGGGCCGGGCTGCGGCTTCGACCGGGAGTGGCGCGAGCTGCCGGGCACGGGCTCGCTTTAATCCTTCACCGAGAGCCGACGCCACCGGCTCCGCTACCCGCTGCTCACGAAAGCGCGGGCCGCCGAGAGCACGAGCCGCCGACTTCACCAGCCCCGCTGGCGACCGACGCGCTCTTCACCAGATTCCCGCGCTTCCTCAAAGCCATCTACACTGGCCGACGAGCCCGGCCGCGAGCTCCGCCTGCGCTGCGTGGTCCGGCCCGAGGCGCTGCTGCTCGATCGCCTGGGCCTCCGTCTCCCCGAACGCCTCCGCATCCCCCCGCGGATCGACGAGATGTAGTGCCAACTCGGGAGGCTAACCCCGCGAAATCCCATGAACCGGACCCGTGAACTGACGAAGTTGGGCTAGCCGACGTGTCGTCGCGCGCCGTTGCTTAGGATTTTCCAGGGTGCAACGCACGGGCATCCTCGAGCGCCAAGTGCTTGAAGTAGGTCTGTCGCCGCCTCTTTTAGAGCTGTGCGCCGCTCGGCAGCAGGGATACCCTCCCATGTCTTTGTGGCAGGGCTGAAGGAGGGGGGAGGGGAGGGGCGGCCGGCACCACCTGTTGCATTACGCCTACAGGTTACCGCCCGCCGAAGGGCTTCGGTAGATGAAGGCGGAGTGCTTCCGAACTGCTTCCAGATTCTGGGAGCCGCTTCCGTTGCCTCGCCTAACTAGCTGAAACTACTGGAGGCGCCGCCCGGATTCGAACCGGGGATCAGGGATTTGCAGTCCCATGCCTTACCACTTGGCTACGGCGCCGCAGGGGAGCGCCGGATTGGGTACCCCGGGACGGCCCCAACGTCAATTGCCGTTGCAGTCCGGCCCCTTGTGCAGGGGCAGCGCTCGTCCGGCCCCCTACTCCACCACGTAGCCGAGCGACTTCAGGCGCTCCAGGTCCTCGGGCGACATCTCGTCGGGCGTCTTCGAGGGATCCGGCGGGCGGTAGCTGCGGCTCTCCAGCTCGGCGCGCAGGCGGCCCGCCACGGCGGCATCCGCGCCGATCCGGTTGTGCTTCTCGCCGGGGTCGTCCGCCAGGTTGTAGAGCTCGCTGCGGTCCGGGCGGATCGCGTGGTGGATGTACTTCCAGGGACCGTCGACGATCGCGAAGAGCATCTCGTCCTTGCGGTCCGTGACGCCGTGCGCGATGTGGTAGGTGAGCGTGTTGACCGAGTCCGCGTAGGCGGTCTGGCCCGGGTCGGGCGACTCGCCCCGCAGGAGGGGGACGAGGCTGCGGCCGTCCATGGGCGGGTGGTCCTCGGACGGGACCCCGGCCAGGTCCAGGAGCGTGGGCGCGAGGTCGGTGGTCCTCACCAGGCGCTCGACGCGGCGGCCCGCCTCGGCCGCGGCCGCGCGCAGGATCAGGGGCACGCGGATCTGCTCCTGGTAGAGGATGCCGTGGGACCACCAGCCGTGGTCGCCCAGCCCTTCGCCGTGGTCGGCCACCACCGCCACCACGGTCTCCCCCGCGCGACCGTCCTCGTCGAGCCTCGCCAGCACCCGGCCGATCTGCTCGTCCATGTAGCGGATCTCCACGTCGTAGAGCTCCCGGAGCTGCTTTCGGACGCGGGTGGGATCCGCGGGTGCGGCGACGCCAGGCGGCAGCAGCAGCGGGTCGTGGGGGTCGAAGTAGTGGATCCACAGGAAGGTCGGAGCCTCGGCCTCGTCCAGCCAGGCCAGGGCCCGGCGCGTGGTCTCGTCGGCCCGCCGCTGGTTGGTCCCCGTGTTGACGATGCCCTCCTTCGTCACGAGCTCCTCGGCGGGCTCCTCGAGGAAGTCGGCGTCGAAGACGTCGAAGCCCTGGTGCAGGCCGAAGCGCTCGCTGACGGGGAACGCGCTCACGAAGGCCCCCGTGCGGTAGCCGGCCGCCTTCAGGACCTCGGCCAGGGTGACCTGGGAGTCGGCCAGGCGGTGGCTCGACATCCCGTGCATCACGCGCAGCCCGTGGTGGTAGGGATCGCGGCCGGTCAGGATGGAGGCGTGGGAGACCGGGGTCACCGAGGCCTGGGCGATGGCGTGGGTGAAGAGCACGCCCTGCGCCGCCAGGCGGTCGAGGTGGGGGCTCGTCGCCTTGGGGTAGCCGTAGCAGCCCAGGTGATCGGCGCGCGTGGTGTCCAGCGTGATGAGGACGACGTTGGGGCGCCGGGACGCTGATGCGCCGGTCAGGGCGCGCAGGCAGCCCTGGGTGAGCGCGAGCAGGGCCAGCAGCAGGCCCGCTCCGAGAACGCCCACGCGGCGCTGCGCCATCCCTCCGATCTTCCCAGTCCCGCCCACCGCCAGCCCCGAGCCTCCTCGTCGCAGGGGCGCCCAGGGTAGCGGCGGACGGGTCGGTTATCGACGGCTAGTCTAGCCCGCGTCGGCGGCGGATCCGTG
>Ga0214473_10004629_pt1 | contig 16540 bp, 25 predicted proteins | sample RVTome_7_FD_203509 | JGI IMG/M metagenome (GOLD analysis project Ga0214473, IMG submission 203509) | Soil microbial communities from uranium-contaminated site in the Upper Colorado River Basin, Wyoming, United States - RVT98D197 | ecosystem: Environmental > Terrestrial > Soil > Contaminated >... | reverse complement strand
TGGCACCGCCCTCCGGTACCAAATTCTGGCGCAAAAACCTCTAAGTTGCCGTCCCGGAATGGAAAAACGGCCTCTAAGCACACCTCGGTCGCAAAACGTGACACCAAGCGGGTCCGCGGCGAGCGGAAATTCTCGCTCGCGTCGCCGCCGGAGCTCGCGCCCGAGGCCGAGGCGCGCGGCTCCGAGATCGCGCCGATCATCACGACGTCGTACCTGCAGGCGTTCGAGCGCCTCGGCGGCGTGACCGGGCTCGTGCGATGGGGCCGGCGCAACCCGTCGGCGTTTTACCGAACGCTCGCCGCGATGGCGCCGGCGCTCGGCCGTCACGCGAAGGGTCACGGGCTCGTGGTCCAAGTCGCCTCGTTCGGAAAAACTGGAGTCGCGATCGATGGCAAGGCGCACGCCGCAGCCGACGATTCGGATCCCGCATAGCTGGTCGCCGCGGCCGTACCAGCTCCCGGCGCTCGAGGCGTTCGAGGCCGGTCGCCGGCGACAGATGCACGTGTGGCATCGGCGGGCCGGCAAGGATTCGTTTTCGATGAATCTCGCGGCGATCTGGTCGCAGCGCGAGGTCGGCACCTATTGGCACGTGATGCCGTACAAAGTGCAGGCCAAAATCACGCTCTGGAACGGCATCCGCAAAGACGGCGTGCGGTTCATCGATCAGGCGTTCCCGCAGGCGATCAGAAAATCGACACGCGACGAAGAGATGCTGATCGACTTCGTGAACGGCTCAACGTGGCAGATGGTCGGCGCCGATCACTACGACAACCTCATGGGCTCCAACGTTCGCGGTGTGGTGTTCAGCGAGTACGCGCTCTGCGACCCTGCGGCCTGGGACTACATCCGCCCGATCCTCGCGGAAAACAAAGGCTGGGCGGTGTTCATCACGACGTACCGCGGCAAGAACCACGCGTACAAGCTCTACGAGCGCGTGAAGGATAACCCCGAGTGGTTTTGCTCGAAGCTCACCGTCGACGACACGCGCGATTGGGACGGCGCGCGGATCATGACGCCGGCGGACATCGAGCGGGAGCGCCTCGAGGGCATGGACGAGGCGATGATCCAGCAGGAGTACTACTGCGATCCGATGGCGGCGTTCAGCGGCTCGTACTACGGCACGCAGATGCAGCGGCTTGTCGCGCAGGGCCGCCTCACCTCGGTCGCCTACGACCCGAAGTACTCCGTGTATGCGACGTGGGATCTCGGCTGGGTCGATCACTTGACCGCGATCTACATCCAACTGCACGGCAACGAGTCGCGGATCATCGGCTCGCGCTCGTGGCGCTTGACCACGATACCGGACGCGATCGCCGACGAGCGCAAGACGTTCCCGTGGGAAGTCGACACGGACGTGCTGCCGTGGGATGCCGCGAAGAGCTCGCTCGAGACGGGATCCACGTGGCAGCAGGTGTTCGAGGATCAGCGACGGCGCACGGAGCTCGCGCCGAAGCTCAGCTTGCAAGAAGGCATCCAGCAGGTGCAGCTGTTGCTGCCGACGTGCTCGATCGACACCGAGAAGCGGCCGTGGGCGCCCGAGGGTAACAACCAACTGCTGATCGAATCGCTGACGGGCTACCGCACGGAAGTGCGCAAGGGCAGCGGCACACCGGGTGTGTTCCAACTCTCGCCGTCGCACACGTGGGAGTCGCATCTTGCGGACGCGCTGCGCTACTACGCGGTGTTCAGATCCTCGGGCGGCCTGACATTAGGGGAGTGGGGACCGGCTCCCGATTGGAGCCGCCACGATAGGGCCGTCATCTGAACCGTCGCGATCTCCTCACCCGCGTGAAAGGCCAGCTGCGTACGTGCGCCGGCTGGGAGTCCGATCAGGACGCTGCCGATCGCGCGACCGCGTTGAACTACTACTTCATGCGGCCGCGCGGCGACGAGGTTGCCGGGCGCTCGCAGGTCGTCTCTGGCGACGTCTCGGCGATGGTCGAGGCGATTCTCGCGCAGATGCTCGACGCCTACAGCTCCGACAACATCGTCGAGTTCGACCCGTTCGGGCCTGACGACGAGGACCAGGCGCAGCTCGAGACCGACGCCGTGTCGCACTTCGTCATGAAGCAATCGAACGGGTTCCTCGAGCTCGCGCAGTCGATCAAGGATGCGGAGCTGCTGCGCAACGGCGTGATGAAGATCTGGTGCGAGGACGAGCTGCACATCCAGACGAGAACGTTCGAGGGCGTGACGCCCGAGGCCTACGCCGAGCTCGCCGACGGCGTCGACGTGATGAGCTTCGACCGCAACGCCGGCGTGCTCAAGATCCGCAACAAGACGATGCGCAAGCGCTTCCAGGCACGCAGCCTCGCGGTCGAGAATTTTCTCTACGACTCGGCACACGACTCTCACGACCTGCAGGCGATCTCGATCTGCGCCGAGCGACGACGCAACACACGCTCAGAGCTCGTGCTGATGGGCTTCCCGGAAGCGAAGGTCGAGAACTGCAAACAGACGACGAGCGACTACAAACCCGACGCTGCGGCGCGAAACCCGCGCCGGCGTACCGACAACACGCGCCCCGTCGACACCGCCGGCGAGGTCGTCGAGTGGTACGAGACGTACGTGCTCGTCGACGTCGACGATGACGGGATCAGCGAGCGGCACCGCGTGTGCCTCTCGGGCGACGTGCTGCTCAAAGACGAAGAGGTGAAGCTCGTCCCGTACGCGGTCGGCGCCGTGATCGTGAACCCGCACAAGCTCCGCGGGATCTCGCTGTTCGACAAGCTGAAGCAGACGCAAGACATCAACACGGCGCTCAATCGCGCGCTGCTCGACAACGTCAACACGACGACCAAGAACCGGCTCGCGTATCTCGACGGCAAGGTAAACCCTGACGACGTCTCCGACGGGCGGACCAACGGCGGCATTCGCGTGAAGTCGAACGTCGCGGACGTGCGCGCGGCGGTGATGCCGTTCGTCGTGCCCGACACCTCGGTCGGGATCCAGGGCGCGCTCGCGTATCAGCGCGAGGTCCGCACCGAGCTCGGCGGCGCCGCGCTCGAGCTCGCGACCGGGCAGATGCAGATCGGCGGCGACCGCATGGGCTCGCAGGGACTCGATCGCGCGTACTCGGTCATGGAGCAGCTCTCGGCGCTCATGACCAAGACGATCGCGGCGACGTTGATCCGCTCGACGTTCCTGCTCGCGCACGCGACGCTGCGCGAGCACTACACGACGCCGGTGCCGATCAAGCGCAACGGCAAGTGGTTCAGCCCCGTGCCGTCGGAGTGGCCGGAGCGCACGAGCCTCACAGTGAAGATCGGCATGAGCCCCGGCGAGCGGATGCGCAAAGCGGCCGCGCTGTTGCAGATGCTGCAATCGCAGGTGCAGCTCGCCGGCCTCGGCATGGACGAAGTGCTCGTCAACTTGAAGGGCTTCTACGCGACGCTCATGGACTGGGCACGCGTCTCGGAGATCCAAAACCCGGAGCAGTATTTCGTGGATCCCGAGAGCGAAGAGGCGCAGGCGGCGCTCAAGAGCAAGGCGCAGGCCGCGAAGCAGAACTCCGATCAGCAGAAAGCGCTCATGCAGCAGGCGATCGGCCTCGAGCAGATCCGCTCGTCGATCGACAAGTACAAGGTCGATGTCGAGACGCAGTTCAAGTACTGGAGCGAGACACTCCGCGCCGAAATCGAAGAGGCCAAGATCGTCGGTGCGGCGACCGTCGATCTGATCGCCGCGAAGGAAAAGCCCGATGACCGAGAAAGAACTGGCCCGGGAGCTACGAAAAAACCCGCTGCTGCCAAGGCTGCTTAGCGAGCTCAAGGCCAGCGCCGTGCAGGCCTGGGAATCCGCGTCTGACATTAAGGACCGAGAGCACCAATGGTTTTTGGTGAAGGCGCTCGAGGACCTGCGAGAGCATGTCAACACCTGCATCCGAGATCGCGCCGGAGACGGCCGAGACTGAAGTCGACGGCGCTGGCCCGTCGGCGCTGCGCGAGCTCGCTCGCCAGTACACCCTGCAAGAAACGCCGGAGACGGCGGACACTGACGATCAGCCATCGGCGAAGCCCGGCGAGAGCCCCGAACGGAAGAAGGCCAAGCCCAAGACGTTGAAAGAGCTCGCGGAGACGCTGCAGCTCGACGTCAAGGACCTGTACGACCTCGAGATCCCTGCGAGCAAGCCCGGCGAGAAATTCACGCTCGGCCAGCTCAAGGATCACCTGGCCGAACGGGAAAATTTCACGGTATCGCAACTGAAGCTCGACGAGGATCGGGCGCGCATGGAGTCGGACTTCACGCGCGCGCAGCAGGAGCTGCAGACGTTGCTGGCCGCCTTGCCCAAAGAAGCGATCAAGCCCGAGACGCTCGAGCTGATCCGAACGCGACACGAGACGACGCTCAAGAACGAGCGCACGCGCACGATGGAATTGATCCCGGAGTGGCGCGACGAGGAGCGCCGAACGCAGGATCTCACCGGAATGGCCGAGCACTTGAAGGACTACGGCTTTTCGGCGAGTTACCTGAAGTCGGTGTACGACTCTCGCACCATGAAGTACTTGCGGGACAACTATCTGCGCAAGCAGCGCCTCGACAAGGCGCTGGCGCTCGTCACGGAGAAGAAGCCGAACGCGTTGGGCAAGGGTAAGCCAGGCACGCCGCAGCCACCGGGCGAACCGAAGGGACGCTTGACCCGAGAAGAGCAGCAAGTGAGCCGATACCTGAAGGCGATCAACCCGAAGGTGAACTGACATGGCTTTCCCCGCAGACGCAATCGATACCGCCGATCTCAAGGCACTGCTCGCCGGCGGCTTGGTGAACGAGGACGTTCTCAAGAAAATTTTCGACATCAGCGAGATTCCGTGCCCGTTTTTGGATCTCATCGGGTCGGACACCTGCGAAAACTCCTACACGGAGTGGGCGCAGGACGAGCTCGGCGCCGTGGATCCGACGAACGGGGTGATCTCAGGCTCGGACGTTGCGACTTACGCGGCGGCGACCGGCTCGCGCGTCGGCAACCACACGCAGATCAGCCGCAAGGCGATCGCCGTGTCGGAGCGGGCGCGCAACACCAGCAATATCGGCACGAGCGATCAGCTGATGTACGAGGTCATGAAGGGCCTGCAGCGCCTGCGCCGCGACGTCGAGTCGATCGTGTCCGGCCGTCAGGCGTCGGTCGCGGACGATGGCAGCGCGACGGCCGGCAAGACGGGCGGCTTCTCGGCCTGGCTCATCACGAACGACAGCCTCGGTGCGGGCGGCGCGGCGACCGGCTTCAACACGACGACGAAAGTCGTGGCGATACCGACTACCGGCACGACGCGCGCTCTCTCGTGGGGATCGATGCTCGGGACCGTGATCGAGAGCGTCTACACGTCGAACGGCAACCCGACGACGCTGATGACGAATGCGGCCCTCACGCGGCAGATCAACATCTTCCTGAACGCGCCGAGCAACGCGTACAAGGCCGCGCAGCAGGCGAACGTCACGGGCACCGGGCCTGGCGTGTCGCAGACGGCGCAGGGCTACTACCAGGTCATCAAGACGGACTTCGGCTTCAATCTCGAGATCGTGCCGAATCGGCTCTTGCAGACCTACACCAGCGAGGTCGATCTCTTGGTGATCGATCCGTCGATGGCCTCGGTCGGCTACCTCGACGGCTTCAAGGTGAAGGAGCTCGGCAAGAACGGCCTCTCCGATCGGCGCGACATCACGGTGGACTACACCGTCAAGGTGTTCCAAGAGAAGGCGCACGGCGTCGTGCGCGATCTCACGCCGGGCGGCACGGTCGTTGCGTGATCCTTGACAAGAAAGACGAGCGCCGCCTCAGCGAGGCGGCGCTCGCAAACTTGCCGAACCGCGGGGGCAATCCCGAGCGGCCGCGGATCCTCACGCTCAACCAAGCGAAGCGCCGCGGCGAGCGCGTGAACACAACGGCGTTTGGCCGCGTCGTGCTGAACATCCCGATCGTTGACATGCAGGCCATCAACCTTCGCTATCCAGACACGGCCGCACCCGACGCTGAAGTTCGCACGAGAGCCTGGGACAAGTTCCTGGCTTCGCCGGAGTCGGAGCCGTATCGCGTGAGCCGCACGGACGGTAAGCAGGTGCGCCGGTGAACTACGGGCAGCTCAAGACGTTCGTGCTCGCCGAGGCACATCGGGAGGATCTCGCGGCCGAGGTCGCAGGATTCATCCGCCGGGCCGAGGGGATGATCCGGCGCCGGCTCGTCGGCTACGAGCTCACGGCCACGCTCGGCGAGTCCGATCGCGCCGCCGGCGGCGTGTACAACCTGCCGTCGAACCTGCTGATGCTGCGCGCCGTGTTTACCACGAGCGCGGGCGGCTCGAGCTACGCCGTCGAGAACTTCGGCGCGCCGAACATCCGCGAGTACGCCGTGACCGCGCCCGTCGTCGGGTACGCGGTTCGCGGCACGCAGATCGAATTTCGCGGCGTGCCGGCTTTGGATCAGGAGCTCGAGCTTCACTACTTCGGCCATCCGGCCGCGCTCTCGGCCGACGGCGACGAAAACACGCTGCTGACCGATCACGAGTCGCTGTATGTCGAGGGCGCGCTCTTCTACCTGTACAAGCACACGCAGGACGTCGAGCTCGCGCAGGGCGCGCTCGACGTGTTCGACGGTACGATCGAGTCGTTGAACGACGCGCACGCGCGCAAGGTGAGCTCGGGCTCGAACCAAGGGCACTACAACTTCGGCCAGCGCTACCCCGCCGGGAGCTCGATGTAATGCCGCTAGAGAGCGTCACGTTCATCTCGGATCTCGTCGCGACGAATCCCGTCAACGCGACGGATCAGGTCGCGCAGGGGGACGATCACCTCCGCAACATCAAGCTCGCGCTGCTGAACACGTTCCCGAGCATCACGGGCGCAGTGACGGCGACGCATACCGCGATCAATCAGACGGCCGTCGGCACGGGTGGCACGTTCCCGGCAATCAACGGCTCGGCGCTCACAGCGCTCAACGGCACGAACATCACGAGCGGCACGGTTGCCGATGCACGGCTGTCGGCCAACGTGCCGCTGCTGAATGCGATCAACGTATTCACTGCGCCTGCTCAGCAATTTTCAAACAACAGCGGGCCGTATCTCAGTCTGGTCGATGGGGATGCAGCGGCGGGGCAGGGATGGCGGCTTCGCAGCACTGGTGGCACGTTCATTTTGTCGTCTACGAACGCCGCAGACAGCCTCATTGCAAACGCAATCGTTGTCACAAGTAGCGCAGCAGCTATTACAGACCTGTCTCTGACCGCGACGGCGATCACGCTGAACGGCGTGAACGTCACAGACTTCGCGCGGCTGTCGCAAGCGAACACGTTCACTGATCCATTCCAGCAGGTAACTGGCACGAATGCACGCTGGGATTTGACTGATGGCACTGTTGTCGCGCGTTTCATGGCTTCAACGTCCGTCTCGGCGGCCGTCTTTGGCTCTACTTCCAATCATGCCGTTTCGTTCAGATCGAACAATATCGAGCGGCTAGTTATCGACAGCGCTGGAAACTACGACTTCAAGGCCGGCACCCTCGCGACGAACAACGCGAGCGCGTCCGAAGTCGGCTACAAGGGCGCTCCGCAGAACGTCCAGAATGGCAACTACACGCTCGTGCTCGCCGACGCTGGCAAGTCCATCGTCAAGCAGTCGGGCGGCGCAGGCGAGACCATTACGATCCCGGCCAATGCTTCGGTTGCATTCCCTGTCGGTACGGTCGTCCTGATCTCGAACAAAGGCGGCGGCACGCTGTCTGTTGCGATCACGACCGACACGCTGTCGCTCGGCGGTACAACGACCACAGGCACTCGCACACTCGCCGACGGCGCACTGGCGACCCTCTACAAAGACTCGGCGACGAGCTGGACGATTAGCGGCGCCGGTGTCTCGTGAGCGGCGCCGTGTCTGCTGTCGCGGGGATGGACGGAGTGCGGTTCCCAACCTCGACGATCAATGTCGTCGACACCGTCAATGACCCTGCGGACGCAGCCGCGAGCCTGACGCTAAACACTACGGGCGACAGCGACAGCACTGGAAACGGCAGCACCCCGGATCCCGATTGGGCGTCGCCCAACGTAGTTGCCGGAGCCAACTACTGGTGCCACCTCACGGTGGACTCGGGCACGGCCCCTGGCGGCTCTGCAACTGCCACATGGCTGCAACTCAATTCTGCGCGCTCTTGGACGTGGGCGCGAACCGTCGTCGGGGTGATCGTCGCCTCTTGCACGCTGCGAATTGCCTCCGACGCGGCCGGAGTCAACCTTCTCTCGTCGCGCACGGTGTCCGCACACGCAGAGGTCATATGAGCGAGGCGGTGCACCTCGACGACATTGCCGCCGCACTGCTGATGCGAATCATCGCGCAGAGTCCTGAGAGCGAGCTCGTCGGCGCTGTTCTGCCTAACGGCACGTACCAGCTCGGCGACAGTATCGTCTCCGGGAAACGCCACGTCACAGGTATGGTGCCCGGCAACTCCATCGCAACCGCACACAACCACCCGGGCGGTAATCCCGATTTTTCGGCCGACGACGTCGAGAACGCCGACCAAATACAGCGAACGGCCTACTTAGGCGCCGGGCAGAATCCCGCCCTCGCTGAGCTCCGACGCTATGACCCCGGCTTCACCGAGACGTACCGTGGGCAGGACGGCAAAAAGCGATCACACGGCGAGGCCGTGCTGGCGCAGTTCCCGATGGACGAGTTCCGGGCGTACCTGATGCGCAAGCTACTCGATCGCGCAGCCGACGATCCGCGTGGGCTCATGCGATGAGCTACCCGAAGAAACTGCTGCGCCTGCGGCCGACGAAGGGCATCGCCAGCGACACGCCGGCGCACGAGCTCGGACCGAACCACTACAGCATCGGCAGCAACGTGCTATTCCGCAGCGGCTTCGCGCAGCGAATCCTCGGGTCTCGGGCCGTCTACGGCACGCTGCCCGTCGATCCCGTGCTGCACATGCTGAACGCGCGGGTCGACACGACGAACTTCTGGCTCTTCTTCGGCGCCGACGAGGTCCACGCGCTCGAGACGAGCAACAGCGACGAGGTCACACCGAGCGGCGGCCTGACCGCTGTCCCGCAGCCGTGGCAATACGCGAGCACGCTGCTGAGCGGGATCCCGGTGTTCACGAACGGGTTCGAGAAACCGCAATACTGGGCCGGCAACGTCGCGACGCCGTTCGTGGATCTCCCCGACTGGCCGATCGGCACGATCTGCAAGTCGATCGCCGCCTACAAGAATTTCCTCGTCGCGCTCGACATCGATGGCGCGTCGGGGCACTTCGAGTCGCAGATCAAATGGAGCGATGCAGCCGAGCCCGGCGCGGTCCCGGCGAGCTGGACGCCGGCGCCCGACAACCTCGCCGGCGACGCGATCTTGTCCGACACGCCGGGGCCAGCACTCATGGGCTTGCCGCTCCGCGGTTCGCTGATGCTCTACAAGCGCTCGAGCACGTACGCGATGGACTTCATCGGCGGCAACGACGTGTTTAGCATCCAAACGCTGTTCACGAGCTCGGGGGCGCTGACGCGGCACGCCGCGTGCGACGTCAACGGCCAGCACTTCGTCGTCACCGACGGCGACATCATCCTGACGGACGGCACCAACCGTCGCTCGGTCGGTCAGGCGCGGATGCGCGAGTTCCTGTTCAACCAGCTCGATCAAGACAATTACGAGAATCTGTTTTCGATCTATCACCGCGCGAAGGGCGAGGTGTGGGCGTGCTTCCCCGAGTCGGGCTCGCAGTACTGCACGCTCGCGCTCGTGTACGACGTCGCGAACGATTCGTTCGGCGTGCGCGAGCTACCGGACGTCGCGTGCGCGGCCGTCGGCATCGTGAACGACAGCGACCAGGATGAGAGCTGGGCGGCCGCGACGTACACCTGGGCGTCGGCGACGCAGCTCTGGAACCGCCAGAACTTCTCGTTCGCGACCGAAAGCCTGCTGCTCGGCTACGACGGCACCGCCGAAATGCAGGACACCGACGACGCGGTCACCGTCGGCGCGTCGGTCGGCCGGTACGACCTGCACTTCGACGAGCCCGAGCGGGTCAAGTTCGTGAAGCGCGTCCACATCCGCGCCAAGCCTGGCTACGGGACGCTGCTCGTGCGTGTCGGCGCCCGCATGACGCCGACGGCTGACATTACTTGGTCGACGGAGCGAACGCTGACGGAGCCAGAACAGATCGTGAACGTGTTCGCGCAGGGGCGCTACATCAGCGTCGGGGTGCGCAGCACTGGGAGCGCCGTGTGGACGCTCACGGGGATCGATCTCGAAGCCGAACTACGAGGGTACTTCTGATGTTCAAGAAACTGATCGCCAACAAATTCGCGAAGCTCGCCGGCGGCGGCATCGGCGCGATCCTCGCCGCGATCGGCGGCCTCACGTCGCTGCAGGTGCTGCAGCCCGCCGTCGAGAAAGCCAGCGACTACGCGGCATCGACCGTCGAGCTCTACTGCGAGCTCCCGGTCGTCGATCGCGCGCGCTTCCGTGCGGAAGTCGCCGAGCGCCTCGCGGCGAAGGCCTTCGCCGCGCAGGTGAGCGTGAGCTGCCCGGGGGACTGAGCGTTGTACGCCGCGACCGCGATCCCGGACGACACACCGCGCAGCTTGAAGGCGTGGCTCGCGACGCAGCTGCGAATGATCGCGTCGGAGCTCACGCACGGCAAGCCGGAGACCGTCACGCTCGCGGTGCTCGGCGTCGAGCCCGCGCGGCCGAGCGACGGCATGGTGGTCTATGCCGACGGCGCCGAGTGGAATCCCGGCGCCGGTGAGGGCTTCTATGGCCGCGAGAGCGGCGCGTGGGTCAAGCTGTGAACGTACTCCGCGTCACCCATTCCGAGCAGCTCGCGAATTTGCGCAGCTTGGTTGCGGAAGCCCTCGCGACAAGCCCGCTCGTGACCGACGCGGCTGCCGCGATCATCGAGCTGGCGGGGAAACTCAACGACCCCGATCTAGGGCTGTTCGTCTGCGATGGCGGGATGCTCCTCATCGAGTGTCGCCGCGGATTCCTGAGCCCCGGCTGCACTGTCGTTCACGTGTACTGCCCGAAAGGCGGGCGCAAAGAACTACTCGCGGCCGGCACGACGCTGGCTAAAGAGCGCGGCTGCACACGCTGGTTCGGTGTCGACATCAACAAGCGCGGTGAGGCCTACGAACGGCTTATTAAACCAGACCGAGAAATCGGGATGATGTACGAGGGAAATATCGATGAGCGGTAGCGCGAGCTCCTCTCGACAGCACAGCAGCAGTGAGAGCGCGTCGCTGGGCTTGGGCTACGGCTACTCGGGCAACGAATCGCTCTCGGACTCGCTGTCGCGCGCACGCAGCGGCGGACAGTCGACGAGCTCGCAGGCGATCGCGTTCGAGGATCTGTTCAGCCAGCTCTACACTGGCGCGACCGGCGCCGCGGGCCGCGCCGCGGCGATGCAGCCGGGGCTCACGCAGCAAGCGAACCAGCTCTTCTCGGGGGGGCTCAGCTTTCTCGACAACCTGCAGGGCGGCCCAGGCGCCGAGTACCTCGAGGGCCGTGTCACGGGCGCGAACGGCGAGCTCGACGCGCAGATCGGCAACTTAGGCGGAGACCTCGGCCGCTTCCTGCGCGAAGAGATCAACCCGGCGCTCGTGAGCCGCGGTGTCGCGACGGGCACGCTCGGAGGCGGGCGCCAGGGCGTCGCGCAAGGCGCCGCGGCGCGGGGTGTCGCCGAGGAGTTCACGCAAGGCGCGACGGCGCTGCGCGTCGCCGATCGCGCGTCGCGCGACGCGGGCGCGAGCAACTTGATGACGGCACGGACCGGCGCCATCGGCACGGGGCTCGCGGCGCTGCCCGGCCTCTTTGACATCGCCGGCGGCAGCTTCGAGTCCATCGTGGCGCCCTACCAGGCTCTGGGCTCGATCTTCGGCGGGCCGATGGCGCTCACGACGGGGCAGAGCACGAACTTCAGCGAGTCCGACGCGATCGCGCAGGCGATCTCGCGCGCGTTCGCCGAGAACTTCAGCTTCGACACGTCGTCGAGCTCGAGCCAGTCGAAAGGGAAGTCGATGGCGATCAGTGGCAGCTTTGGCGGCGGCGGGGGCTCGAGCTAATGCCGTTCGAGCGCTTCAAGGAGCGGCACGCAGGGCAGGGCCCGTTCCAGCTCGCGTATGGCGCGCTGTTCCCCGACGGCGTCTTGGGCCGCCGAGGCCTCGCCGATGAGCGCGAGCTCACGGACGAGGTGATCGGCAGGATCCAGGCCGACGAGCAGCTCGAGGGCCTCGACTCCCTGATCTCCGCGGGGCGCCGCCCGTTGACGCGCGAGCAGCACGCCAGCTTTCGCGCCGCGCTGGCGCAGGCCGCGACCGAGCAGAAAACCGTTGCCGCCGGCTTCGACGCCTTCAACCGCGAACAGTCGCGGCTGCTGAATACGAACCCCGCCGATAGCGAGCAGCTCATCACGATGACCTCGCAGATGGAGATCGCGCACCGCTACCTCATGAGCGGCAACCCCGAGCTCGAGAAAGCCGGCGCGGCGCTCTCGGCCAAGGTGCTCGACGCGCAGCAGGCCTACACGACGACCAACGAAGCGCAGCGGCTCGCGCTCGGTGAGCAGAAGTGGTCGCGGTTTCAGCAGATCGGTGACGACCTGCGCACCGAAAGCCTGCCGTACACGACGCAGGCCCGATCGTGGAGCGCGGTCAACGCAGCGCTGCAGGAAAACTCGGCCGCCGGCGACTTGGCGCTCGTCTATGGCGTGATGCACGTGATCGAGCCCGGCAGCGCCGTGCAGCAGGGCGAGCTCGCGAACGCTGCTAACGCCGCCGGTGTCCCGGACCTTGCAATCACGGCGTACAACCGGCTGCTGCGCAACGGCGAGCGGCTCACACCGGACGAGCGTAAGCAGTTTTACAACCTCGCGCGCAACGTGATGGATCGTGCGAACGGCGAGCAGCTCGAGCGCAACTCGCACGCGATCGCGTCGGGCCGGGCAGGGGACATCGGCCCGAGCTATCTCGAGTCGCTGGGCGTGCCGATCGCGCCGATCGGCGAGGTGCGCTCGGACTTCGGCACCGTGCAGAGTGGTGAGGCACAGCCGAGCAGCGAAGAGACGCCGGCGGGGGTCCTGCGCGACACCGCAATCGGCGTCGGCGACTTGTACCAGGGGGCCCGGCGCGGCGTCGGCCGCGCGATCGAGGCGCTCGCGCCTCTCCCTCGAGTGCCGGCGGCACACCAGCGGCGGCCGGATGCTCGCGGCGTCATTCAGAGGCCGACGAATGATTAAGTTCCCGAAGGTCCACATCGCGACGAGTGTCGTGAACAGGATCCTCAACGTGCACGACGAGGTCGCCGCGAAAGCGGCGAAGGTGTCGCGCGATCCGGCCGTACCTGATCCAACCGCCGAAGGCTCCGTGATCGATGCGAAGTTGAACGCGCCAACGCCCGACGTCGGTGAGGCGTCGCTCTACGGCAGCAACTCCGTCGCGGCCAACACACTCGAGGCGACGCTCGGCGGCGGCAAACCGATTCAAGGTGTGCTCGACGGGATCTCCGTCGGCTAGGGAGCGAACCTCATGATCGCAATCAAGCCGGGTGTGCGCATCCGAGGCATGGGTCCCGAGATCCTGCTCGCCGTCGTGGTGGCCCACGAGCTCTTTCGCGAGCGCGGGGAGTCGATGACGATCACGTCGTGCACGGACGGCGTGCACAAGGACGGGTCGCTGCACTACACGGGCTGCGCGGTGGATCTGCGGTTGCCGGTGCTCCACTCGATCCTCGTCGACGCGCTGCGTTCGCGCCTGGGGACGGATTACGACGTCGTGCTCGAGAAAGATCACATCCATGTCGAATACGATCAGAAGCGAGGGTAAGCGGTGGACCTCGTCTACATGCTGCTCACATCGTCGTTCGCCGCCGGCGGCGCCTGGGTCGCGGTGCGCTTGGAGATTCGCTTGCTTCAGCGTGACATCGATCGCGCGCACACTCGTGTTGACGGGCATGATCGCGTGCTGCTCGAGCACGCTGGCCGGCTGCCTCGCGATTCGTGAACGCGCCTACGTCGAGCTCGCGCTCGGCGTGAAGCTCGACGATTCAACGTCACGCGTGCTCACGCCGTTTTGTCAGACGGCGACGGTGCCAGGCGACGGTGAGCGTTCCTGCGGCGGCTCTAATCCCACGGTGCACGTGCGCGCCGGCGTCGAGCTCGACGGCTGGCTCTCGTACTGCGAGCTCGAGCACTGGTCGCACCTTCGCGATGGCTGGCCGTTCAACGAGCGGCGCGAGACCCACAAGAACGAGCTGCTCTGTGCGAAGCGTTGGGGCGCCGATCGGCACAAAACGGCCCACTAGGATCGCTCAGGCGCCGCGATCGCGGCGAGGCCTTGAGCGGAGCATCCCCCAAAATCGGTCCATGGCCGTGCGCAGCGGTCCGCGGCGCAGCTGCCGCTGCAGCTCGTGGATGAGCTGCGCGCGAATCGGCAGCGCGAGGAGCTCGCCGGCGCGGTAGCGCTCGCCGCCGGGCATCACGAGCTCGCCGGTGCGGGCGTCGATCGCGAACCCGGTCCACGCGGCGTGAATGAGCTCGAGGCGACCGGCGAGCTCGAGCTCGACCAGGCGCTCGAGCGCCGGAGGGAACCGGCGCGCCGCGCGCCAGCGCGCGATCGTCGAGCGGTGCACGCGCGTGCGCGCGATGAGCCAGTCATCGGTAGCGAACATGGCAGAGCTCCCGCTAGCCGGCTAAAGCATTGCCGAGCACGGGAAGATTCGCCGCGGCAACGATCACGGTTCGCGTTTTGTGGCGTCTACGGGGGCGTGTACGGCCCGCCACGGCACGACGACGTCGGGGCGCATAATGTATAGAGGGTTCAGTTAACCGCGCCGCCGAGGCCTCGGCACGCGGCGCCGCAACTTGCGACACGGCCACTGCCGTCGCGAGGATCACAGCCGCGGTCCCCGTCTTAAGTAACCTCGCCGCCGCGAGCCAGTGCCGTTTTATGTCGGCGCTTTTTGCACGGGCCGCGGCGATGCAGGCCATCACGTACGCCGGCGGGACGCCCAGCGCTTCTGCAATCTGCACGCACGCGTCGTCGTCGAGCTCGCGCGGAGTGTGCCGGTACATGCTGATGCGCTGGGTGTTCCAGCGCAAAAGCTTCGCTAGCTGGTAGTCGGACGTGAGCCCATGACGCTTCTTCACAGCGTCAAGGAAGTCGACAGTTTTCATAATGTCTCCAACGGCTTGCGACCTAATCATCCCGTGACGCGCTCCACGGTTCAATACGTCACCTGTTGATTCGTACGTATCAGGCGGTTTACTGTCACCGCGTGGGGCACGGTGCGGTCCTCGATGCGCACCCGCTGTCTCCAACGTCGGAAGTTTCTTGGGTCGCACTGCTGCCCCATTGACGTTGGCGATACGGGTAATGGAGACAGTCAATGGAATCCGCCTTCAGGCTTGCGCCAACACCGGCGCTTGCGACCGACGCCGAGATCAGCGGCCTCTACCGCCTGATCGAAAATCCTCCCCGATTCCTCTGCACGTGCGGCTGGTCGCTCGACGTCGTCGCCGATCTCGATGCGGCTCGTTCGCACGTTCAGTGCGGCGCGTGCGGCGGCGTCGCCGTTCGCACGACGCTGGCGCCCAAGTGACTCGCCCCAACGCCGCGTACGTAGGGCAGGGGCTCTCACACCCCATCCGCCTCGTCGTGAATCGAGGCCTGCACGGCAACGTCGCGAAGCTCATCAGCGTCAACGACGCGCTCGAGCTCATGTGCGACCTCACGGCCGCGCTCGCGCGCGCGTTCGCAGACGAACAGCAGCGGCCGCAGACCGCTCACGCTTTACCCCAACCCCACGAAGGAGACAGCAATGGCTAAGATGAAACCGGTCCTCGTCACCACGAAGCACCGCGGCGTGTTCGCGGGCCTGATCCCCGAGAAGCAGGACCTCACCGCAACGCAGATGCCGCTGCAGCAAGCGCGCATGGCGATCTACTGGGGCACGACCAAGGGCGTGCTCGAGCTCGCGAACACCGGGCCGACGGCGAAGAGCAAGATCAGCGCCGTCGCCGACGTGCCGATGCTGCACGACATCACGGGCCTCTTCGCGATCACCGAAGAAGCGTGGCGCGTGTGGCAGAGCAAGTAATCACCGCCGACGACGTCGTGCGCGCCGGGGCTTGCGGCTACGGCGTGCTCGCCGCCTTACGGCGGCATTGCAAAGCCGTCGCCGCCGCGATGACGGTTGCCGCGATTCTTGAGCTCGTCACGGACCCTGCGCAGCAGCGGTACGTGATTCAGGCTGCCGCACTCGACGGCGACGGCTACGGCTACGGCGACGGCGACGGCGACGGCGACGGCTACGGCAACGGCTACGGCTACGGCTACGGCGACGGCGACGGCGACGGCTACGGCGACGGCGACGGCTACGGCTACGGCGACGGCTACGGCTACGGCGACGGCGACGGCTACGGCTACGGCTACGGCGACGGCGACGGCGACGGCTACGGCAACGGCGACGGCGACGGCGACGGCTACGGCTACGGCGACGGCGACGGCGACGGCTACGGCTACGGCAACGGCGACGGCTACGGCAACGGCGACGGCGACGGCGACGGCTA
>Ga0214473_10004627_pt1 | contig 16546 bp, 15 predicted proteins | sample RVTome_7_FD_203509 | JGI IMG/M metagenome (GOLD analysis project Ga0214473, IMG submission 203509) | Soil microbial communities from uranium-contaminated site in the Upper Colorado River Basin, Wyoming, United States - RVT98D197 | ecosystem: Environmental > Terrestrial > Soil > Contaminated >... | reverse complement strand
TCGACTTCAGAAATATTTCACTTCGGGCGTAAGAATCAGCCGCCCAATTTAGACGGCTCCTTAGGCGGGCGAACCGAGAATACCGGGCAAGTCGCGCTGCGCAAGACCTGCTCGGTCACGCTGCCTATGAGCATATGAGCTATGCCGGTTCTTCCACGGGTCGACATCACGATGAGGTCGTATCCGGACTTGTCCGCTTCGGCGACGATGTTCGATGCCGGCGTGCCGATCTCCACGACTTCCCGCACCTCGACGGACGCAAGCGAATCCGCGAAGTGTTGCTTTAGAAATTGCGACAGCGATTGCTGGTGTCTCTCGATCAGGCCATCGAGGGAACGCGCTTTGTAAGCCGCCAGCTCTGCGGCATCCGCCACATGGTACACGGTGACGGAAGCGCCCCAGCCGCGCGCCAGCTCCAACGCGTAACTGACGCCGAGACAGGAGAGCTCCGAAAGGTCGGTGGGAGCGAGAATCTTTTCGATTTTTTTCATAAAGCCTCCGATACGAACCCTTGCCTCCTTCTATCGAATTCGCGCTCAACCTGCAAAAGAAATCGTCACCATGGGCCGCCCGCTCCACGGCTGCCCTTCACGAGCGCCGCAAAGTGGGCCGCCGCGACTGCGAAATTGAGCAACGTTCGGCGATTTGCATTGAATCGCTCCCAGACCTCCGTTAGAATCTTGTTCAGGCAATCATGGTCCGCATCGGCCTTCTCACGCTGATCCTCGTTCTCGCCGTTCACTCGAATGTATCGGAGGCCCAGGATAGCGATCCGCGCGCCACCTTTGCGCAGGCCTACGCTCTATATGCCGCCGGCGATCTTTCTCAAGCTAAGGAGCCGTTCCTAAAAACCAGCGATCCTAAGTACCCTTTGGCGGATTATAGTCTCTACTATCTGGGTGTTATTTCCGCGAACGAAAAAAATTGGGATCTGTCGCGGCATTACCTCACCCAACTAAGGCACCGCTATCCCCAGAGTATCTGGTTTCACAACGCCGAGCTGCAACGCGCCAAGATCGACCTGGCGGAGAAAAAATACGCTCAGGCCATCGCGGCGTTTCGCTCACTGCGCTCCACCAGGGGCGAACGGCAGGAGATTTTGCAGGAATCGCTTCACCTCGAGGCCCAGGCAATGGAAGCGTCGGGGGACGTCAACCAGGCGTACTCTCTTTACCAGCAGCTACGAGTGTCTTATCCGCATTCTCGCTGGACCGCGCCGGCGCGCAAGGAACAGGCTCGTCTGCGCGAAAGATTCCCCGATCTTTTCGGCTTTCCCACAGCGCAATCTCTCGCCGAGGAAGCCGATCGGCTGGCGCGCGAGCAGGCCTACAGCGAGGCGGCGGCGCTTTACAAGAAACTTCTCAGCGACGCCACCGATCCGGAGTTTCGCCTGCGCCTGCTGGTCAAGCTCGGCGGCCTTTATCTGGACCAGCGCCGGCTCGACGAGGCGATTCCGCTGCTGGAGCAGATCGCCCGTGATTATCCGGAGACGGCCGAGGCGCCCAAGGCCACCTATCAAATCGGCCAGATTCTTTGGAATCGCCACGACAACGCGCAAGCAATCGAGTATTTCAAGCGCGTCACCGAGCGCTATCCCGACAGCGCCTACGTCGATCGCGCGCAGTACGCCTCCGCCGATATTTACGAATTCTTCGGCGACAAGGACAAAGCGATCCAACTCTATAGCGAGCTTCCCAAGCGCTTTCCCCGCAGCCAGGTGCGCGAGAACGCAACCTGGCGCCTAGCCTGGCTTTACTACCGCTCCGGAGATTTTTCGCCGGCCTTTGCTTCCTTCGGCGACCTCGCCGGGCGCAGCGGTGACAACCCAATGCGCATGGCGGCGCTCTATTGGCAGGCTCGGACTGCGGAGAAATCGGGCGATTTGGAAACCGCCAAGAGGCTCCATCGCCAGATCGTCAACGGCGGCGAAGAGTCTTATTATCAGGCTCTCTCGGCGCGCGCGCTGGAACGTCTAGGTATACCGCTCGAGGATTCGAAAATCAGCATTCCTTCCGCCAGCATCGAAGCGGACCCGCCGCTGAATTCCGAATTTTCCTTTCATCTCGCCCGGGCGCGCGAACTCACCGCGATGTCGCTCAATCGCTTGGCGGCGGCGGAACTGGACGAGGCCAATCTCTATTCGAGAAAACAGGCCGGCTTGCGGTCGTTGCTCATGCGGGAATATTTTCGCGCCCAAGCCTACCGCCGGAGCCTCGCGGTAGCCAATCAAATTCCTGCTTCGAACGGCGAACGAAATCTCTATCGTTTTCCGCTGGCTTACTGGGATACCATTCAACAAAAAGCTCAGGAACGGGACTTGGACCCGTTTCTGATTCTGGCTTTGATCCGCCAGGAGAGCCTGTTCGACGCCCAGGCGCGCTCGCCGGCGTTCGCGCTGGGTTTGATGCAGCTCTTGCCCTCCACCGCGGGCCGGGTCGCCAAGCAGGTCGGGCTTGAACCGCCCTCCAACCAGAGGCTTTTCGAACCGGATGTCAATCTTACCCTCGGCACCCAATATCTAAAGGACCTCCTCCGGCGCTACTCGAACAACTGGTTCAAAGCCATCGCCGCTTACAACGCCGGCGAGGCCGCCGTGGACCGGTGGGAAAAAGAGATCGTCACCGACGATATCGAAGAGTTCGTCGAGCGCATCCCCTACGTCGAAACTCGCGGCTATGTTAAACTTGTCATGCGAAACCATCGAATTTATAAGAAACTTTACGAAACCCAGAGATGAGCAAAAATCCTCCCCCGTCGATCGGGATTACAGCCGATATCTCCGAAGCGCCACAGCGGTGCTTCACTGCCGGCAATGAACCGACGATATTTCTCCCGCGCCGCTATAACCGCGCGGTGGAGATGAGCGGTGCCATACCGCTCCTCTTGCCGTTCACCGCTTCCCGCGCGCTGATGCGGCAGTACATCGGCCGGTTGGACGGTTTAGTGATCAGCGGCGGCGCCTTCGACATTCACCCCAGCTATTACAACGAAAAACCGATCAAGGAACTCGGCGTGATTAAAGAGGAGCGCACTGAGTTCGAATTGGAGATGACCCACCTGGCGCTCAAGCGAGATCTGCCGCTGCTGGGAATTTGCGGCGGCGCCCAAGCGATCAACGTCGCCCTAGGCGGCTCGCTCTATCAGGACATCGCCACTCAAGCTCCCCACGCCTATCAACATGAACAGGGCGCCAAAAATGAAATCGGCGGCCACAAAGTGACCATCGAGCGCGGCACGAAGTTAGCAGAAATCCTGCGGCGGCGGACCTTGGAGGTCAACACCACGCACCATCAGGCGGTCAAGGAAGTCGGCAACGGCCTGGTCGTCAATGCGACCGCCGAGGACGGACTGATCGAAGGGATCGAGAGCTCACGCCATTCATTCGTGCTCGGCGTGCAATGGCACCCGGAAGTCCTGGCGCCGAGACACGTTGCCCAACGCCGAATCTTTTCCTTCTTCATCGATTCTTGCCGACGCGCGCACCGCGCGCGTTAAACGGTTTGAACGATTTGAGCGGCTTGAACCGTTATTTCATCCGCCTGTGGAGCCCCACGTGCAAGCCTGTGCTCCCATCCAATACACCCGTGGGGCGGAATCCTGAGCGAGAGCACTCGGACAAGGCCGGGGCTCGAGTCGAAGGGTTGAATTTTCGCCTTTGCTGGGGCAAGGAAGGTAGCAAGCGCAGAAACGATTTGAACAAGGAGGCAAGCGATGGCTAACGAACATGGCGGCGACATACTCGACAGAGGGCAGGCGGAAAAAGAACTCTTTCCAGCCAGAGGTCTGCCCGGCGGAGGACAGTTGGAAGTCCGCATGGAGATTTCGGCCAATCATCCCGACCCCGATATCCGCGGTGTCGCGCGGCGGGTAAAATTCTTCAACCTCGAAAGCTGGCACGCAGAGTGGACCCAGGTGGCGCGGAAGAATGAGGAGCTGGCCGCGGGCTTCGAGCGCGAGCAGCGCAAGCTGACGGCCCATGAATTTTACCTGCGGGCGGCGGATTTTTACCGCCGCGCCGTTGTCTACATGCCCGACAGCGACCCGCGCATGCTGCCGACGTTTAAAAAGCTCGAAGAAAATTTCGACAAAGCATGGAGCGTCGTTCCGCCGCCCTTCGAGCGCGTGCAAATCCCCTACGAAGGCCGCATGCTGCCCGCGCTCTTTTGGCCCGGCCGCGGCAAAGCGGGAAGCCGCCTGCCGGTGGTCTACAATTACGGCGGGGCCGACGGAATTCTACTGCGCGGCGAAGACGGTGGCGCCGGTCAATACGTGCGCCGCGGCATGTCGTTCATCGACGTAGACGGCCCAGGGCATGGAGGCATGCTGCGCCACCACAAACTCTACGCGCCGTCGGATTCAGAGCGAGTGGCGAAAGCGGTGATCGACTATCTCGTCACCCGCCCCGATGTCGATCCAGAGCGTATCGGTCTGCACGGTTCCAGCCTGGGTGGCTACTCAGGCCCGCGCTGCGCCACCGGCGAGAAACGGATCAAGGCCGTGGCGGTCTGGAGCGGCGCCTATAATCTCATCGATGACATTTTCGATTATTATCCGCCGATCCAAGACCGCTTGCGCTGGTTGATGGGCGCCAAAGACCTCAAAGAAGCTCGTGAGAAAATAAAAGAGTTCACGCTGATCGGCCGCGCCCAGAAGATTGAATGTCCCCTGCTCGTCGGCTACAGCCGCGACGACCGCGTCATGGACCCTCGCGGCGCGCTCAATCTCTACGAGAACGCGGTCAACTCCCCCGACCGCTCGATGGTCGACGGCGTCGGCCACGGCGAAAAACGCTTCGACCGCCGGACGTACATCGCGGACTGGTTCATGAAACAGTTGAAGGCGGGATAAGAGCCGCTCATTTCAGGGTCGGTGGGATCTTGCGGCAACAGCAGCGGAAGAAAATGGTGCCAAAATGGAAAATGGTGCCAATGGAAAAAAATGGTGCCAAAAATGGTGCCAGGCATGCTTATTTGACGTTATGGGCCGGGCTTCCCTTCAGCACTTAGGTCTCTGGGAAAAGTCTCTGCCCCGCCTGAAAGAGATCCTCCGGTAAAAGAGATTACCTCTGAACCATCCTACGGTTCGATAAACTCACCGTCCCGAGGAAGATCGAGGGACAGCCAGCTAGTTTAAAAGCCTCTTACCGCTCATCAATCTCTGATATCCTGCAAGAACCACTCGGTCGGCAGCTCGCGTCCGACCTTGGCCTGCTTGGCCAACTCCACGATCTTCCCCGCGCAAGCGGCGAATTGTAGCCCTTGGGTGCCGGCGTTGATGAAGTACGTCACTTGCTTATCACTTGTCCGCCCGGCAACTTTGCCCGCCCGGACATCCATAAAGTACTTGAAGTAATCGCCCTTGTAGTTATCGACGGTGGGGTTGGGAATACGGCTGCGCTCTTCGGGCTGGCCGGCGATATAGCCGACGTTGCCGTGCAATCGGATCATGCCCTCATCCATCGCTTCAATAGTGTTTTTACCGAGCTTCACTGAAAGGTCGCAGCGCTTAATCACTTTGGGGCCGATCTCGCAGGCGCGCACGCTGGTGATATGCGCTCCCTCCTTCAACCATTCCGCCTCATCGAAGACGGTCCGCGTCGAGTCTGTGCAGGTGGCCACGATATCTGCGTCGCGCACGACTTTCTCCGGCGAGTCGACGGCGATTACTTCGATATCTAATTTACCCGTCATCTCCCTCGCGAACCGCTCGCGGTTCGCGCTGGTCGGGCTGTAAACTCTCACGCGCCGGAGCTTGCGCACCTCGTAGAATGCTTCCAGGTAACTGCGCGCCATCCCGCCGGAGCCAAAGATACCGACATCGCAGGCGTCTTCGCGGGCGAGATACTTCACACCCAAACCCGCGCAGCCGCCCACCCGCATATGCTGGATCAATCCGTCATTGATCATCGCCAGCGGCTCGCCGTTGCGCACGCTGAAGACCATGACCAGACCGCACCAGGTCCCGGGCTGCATACAGTATTTCTCTTCGGTATCGCCGTTGGGCCAGTAGACGATGTCGGATTTCATGCGAATGGCGAATACGCCGATCTTCCGGCTCGCACCTTCCATCGTCCCCCAGCGATAATAGCCGTCGGGCCGGTCGCAGGGCATCCACAAATCCAGACGCGGCCGGTACACGGCATCCCCCCTGAGCAAATCATCGTAGCCGTCCTCCAGCGCTTCGAGGCAAGCTTTCATGTCGAAGAGCTTTTCCACTTCCTGATTATTGATCAAAAGCATAGTGACCTCCTATCAGTCCAGTATAACAACGGAGCGAAATATGGAAGCCAAACGCGACCGGTAGATTCCAAAAGGTGAGAAATGGAATTTTCCCTAAGTAACACCCCCTCTCTTACGCTTCTTTCTTTTGACGCGGACGCTAAAGCTGATCCGGCTCATTCACATACTCCAGTACTTGCGGGGTTATTGCTCTAAGGCACCGACTCGTGGTACGAGCAAGCCGGATGCTGGGTGAGAAATGACTGTAGCCGTAACCGTTAGAACGGGATCAGCCGTCGTCTTTGCCGCAGATAGCAAGGTCACTACTTCGGGAATTACCGGTCGTGACGAAAATGGCGACCCAAGGTGGGTGGAACAGACCTATGAAAATGCCACCGAATTATGTCAGGTAAGAAACTTCACCACCGTCTAAGCCAATAAGTCTCTCGATTGAAATACGGCTGCTTAAGGGGTGACGCTCTAATGTACACACAACGCCAAAAGCTGTTGAAGCGATGGGAGAAAACTCGTGGCGCGAAAGCTTTGCTCTACGTCACAGGTGATCGCCCAAATTGGGAGACCCAGATTCACGCGGAGGTCTTAGACCGCTTTATACACCACTTGGATATGATCGGTGATGTGGAGAAAATTTCCCTGATCCTCTACACACGCGGCGGGAATACGCTGGCTGCGTGGAGCATCGTTAATCTGGTTCGGCAGTTTTGCCAAAAACTGGAAGTTATCGTGCCATCAAAAGCGCACAGCGCCGGAACTCTCATCTGCCTTGGTGCAGATTCGATAATGATGACCAAGCAAGGTACTCTCGGACCAATCGATCCAAGTGTTAATGGTCCACTAAATCCGCAGATCCCCGGTGCGCCACCACATGTTCGCGCGCCTGTCAGCGTTGAGGCCATTAACGGATTCCTCAGCTTTGCCCGCGAAGGCGCTAGCATTGCGGACCCAGGATTGTTGAAAGATGTGTTTCTGAGGCTCGCGGAGCAGGTGCACCCATTGGTTCTCGGTGACGTCTATCGTTCACGAACCCAAATTCGAATGCTCGCCGGACGGCTGCTGAGCCGCCAAGTCTCTGACGAAGAAAAGAAAGAACGTATTTTGCAATTCCTATGTAGCGAATCGGGAAGTCACGATTACGCCATCTATCGTCGCGAGGCCCGAGATGACCTTGGACTAAATATTGAGCGGCCCGATGACAGCCTTTACAAACAAATCAAAGGGATATATGACGACTTTGCGGCGGAAATGCAGCTTGGCGAGCCCTACAGTCCAGAGGTTGCGTTAGGAACCAATCAGCAGGTACAATATTGCATCAAACGCGCCTTGATCGAGACCGTGAAAGGTGGATCTCATTCCTTTGTAAGTGAAGGCACGCTAGCCCGGAGACAGGTCCAAACGGCCCCTGGTATTGTGCAGAGCGGAGTTGAAGATCGAAGAACACTGGAGGGATGGATACATGAATCAATATAGCTCCAATTCTGCCAGTTTCCCGGTGTTTATCGACGGCACGTCGTCCGCCATGCCATCGGGATTTAACGAATCGACAGCTCCTTCCGATAATCTCGCAAGTATTCAGAAAAACTGGATACTAGTTAGTCCCACCAAAGTGCAAGATCCCACCAGTCCGTCCACTGAACCTGAAGAAGTACGTGCAATTCCCCGAGAACCTTCTTGACGAAGCGTGACGACAGTCTTAGACAAGCCCAAGAAGACCTGAAGCGCCGGAAACGGTTGCTTGCCTTCGGCAAGATTCGTGTTGATCCTGAACCCCCGCGCCAAATCCCCGATCAAGTAGAAAGATGAGGAGAAGCCCGGCGGTCACCGTAAGGAGGCTTCGTGACGCTCGCGAAGAACTTTGCATTCACAGTATTCGGCGCGTACGTTGCGTTTGGTCCGGGGATTTACACCGGTGGGAAAACCGAGGTGAGCGGGCTCGGCTACGTCCGTTACGAAAAGTCGCCTCCTAAACAATCGAATTCGGTCTACCAACTGTTTCAGGCGTCGACACAAATCAATAGCGGCTCAGCCGCAGCCTTCATCGTCGTAACCAACTCACTTTAGAACCACGCCGCCCATCGTCGCGGTAAGACACCAGACACCTCGTCGGCTACCGTTCCGTACTGTCCGCAGAAATGTCCTGCCTTGAATAATGCGGCTTCTCAAAACGAACCTTTTGTGAATCCGGGAGAATGGTCAGGGTGTGCGCACCCCTGGTCATTGCAACATAGGCGTTCTCTGCATCTTGAAAGTCCTTCAGGTTCAGGATAACTGCGTGGTCAAACTGAAGTCCTTTAACAAGCAGCGTTGTCGAAATGCAGTGATGCGGGACAGTCCGTCCGATCCGCCGGGCTGTTTCGCGGAGAGACCACGCTGTTTCTCGTAACGTCTTCCCGGTCATACCCTTGTGGCGGTGAAGCGCCCTTCTCATCTCTGACCATAGCTCCCTCCGCTTGAAAACAGGGTTCTCAGTAAGACCCGTGTAGGCGGTAAGCAAGCGATCAACTGCGCTCAATGCATTATCTCTGACCACCTCACGCATTTGGACCAACAAGGCTTTTCGGTCAGGTTTCTGAGGAGTCAACTTTTTTTTAGCTCGGATCTTCTGTGGATATGCACGGACATCCGAGGAGAGACGAGTAAGACACTCTTCGGCGAAGTGCGCTATCATTTCCAACCGAGCAACACCGGACGAACCTTCAAGCCGCTCGCACCAGTCCTGCAAGTCCTGGCAGTCCACAGTCTCCATGGAGATGTACGCGTTGCCAAGATTCCCAGCGAGTTTGTAGCACTGCGGGCGCCACTGCCGAACGGCGATGACCTTATCTCCTTTCTTGGTTAGTAACGCCTTGCAGGCTGCGATCTGATTAGGCTCATCGGTGTATGATCGCCAATTTAGGCATGCTTGCTGCAAGTCGATCTCTGCCCCGGTTTCGATTCGTTTGCGAACATCCAAAAGCCATTCTCCCAAGGCCTCATTGCGTCCTTTCCACCGATGGGGCACTGATAGCTCCCCGATCTTATCAAACTCCGTTTCCGCGAGCGCCCAGTTCAAAAAAGTATCCTTGTGCACCTGTCGAAAAATGGCCTGCAGGGGATCTCCGAGAATTCGGCAGGGCAATATAACAGCGAGTGTGCTGACCAGTGCATGTTGTCCCGCTGAACAATCTTGATATTCGTCAACGTAAATTCCGCGATAGGTGGCATGAAGTATGCGTTGCACGGCCCGACACTGAAAAGCGCGCTTCGCCGCCGTGTGTATTTCCGGCCACTGGTCGTCCTTAGGTTCACGCGTGTACCAGCCTGACAGGTTGGGGAACGCATTCGCATAACGGAGCGCAAAACTGTCAATGTTGGTGACTCTGACGCGTGAGATTGAGACCCCAACGGTATTGAGGTGATCCAGAATCGCGCGGACGCCGGCGTGAGTGTGTGTCAGGACAAGTTGACGATCTCGATCACAGTTGACCGCGTCGGCTATTAACCGAGTCTTCCCGCAACCAGCAGGGGCGACAACCAAGCCGCGGTGGGATTTCGCGAGAGTTTGTGCGATGTCATGTGCCATGGACCCAATCTTCAATGCGTTTCAGCGTGGTAGCCAAGGGAGACGTGGGCACCTGCGGGATTGCATCAGCAACAACTTGACCAAGCTGCATGCCCGCGGTGATATTCTTGAACCATCCCCCACCCAATGTTTTCTTTGCCGCAGTCCCGATCGCAGTGCGAATGGCTTCCTCAGGCATGCCGTTGGACTGCCAATCAGTCAAGAACACGCCCCATAACTTTATGTCTGCGTCCGTAACTGAACTGATAGCGTTGAGGACCTCCTGCTCGCCGAAAATCTGAATTGCCGTGTCAACCAGACACTGGAGAGAGCCAAACGGAAGATCAAGTGCGACGCGCTCCTCCGTAGCCACGTTGCCGGGCCACAAAACGACTTCGACACCATGACTACATAGAGTGGGTTCGTCAGGGTTCAAGGATGTGTCCGAATCTCCACAGTACAGAACTCCGTAATTCAAGCGTCTCAGTTCGAGTGCGACCGATGGCGCTTTCGATCCGCCACCGAAAATCGCAGCAACTCCACAGTAGGCCATTGGCAAGTCGCGATGATTTTTCGACCATACCTCATCCAACACTCGGCAGAGCGCCTCCTCGGTCTTTCCTTCACACACCAGGAGTCGGCGAGCTAAAAAAGCATGCGGGACCGTACGCGCGATTGCCTGAAGTGACTCGGTTGAGGCTGGATCGGCTCTCAGCACTGTGATATTGCCCTCGTAGCAATGCACGAAACGGACCTCCGCGATGTCCAGCGCCATTATCGGTGTGGGCGAGTGCGTTGTCATGATTACCTGACCTTCTGGCATAGGTCTGGAGATGCTCAGGCGATGGTCGTCGCATATCTTCTTTAGGAGATGACGAATTCGATGAGGCTCCAAGCCGTGTTCGACCTCATCAATGAGGACGAGAGATTTTGCGCCGAGTCCGGTTTGCTGAACGGCCAAGGTTGCCAAGCGCCGCGTTCCAAGGCCAGTCGCTCGAAGTGGAATGTTGCCATCGTGCAAGGAAATTGCCGCTTGACCGAAAGTCGTCCCTTCGAGATCGAGACCGGGTCGCAACGCCACCACACTGACGCCGAATTCGCTGACCGTCTGCTGCACGCGTGCTGCAACCTGCTGAAGTTCGTTCAAGGGTGTGCTTGAGATAGCGGCTCGCGCTGCACGGTGGGCAATGGCAACCGCACCTGTCGCCGATTCCTTTTCGGTCAATCTGGTTAGGGCAGAACCGCGCCCCCATGTAAGGTGACGCTCCACATCATCACCTAACCTGGCCACACCGAGGTTCTCTCGGTCTCGATAGCTCACGACCTTTGGGTCGGGGTTGCTCGTCTTAACGAGCGTCCATTGCGGTTGCAGATCTTGGTCAACTTGGAAGCGATAGGTAAGAACTTGTTCGCACGCGTCATCAGGATCATCCTGGATACCGCCGGCCGGATCATATCCGCGCGAAAAAAGTCCGTATTTGTTTTCGTCAACCAATTCGTCTGGCAATTCACCAATGGTTAATTCAATGACGATCGGACCCGCAGTAGTGGTCGTACTGCCCTGGTAGAAGTCCGTATCCGCAAAAGCAACGTTCCACCGCGGGAACAAGGCGTACTCAATCGCGTCTAGGATGGTTATCTTGCAGGAATCACCGGGACCGACAAGGCAGGTGATGCGCCCGTTGACATGCCAATCAAGTGACCGGATGCCTCGGAAGTTCTCGACTTTAATATGCCGAATGATCGCCAAGAGTTAGTTCCTGTGGGCGAACGTAGCCGTCAGGTTAACAAAATACGGCATGGTCTGTTGGTTTGTTTTACTGGAATAGGGATCGATGGAGAACCGTTCTGCCTCTACCACGGCGAGCGGCTGAGTCCGATGGTTTTTGAGCAAGTAATCAGCGCGACCGTCTGCCGCTGGCTCCTTGGTTGAAACAAGAGACTTGTTCTCAATATCCCAACCAGCTTCGTGAAGTAACCGGTCGATTACGATTATTGTGTCTGCTTCAGTTGGCATGGGTTAACGGGCTCAGGGCAAAAATCTTTACGTTCTCGATCGTCCCCGAGTCCGATCTACGACATTTTCGGAGATATTACGCTCTTTGGCAGGGAGAGGGCAAGGATAGTTGAGTTTGAGTCAGAGATTGCGGTGTGCGTGTTCGTCAGAGGTCTTGACCAATTTCCCTCGGTGGGAAAACCGTCAATATTGATTTGACAACGGCACTCCATTGTCGCAATGATAGGCGGAAATTTCCGGGGGGAGGAGTGAACGGTGAAGATTCTACGATTCAACGACGATCGTGTCGGCGTGATCAAGAACGGCGACATGGTGGTGGATGTCAGCGACTCCATCAGCTCGCGCAAGGCCAAGGGTGGGCAGCGGGTGGTGGAGGAGATCATCGAGGGGTGGCGCAAGTACCGGCGCCGGTTCGAAAAGATTTTGGCGGAGCAGAACGGCGTGCCGTTAAGCAGCGTGCAGCTCCTCTGCCCCCTTCCCAGGCCCGGCAAGTGCATCGCGGCGTTCAGCAACTATATCGACCGGCCCGGACGGACCGCGGATAATTTTCCCCACGAATATTTTTACAAGTCGCCGGATCTCGTCGGCCCCGGCGGCGCCGTCGAATTAAGAGACATTCCAGCCTGCGTCGTCTACCAACCCGAAGCCGAGTTCGCCTACGTCATCGGCAAGACAGCCAAGAACGTCACAGAATCCAAGGCCCTTGATTTTGTCTTCGGGTACGTTCCCTTCTTTGATATCTCCACCCGCGGGCTCCTGCGCCGCACACACTTCGTCGGTAAGGGTCAAGGCTCACACGGCTGCTGCGGGCCCTGGTTAATCACCAAAGACGAAATTCCCGATCCGCACAACGTCGTGGTGAAGTCCTGGACCAGCGGCGAGCCGCGCCAGAACTACAACACGAGCGCCATGGCGCACAAAATCCCCGATCAGATCTCCTGGCTTAGCCGGTTTGTCACTCTCAGACCCGGGGATATCGTCGCCACCGGCACATTTCACGAAGGGTTAAAGCCGGTGAACAGCGGCGATACGATCGAGATTGAGTTCGAGAACATGGGGCGAGCCAAGTTCCAAGTGACCGGCAACAGCCCGCGCAAGGACGTGGACTGGCTGCCCGGAAGAGATCAGCCGAAGCCGCCCGAAGGCGGCGGCATTCATAAAGTCTAGGCTGTCGCGGTTTCGTGTCTCGGCTCTTGCGTCTCGGGTTGGAAGCTTTCGATTCCGTCTTTAACTCTAAACTCGGGACTCGAGACGCCCCTATCCTCCTTACTCTTCGCGTCATCCCCGCGTGATGAGCGCCAATATATTTTCCGGCGGCGGCGATGACAGAACAAGAAGATCTTCAGCAAGACAAATGGCTTAAAGATTTTCTCATCACCTGGGTCAACCGCTTCAGCTTTTTCATCGCTCATCATCTTACCCGCCCGGTTTTGCCTTTGTATCTCGTTACCTTCGGCGCCTCGTCCACCGTCATTGGCGCGATCATGGCCGTCTTCACGATCACCTCGACGGTCATGCGCATCCCCATCGGCTTGCTCGTCGACCGCGTGGGTCGAAAGCCGTTTCTCCTGGCCGGGGCCGCGCTTGTTATCGCGGGCAACTTCGGCTACCTCTGGGCTCCGACGATCTTGCTCCTGATTCCAGTCCGCGTCCTCCATGGCATCGGCTGGTCCGCCAGTACCACTGCGGTTGCCACCCTAGCCGCCGATATCGCACCGCAAAAGCGTCGCGGAGAACTCATCGGCTATGCCGCCATGGCGAGCAGTCTCGGCGGCGCTATCGGCCCCGTCGCCGGTTTTGCTCTGCTTCACGAATACGGTTATGCCGGCGTTTTCATCGGCTCCGCCATACTACTGATCGGAAGTCTGGTTTTAAGTTTGTGGGTCCTCGAACCAGCGCGCGTGCCTGCCGGCAAGGAACATCCCTTTCGTTGGATCGATCTTCTGGTCATTCCGGAAACCCTTCTCCCGGCCATCGCGGTGGCGTTTATCTCCTTCGGGCAGGGCGGGATTCTGACTTTTTTACCCATCCACGCGTTAAAGTTAGGACTGGCCAACCCGGGGCTCTGGTTCGGTGTCTACGCCGTCTGCCTGTTGATCGTTCGGCCCTTTGCGGGACCGCTGTCGGACCGCCTAAGCCGCCGCGCGGTGATCATTCCCGGGCTCTTTCTCAATTTTGTCAGCATCTGCTTGCTCGTATTGGCCGACTCGCCCGCTGGGTTGATGGCCGCCGCGGTGGTCGGCGGCCTGGGCACGGGCGCGGCCCAGCCGGCTTTGATGACCGTCGCCGTCGATCAAACCTCGCCCCAGCGGCGCGGCCAGTCGCTGGCGCAATTTCAGTGTTTCTACGATCTCGGCATCGGCCTGGGATCTCTCACCCTCGGCGCTTTTCTCGACCTCGTCGACCAGAACTTCTCCTTGATGTATGCTGTAACTTCGTTGATCGCGCTTCTGGGACTCTGGGTCTATTGGAAGCGGAGCAGATAAGCCGTGCGTGAGGTTTGGCTAATGATTCGTGTCTGGGTTATGCTTCCGTGCCGCAGGCCGAGAGGGTGGTAATATGAACACAATGAAATTTACCGCGGTCATTTCGCTAATCGCGTCGCTCACCTGTTCCGCGCAGAGCCAAGAACTCAAGAAAGTCCGCGTCGGCATTCCCACGCTCTCTCTGATTGTAGCGTCGTCTTTGATTCCCGGAGAGCGGGGCTACTTCAGGCAAGAAGGGCTCGATGTCGAGCTCATCGTCATCCGCTCGGCGCCGTCGGTATTGGCGCTGGCAGCCAAGGAAATCGATTTTCTGACGATCGGCGGCGGCGGCTTGATCGGCATATTGCGCGGCTTGCCGCTCCGTGTGGCGTTCGCGCCGCTGCGCCGTCCTACATATGCGCTCTACGCCAAGCCCGAGATTCGTTCCTTCACCGACCTTGACGGTAAACGCGTCGGCATCTCCAGTTTCGGCAGCGGCCCCGATCTGCTCTTGCGTGATCTATTGAAGAAACGGACGGCTGACGGCGGCAAGAAAGTCACGGTCCTGGCGGTCGGCGGTGGCGGCGAGCGATTTCTCGCGCTCAAAACCGGCGTTGTCGATGCCGCGGTCCTCGCCACGCCGTTCACGGTAAACGCCAAGCAGGACGGCTATCGCGAGCTTTTCTCTTTCATCAGTGAGAAGGATTACGTCGATATCCCGGTGGCGACGTTCACGAGAGAGGATCTGCTCCAGTCGAATCCCAGCCTCGTCGAAAGATTCGTGCGCGCCCAGGTCAAAGGGCTGCTCTACATGCGTAACAGCCGAGATCGCACCGTTTCTTCCCTGGCCCGCGCGCTCAAGGTCAAAGAAGACGCCGTCAGCGGCGGCTTCGACGAGCTTCGTCCGGCGTTGACCGAGGACGGAACGATCAGCCAGGACGAACAACGAAAGGCGCTCGAGTATCTGGTCAATCCGGCCACGCTCAAAGAAGCGCCGCGGCTGGAGAAGATCTACGACTTTGCCATCGCCAGAAAAGTCTACCAAGAACTTCAGGCGCGCGGCTGGAAGCCGACGGAGTAGAGTCAGAAGGACTCGGCATCTCAAAAATCTTTACCTTGCTGTTGATCTGTGTCCGTATTTGGCGGCTCTTTCCCTGACCAAAAATCCGATCTTCCGTTTCTTGGGCTCCGGCGGGATCATGAGCTGGCGAATAGCATCAAAGACCACTTTAAACTGCGCGTCGTACTTTCTCTCCAGTGTTTCAAGCTTTTTCGCCAGACCTTCATGTGTCGCCAGGATTTCTCGCAGGCGGACAAAAGCCCGCATAATCTCGATATTGACCTGAAGCGCGCGGTTACTTCGTAATACGCTCGAAAGCATGGCGACACCTTGTTCGGTGAAGGCATGAGACAAGTACTTCGAATGTTCTCCCCATTCTAAGGTGCCAAGATGGTGCCTTAAAGATTCTTGCTCTTTCTTGGAACCATTGGGGTCACCATCACCATTGGCACCATTGGAGGCACCATTGGGGTCACGATTGGGGTTAGCGATTGCGATTGGGGTCAGGTCTAGCATTGTATTATTCGGGCAACTGTTGTACGTTCCCCTTATGGCCCGCCCCTTACGAATCGAATACCCCGGTGCTCTTTATCATGTGACGTCTCGTGGCGACCGTCAGGAACCGATCTTTGACGACGATCGAGATCGCATGGCTTTTTTGAACGTCCTGGGCGACGTTGTTTCACGGTTTCGCTGGCACTGCCACGCCTACTGCCTGATGGGGAACCATTTTTTATGTGGAGCTCCACATAAATAGTGTTATGTGAAGTTCCGAATTATGTGAAGTTGAGTGCTTCCCACTTCTAATTTCCCCACTTCTTTTGGCGTTTTTCCAGGCCTCTATCGATCTTACTGCACATAACTCCGTGTCATAACAACTCCGACTGCCTTGATGAACAGGGCAAGGAAAGGAGATTGTTATGGCGTTGGAACTGGTATTTACGTGTCCACGGACGCTCAAGAAGCTGCGAAGCGGCCCGTTGGGTGAGGTTGTGGAGGGGTTTTGTGACTGGCTCTTGGAACACGGGTTCGCTCGATATACCGTGCGTAAGCACCTATCGAACGTATCTCATCTTAACGAGCACCTTGGTGCTCGAAACGGGGCCGGTTGGCACACTCTATCCGCGCAAGCTGTTAACGAATTTCTCAGAGAATATCCGCTACAGGCTCGAAACCGGGGAGCATTGGAGCAGCATCTCTCTCGCGTCCAGTTCTCCGTAAGTCGCT
>Ga0214473_10004626_pt1 | contig 16547 bp, 14 predicted proteins | sample RVTome_7_FD_203509 | JGI IMG/M metagenome (GOLD analysis project Ga0214473, IMG submission 203509) | Soil microbial communities from uranium-contaminated site in the Upper Colorado River Basin, Wyoming, United States - RVT98D197 | ecosystem: Environmental > Terrestrial > Soil > Contaminated >... | reverse complement strand
GAGCGACGGCTCACGCGGCTGCGCCCGCGCTCCGGCTGAGACCCGCCACGCGAGACACGGAGCGCACGGAGATCCTGAGATGATCGGAGCCATCCTGGCTCTCGCGGTGCAGGCCACCTCCCCGACGCAGCGGGCCGAGACGCTGGCGGAGCAGGCGGTGCGGCTGGCGGCGACGAAGCCTGCGGAGGGACTGGCGCAGGCGCGGCGGGCGCTCGAGCTGACCGCCGACTTCGAGCCCACGGCTTTCGTCGACGCGGGTCGCAAGGGAGAGGTCGTCGAGGACGCGTACCTCGCGGCTCGCGGCGCGTACCGGCGGCATCGCGCGCGGCTCTACCAGGCGATCGGCCTGTGCCTTGCGGGCGTGGAGCGCCATGCCGAGGCCGTTCGCTACCTGCGGCGGGCGAACCGGCTCGACCCTGAGCTAGAGCCAACGCCGCTGGCGCGTTCGCTCGTGGCCTCGGGGCGAGCCCGCGAGGCCTTGGACCAGCTGCTCGTGCGGCGCCGCGAGAAGCTCGGCCCGGATGCGCTCGCAGTGGCCGCGTCCGCTGCCGATGCCTTAGGACTGGCGAGCCTGCAGGCCGAGCTGGACCACGCGCGGATCGCGGGCCTCGCGGTCAAGCCGCCTGTGGAGCACAGGGACGGCCCGTTCCGTCTGCCGCTGCGCGTCCGGCTTTCGACCGGCGAGCCCTTGCGGCTCGACGCCGGCGATCTCAGCGTGCTGTACGTGGCCGAGCCGTCCTGCCGCACCTGCTCGGCTGACCTCACCGCTCTCCAGCGAGTGGTATCGCCCGGCACGACGCCGCGACTGGTTCCGATGATTCCCGAGCGAGACCAGGCGCTGCGGCAGGTCGTCAAGCTCTACCGCTTGAACTGGCCCTACCTTTTGGGTCAGGGCGAGGGAGCGTTCCTCGGTGTTCCGGGGCCGGCGGCGCTGCTGGTCGGCCGCGGCGGCTGGTCGGCGGCCGTTGCGCGGCCGCCGCTCGAGCAGACGCTGGCGCCGGCGCTTGCGATACTCGCACGCCGGGACGTGGCCGAAACGCCGCCGCGCGCGGGCTGGAACGGACGGCCCGCGGAGCGCAAGCCGGCAACGGCCCCTCCGGCCCTGCTGCCCGAGGGTGTGGCGCCCGGCGAGGACGATCCCGCCCCGCCGGAGTTCGATGCGGCCGTCGCCGCGTTTCGCGCGAGCCAGCCGCGTGAGGCGCTCCGGCTCTTCGGGGCGCTCGAGGCGCGGGGCGACGGCTGGCTGCTGCCCCCGGAAGCGCGCCTCAACCGCGCCCTGTGTCTGGCGAACCTGGGTCAGCGCGAGGCGGCGCGCCTGCTCCTGCTGCGGACGGGCGATAGCCGCTTTGAGGAAGCCGTGGACCGGGCGCTGGAGACGGTCAACGTGGGCCGGCGGCCTTGAAGTAGCCCGGCCGCGTCGTCAGCTCGGCCTTCCGGCTCTTGAGCCGCACTTCGATCGGGTGCCAGCCGGACGGCGCTACGCCCTCGGGCGTGTACTGCAGAACGTAGCGGGCGCGCATCTCCGAGAGCGCCTGCTCGAAGGCCTGGGCCAGTTCGGCGTCCCCGCGCGCTTTCAGCAGAGCGCCGCCGGTCGCGCCAACGAGCGCCTTGAGGAACGCCTCGCGCGGGTCCCGGCCCAGGTGCGCGCGGTCCCCGCCGTTCCCCCCCGGCAGCGACGCGGCCACGACGTAGACCGTCGCCGGCGAGCTGCGGGCGAGGTCGAGGATGGCGCTCTCGGAGAGCCAGCTGATGTTGTCGAGTCCGTCCGAGAACAGCACCAGCACGGTGCGGCCGGCGGCGCCCTCGGCGATCCCGAAGCCCGCGTACAGCGCGTCGCTGAGAGCGGTCATGCCGTCGGCGTAGGCGCGCCCCAGCCGCTCGCGGACTGCCGCCAGTTCGAGCGTCAGGCCGCTCAGCACACGCACCCGGTGCGAGAACGTCACGAGGGCGACTCGATCGCCTGTGCGGAGCCCCGCGACGAAGGCGCTCGCGGCGGCTCGCAAGTAGGTCATCCGCTCGCCCAGCAGGCTGGCGCTGGTGTCGAGCAGCAGGATCGCGTTGACCGGCACGTCGCCGGCCGCGGCGAGCTGCACCTGCTGGGGGACGCCGCTGTCGAGCACGACAAAATCGGCGGCGCTGAGTCCAGCGACGGGCCTGCCGCTGCGCGAGACGGAGACGTCCACCTGCACCGCCTCGACGTCCATGGAGAAGGTGGGCGGCGACCGCGCTTCGGACGGCGTCTGCAGCAGCGCCGTGACCGACAACAGGGCAAAGGCGTTGATCACGGCTCCACCTCGGCGCGAAGCGAGCGCCACTGGGTCTCGGAGCACGCGAGTGGCCCGATGGCATAGAGCCACCAGGCGTCCATCTCCCGCTCACGCGCGGGATCGGGCCCGGGAGCCTCGATCACGGGGAGCAAGGCCTCCCGCTCGCCGCCCCGGTCTCCGGCCAGCCGCAGCGCGTGGGCCAGCGCCAGCCGCGCGGTCTGACCATCCTCCCGCTGAGCCAGCGCGGCGCGGTAGTGCTCGATCGCGTCCGCGCGGAGTCCCTGATCCTCGAGGGCCGCCCCGAGGAACAGGTGCGCCAGGTAGGCGAGCTCGCCCTGCCCGGCTTGCTCCGTGGCACGGCGCAGCTCGTCCAGGCCTCGCGCCTTCGACAAGTGGCGCCAGAGCACGCGCCCGAGCCGCAGCCGCGCCTCCACCAGCTGCGGGTCGTCCGCCAGCGCCTGGCGATACTGCTGTTCCGCGGATGTGGCGAGGCCCTGGCGGTCCCACTCGACCGCCAGGTACTGCTCGCGGACGCGGCCGCCCGGGCATTCGGCCGCCGAGGGACACGCCTCGTTGCGGAACGTCGCCGTCAGCTCGTCCGCGGAGCCCAGCGCCAGGCTCAGCTCGGCGTCCTGAGGGTAGACGGCGAGTCCGGCGCGGAGCCAGCGACGCGCCTCGTCCAGCTCGAAGTCGCGCCGATAGCGGCAGCCCACGGCAAGATGCCAGCGGCGCTTCAGTCCGGGGGGCGTCGTCTCCTCGGGGAGTAGCGCGAGCAGGCCGCGCGTCATCTCGAGCTGAACACGGGCCGCCGCGTCCTGGCGCAGGTCCATCTGACCGAAGGCCAGCTGCGTATGAACGATCGCGGCGAAGGAAAGCGTCCGATCGTCGGCGCGCGCGCTGCGGAGGGGGTCGGTCGCGGCCTGCGCCCGGTCGTCGCGCAATCCGGCGAGCGCCGCAGTCAGTCGCTCGCTGGTCCAGGCGCCGAGCGCCTCGCGGGCGAGGCGCTGCCCCGCGGACTCGCCCCCGCGGCAGGCGTCGAGGACCATCAGATAGTCCTCGGGAAAGGGCGCGGGCGCCGGAGCGGCCTGCGGGCTGACGCCGGCGCTCGCGCTCTGGGCGAGCACGCAGAGCCGGGAGAGAATCGAGCGGATCCTGCACTTCGTCATCGTTGGGACGCGGGCCCTACACTGGGCGGGCAGCGTATGACGCCCGGCAGGAAGGGTCAAGATGGACCCGTCCGGAACGGTCCGAAAGGCATGGGTCGGGCTCGCAATCGCATGACGGCTCGGGTAAATTGCCGCGTCATCCACGAGGAGGAGCCGCATGCCTGATGCCACGCCGCACGCCGTGATCCAGACGAATCTCGGGGAGATCGAGATCGAGTTCTTCCCGGAGAAGGCGCCAGGGCACGTGAAGAACTTCCTGGACCTGGCGCGCAAGGGCGTCTACGACGGGACGCTGTTTCATCGCGTGATCCCAGGGTTCATGATCCAGGGCGGAGACCCGAGCACCAGCGACCCGAAGGCGCCGCGCGAGCGGCACGGCACCGGCGGACCGGGCTATACGATCAAGGCCGAGTTCAACGACACCCCACACAAGCGCGGCATCCTGTCGATGGCCCGCTCCCAGAGCCCGGACAGCGCGGGCTCGCAGTTCTTCGTCTGCGTGGCCGACTCAGCCTTCCTCGACCGGCAGTACACGGCCTTCGGGCGCGTGGTGCGGGGCATGGAGGTGGCCGACCAGATCGTGGGCGCGCCCCGCGACGCCCGGGACAATCCCAAAGAGCGGATCGAGATGAAGCTGCGGCTGCTCGGCTAGTGAGCCGTCCGGGACGCTTCCGCGCGGCCGGCCGCAGCAGGCGGCTGGAAGGGGCATGATCGAGACGGAGGTCAAGATTCGCGTGGCGGAGGCCGGCGCCGCACGCGCGGCGCTCGCGGCCCTGGGTGCGACGTGCGTGCGTCCCCGCTGCTTCGAGGACAACTTGCTGCTGGACGATGCCGCGGGATCACTGCGCGGGTCCGGCTCGCTGCTGCGGCTGCGGCGCACGCCCGAGCAGGCCGTGCTGACGTTCAAGGGACCGTGCCTTCCCGACGAGAGCGTGAAGAGTCGCGAGGAGATCGAAGCCAGCGTCGCCGACGCGGTCGCGATTCAGGCGATCCTCGAGCGGCTCGGCCTGCGTCCGGTGTTCCGCTACCAGAAATACCGCGAAACCTGGGTCTGGAAAGACGTCGAGATCGTCGTGGACGAGACGCCGATCGGGACTTTCCTGGAGATCGAGGGCTCGAAGCAGGGCATCCAAGGCGCGGCAAGGGCGCTGGGCCACGGCCCCGAAGAGTTGCTCACCGCGTCGTATGCCGGACTGTTCTGGGCCGCGGGTGGCCAGGGCGACATGGTGTTCGGCAGCGACGGATGAAGGCGATGGTCCTGGCCGCGGGACTGGGGATGCGCATGCGCCCGCTCAGCTTGCTGCGCGCCAAGCCGGCGCTGCCGGTCTTGAATCGGCCGCTGATGCACTGGACGCTCGAGTCCCTGGCGCGCCACGGCATCGACGACGTCGTGATCAACCTGCACTACCTGCCGGAGACGGTCGTGAACGCCGTGGGCGACGCACCGCGTTTCGGGCTGCGCATCAGCTATTCGCGCGAGCGGACGATCCTGGGCACCGGCGGCGGACCCCGCAAGGTCCGCGACTTCTTCGGCGACGAGCCGTTCCTGCTGGTGAACGGAGACGTGGTCTTCGACTTCGACCTGTCTCGGCTCGTGGATCGGCATCGCCGCTCCGGAGCGCGCGCGACGCTGGCCCTGAAGCCAAACCCCGACCCGCGCCGCTATGGCCCCGTGGTGACGGCGCCGGGCGGACGCGTGCTCTCTCTGGCGCGGCTGCCGTGGCCGGCGCGCGGCACGGTTTCGTTGTTCACCGGCGTCCACGTCCTGGAGCCGTCGCTGCTCGAGCGCCTGCCGCCGGGACGCTCGAACAGCGTGCGCGACCTCTACGCGCCGTTGATCGCCGAGGGCGGACGCGTGACGGGCGTGCGGATGCGGGGTGCCTGGCACGACCTCGGCAGTCCCCGGCTCTATCTCGCCTCACAGCTTCGACTGCTCGCGTCGGGCTGGCGCGGCGCTGGGCGGACCCGCTCGCTCGTGCACCCCGACGCGCGCGTGGCGCCGGGCGCCCGCGTCCTCCGCTCGGTGGTCGGTCCCGGCGTGGTGGTCGAGGCCGGCGCCGTGGTGTCCGAATCGGTTCTCTGGGAGAAGGCCCACGTGGGAGAAGCCGCGCGTGTGCGCCGCTGCGTCGTGACGGATCGTGTTGGGATACCGCCCGGGGCTCGCCTGGCGGGCGCGACGGTGTGTCGCGGGCCGCGTGGTCGCGGGATCGCCTGCGAGGATCTGGAGTGACGAGCGTCCGGGAGGCCGGACTCGACGTGCGGGCCGCGGCGTTCGTGGCGGAGCGCCTCGGTGACGGCGCGGCAGTGGCGCCGCTGTCGGGAGACGCCTCGATGCGCCGCTACTTCCGCGTGGTCCGCGGCAGCCAGAGCTGGGTGCTTGCCTTGCACCCGGAGCCCTTCGAGGCTGAAGCGCTCCCGTTCCTTGCCGTGCGTCGTCTGATGGCCGGCTGGGGCCTGCCAGTGCCGGAGATCTTGGACCACGACGGCCGCCGCGGAGTCTTGCTGCTCGAGGACCTCGGGGATCGCACGCTGCAGGAAGAGCTGCGTGTGGTCGGCTCCTCGGAGCGCGACGCCCTTTATCGGGCGGCGCTGGATCAGCTCACGACGCTCCAGCGCGAGGCGTTGCGCGGACCCCAGACGGCCGCCTGCTTCCAGGTGGCGTTCGACATCGAGAAGCTGTCCTGGGAGCTGCACTACTTCGAGAAGCACTTCCTCGAGGGCCAGCGCGGTTCCGAGCTGTCGGTCGAGGATCGCGCTACGCTGGCCGAGGGCTTCCACCGGCTCTCGGAAGAGATCGCCGGCTGGCCGCGCGTGCTTTGCCATCGCGACTTCCACAGCCGGAATCTGATGCTGCATCGCGGGACGCTCTACTGGGTCGACTTCCAGGACGCGCGCATGGGCCCGGCGACCTACGACCTGGCGTCGCTGCTGCGCGACTCGTACGTGGAGCTGCCCGAGGAGCTCGTCGCGGAGCTTTCGCTCGAGTTTCGGCAGCGGGCCCTGCCGAGCGAGGCTCGCGACACGTTCCTGCGCCGCTTCGAGCTGACGTCGGTGCAGCGGAACCTGAAAGCCCTGGGCACGTTTGGCTACATGGCCACGGTGCGCAGCAACGACGTCTACCTTCGCTATATCCCGGCGACGCTCGAGAGCGCGCGGCGCAACCTGGCCCGGCACCCCGAGCTGCTGGGCCTGCGGCGCGTATTGGCCCGGCACCTCGACGAGCTGAAATAGAATCTGGGATATGGCGCAGACGGTTCGCATCCAGGACTTTGGCCGGCACGTGGGCGAGGAGGTGCTCGTCCAAGGCTGGCTGCACAACAAGCGCTCGAGCGGCAAGCTCCAGTTCCTGATCGTGCGGGATGGCAGCGGCTTCGCCCAGGCAGTGATGGCCAAGGCCGCGGTGCCCGGCGAGGCCTGGGCCGCCGCCGAAGCCGCAGGCCAGGAGTCGGCGCTCGAGCTGACCGGCCGCGTCAAAGAGGACAAGCGCGCGCCTGGCGGCTACGAGCTGGAAGCGACGGGGCTCAAGACGATCCACGCCACGCAGGACTACCCGATCACGCCGAAGGAGCACGGCACGGCCTTCTTGATGGAACACCGCCACCTGTGGATCCGCTCGCAGCGGCAGCACGCCGTGCTGCGGATCCGGCATGCGGTCGTGAAGGCAATCCGCGACTACCTGGACGACCAGGGCTTCACGCTGGTGGACACGCCGATCTTCACACCGGCCGCCTGCGAAGGCACGACGACGCTGTTCGGCGTCCCGTACTTCGACCAGGGGATGGCCTACCTGACGCAGAGCGGGCAGCTCTACAACGAGGCCACCGCGGCCGCCCACGGCAAGGTCTATTGCTTCGGCCCTACCTTCCGCGCGGAGAAGTCCAAGACGCGGAGGCATCTCACGGAGTTCTGGATGGTGGAGCCGGAGATGTCTTTCGCCCACCTCGAGGATGCGGTCCGCGTGGCCGAGGGCCTGATCTGCTTCGTCGTCGAGCGGGTGCTGGCGACGCGGCGGCAGGAGCTGCAGGCCCTCGAGCGCGACGTCTCCAAGCTCGAGAAGGTCGTGCCGCCCTTCCCCTGGCTGCAGTACGACGACGCCATCAAGCTGATCCAGGCGAAGGGTTCGCAGACACCCTGGGGCAGCGACTTCGGCGGCACTGACGAGACCGTGATCGGCGAGGCATACGACCGTCCGGTGGTGGTCCACCGCTTTCCGACGGCGATCAAGGCGTTCTACATGGAGCCCGATCCGCAGCGACCGGAAGTCTGCCTGTCGGCCGACCTCCTGGCGCCCGAGGGCTACGGCGAGATCGTCGGCGGCGGCGAGCGCATGAGCAGCGCAGAGCTGCTGATCGCGCGCGTCCACGAGCACCAGCTGCCCGAGGAGGCCTTCCGCTGGTACATCGATCTCAGGAAGTACGGCAGCGTCCCCCACGCGGGCTTCGGCATGGGCATCGAACGCCTGGTAACCTGGATCTGCGGCCTCGAGCACCTGCGCGAGACGATCGCCTTCCCGCGCATGCTGTACCGCATCTATCCGTGAGCTCTGGACTCCCCTCTCCGTCCTTTGGAGGGAGAGGGGTAGGCTGAGGGTGGGTCGCGCATCCCCCTCACCCCAACCCTCTCCCCCTTAGGGGGAGAGGGGGGCGATGTGATCGTCGCGTACGTTTCGGGGCACGGTTACGGGCACGCCACGCGGACCGGAGAAGTGCTGCGCGCACTGCGCGAGCAGGCGCCCCGGGCGCCACTCGCAGTCGTCAGCGCAGCACCCGAGTGGCTGTTCCGGAAGGCCATCCCGGGCCCGCTGACCTTCCGCAGCCTCGAGTGCGACGTCGGGCCCGTCCAGGAGAATGCGCTCGTCATCGACGAGTCCGCCACGGCCGAGGGCTGCCGGCGCTTCGCATCAGGGTGGGACGCGCTGGTCGAGCGCGAGGCGAGATGGCTCCGCGCATCCGGCGCGCGCCTGGTCCTCGGAGACATCCCGCCGCTCGCGTTCGAGGCCGCCGGCCGCGCGGGACTTCCCAGCGTGGCGCTCGCCAACTTCTCGTGGGACTGGGTCTACCGGCACCTGGCGCGGCGTGAGCCGGGCCTTGCCGCGGCCGCCGACGCCTGCGCGGAAGCGTACCGCGGCTGCGGGCTGCTGCTGCGGCTGCCGTTCGCCGGGGACCTGTCGGCGTTCCCCCGCGTCGAGGACGTCCCACTCGTGGCGCGCCGTCCCGGCGTGTCGGGAGCAGAGGCGCGGCGCCGGCTCGGCCTGGGTGACGATCGGCCGCTGGTACTGTTGTCCTTCGGTGGCATCGGCCTGCCCGACTTCGCGCCCTCGGTGCTCGACGCGCTCCCGGGGTACCGCTTCGTGAGCGTTGGACCGGCTGGGACAGGCTCCGGAGCCCTGGGCGCGATCGCTTCCACCGCCCTGGACGCCGCCGGACTCGGTTACCAGGACCTCGTCGCGGCCGCGGATGTCGTGGTCACCAAGCCCGGCTACGGCATCGTTTCCGACGCGATCGGCGCCCGGACGCGCCTGGTGTATACCGACCGTGGCGACTTTCCGGAGTACCCGATCCTGGTCCGCGAGATGCCTCGTTACCTCCCCAGCGCCTACGTGAGCAACGCCGACCTGCTCGCCGGGCGGCTGTCTTCGGCGCTCGAGGCGGTACGCCTGCTACCGTGGCCGCAGCCGCAGCAGACAACCGGAGCGGAGGTCTGTGGGGCACGCCTGCTCGCGCGCTGGGTTGGCTGAGCTTGACTCCGCCCGGGCGCGTCTCCTAGCCGCGCGAGCGAATGGCTGCGCGGGCGCGTTGGCCGCTGCTCGTCCCGCTTGCCGCGCTGGTCGTGCGGCGGCGACTCCGTGAGCGTCGAGAACGCAATCACTAGGTTGCCACAGTCGACCGTCCACACCCGACACCGCCCTCCATGCCGCCGCGCGCGAGGCGCTCGGCAGGCTCCGGGCACGTGCGCGCTGGTGATGGCCTGCTTTAGAGCCCGATCAGCTCGAGCCCGCCCATCGCGTACTTCTTGATCTCGCCCTCGTACTTCCGAAACAGCTCGATGTTCGCCGGAGGCACGTCCAGCGTCTGGGCATTCTCTGTGGCCTCGGCTGCGCTCTTGTGCATCTGCTCGATGAGGCCCTTCATCTGATCCCGGACCTCGGGCGGGGCGCCCTCGAGGGCCTCCTGGCTCTTGGCCAGGGCCTGCGCGGCCTGGTCCATCCCCTCCGCGGTGGCCTCCGACACGCTCTTGCCTTCGCTCGCTTCCGCCATTGCCGAGGCCCAAAGCGTCTTGTAGACGGTTTCGACCATGTACCGGTACTCGTCCTCGCTCATCCCGGCCTGCGCCAGGGCCTTCGCCTGGGCGAGACGGACCTCGTTGATGACGGACAACCCCTTCACCAGGCCGACGAGCTCCGGCTGCTGCTTGCTGCTGGCGGCCTCGAACTCGTCTTTGTGCCTCTCGTAGACCGAGAACACATCGCGCCGCACCTGCAGGAACTTCAGCAGCCGCGGCTCGTGCAGCAGGCCGTCGGCCGGCCGCACGAAGGCGTTGGCGTTGGCTTGCTTCTGGAGCGCCTCGATCTGCTCCTGCTCCCCGGTAACCTGCTGGGCGACGCTCTCGACCTTGCCCTTGGCCCACCAGACCGCCCCGCCCAGGGCCACCAAGGCCACGATGCCGGCCAGCACGACAGCGACGGCACAGCCGATCGCGATCTTGACGCCAGTGCTCACGCGAGTCCTCCCTGGTCCGCGCATGCGGACGCGGGACCGATGTTACAGGGGCCCGCCGCGGCTTCGCAAACGCGCGCTGGCTGCGGTATTATGGTCGGTCGGGTTCGGCGCGGAACGATGCGCCGGGAGGAATGACGCATGGAGCCCACGTGGCACGATGGACTGAGCCGCCAGGCGCTCGTCGAGCTGGTCGAGGGTCTCCTGCTGGCGATGGACAAGTCGGTGCCGAAGCTGGACGCCATCGCCCATCACCTGTCGCTGCTCTCGCAGCAGGGGGAGGAGTACGAGGTGCTGGGGGGGATCAGCGACCAGGTGGCCGACGTCGGCGACGAGCTCTACTCGGCGAGCGACCGTGAGAAGCTGCGCGAGTGGGGCAACCAAATCGACACACCCGAGAAGGCGCATTAGCGGCCGTCGGCCGCGTCCGCGCGACCACAGGTACTGGAGTGAGCGAAGCCGCCTGGGCGCCCGTGAGGTTCGAAGCACGGTGTAACGCTGAGCGCGAGCCAGGCAGTCTCGACTCACGCGGCGCGCCTTGGGGGGCCGCGACGAGCGAGGCGGCGCAGCAGCAAGCAGCGGGTGAGCGGAGCGGGACCACGGTCGGGTTCGTGAGCCTCGGCTGCCCGAAGAACCTCGTGGACAGCGAGGTGATGCTGGGCCATCTGCGGCGTAGCGGCCACGAGATCGTGACGGACGCCCGGCAGGCCGACGTGATCGTGGTGAATACCTGCGCCTTCATCGACCGGGCCAAGCAGGAGTCGGTGGACACGATCTTGGAGATGGCCCGCGAGAAGGAGACCGGGCGCGCGCGGCGCCTGGTGGTGACGGGCTGCCTGGCCCAGCGCTACGACGCGGAGCTGCGGCGCGAGATCCCGGAGATCGACGCCACGCTGGGCACCGGCCAGGTGGAGCAGATCGAGCGTGCGGTCTCTGGTGTCGCGACCACTACCGACGCCGGACTCGGGCCGCCCACCTGGGTCTACGACCATACGGCCCCACGCCTGCTCTCGACGCCGCCCTACACGGCCTACGTCAAGATCAGCGAGGGCTGCGATTACACCTGCAGCTTCTGCATCATCCCCACGCTGCGCGGCCGGCATCGCAGCCGGCCGCTCCAGGACGTGGCGGCCGAGGTGGAGGCGCTCGCCGCCCGCGGCGTCAAGGAGGTCCTGCTCGTCGCGCAGGACTCGACGCGCTACGGTTTGGATCTCGGAATGCGGGACGGCCTCGCGGCGCTGCTGCGCCGGCTGGGGCAGATCGACGGCCTGCGCTGGGTCCGGGTGATGTACGCCTACCCGGCTACGCTGACCGACCCGATCCTGGAGGCAATCGCCGGCGAAGCGAAGGTGGCGAAATACGTCGACATCCCGTTGCAGCACGCGAGCGACCCGGTGCTCAGGCGCATGAAGCGCCCGACCGGCAAGGGCAACCTGCTGGGCCTGATCGAGCGCATCCGGGAAAGGGTGCCGGGTGTCGCGATTCGCACGTCCTTCATCGTGGGCTTCCCTGGCGAGACCGAGGAGGACTTCGGGAGCCTCATCGGGTTCGTGGAGGCGGCACAGTTCGACAACGTCGGCGTGTTCAGCTATTCCGACGAAGAGGGCACCAGCGCCCACGGACTCGACGGGCGCGTGCCGGCACGCACGCGACAGCGTCGGCTGCGCCGGTTGATGGCGGTCCAGAAGGGCATCTCGGCGCGCAAGAACCGGCTGCGCGTCGGCCAGCGGGCGGAGGCGCTGGTGGAGGGGCCGCACCCGGAATCGGATTGGCTGCTGCGGGCGCGGCTGTCCACGCAGGCGCCCGAGATCGACGGTTCGGTGATCCTGAACGAGGGCACGGCGCGGTCGGGTGAGTTCGTGACCTGCGAGATCACCGAGGCGCACGCCTATGATCTGGTCGCACGGGTGGTATGAGCGGCTCGCCCCGCCTCCCATAGCTTGCCCGCTCGGGAGAGCACGCCGGGCGAGGCTGAGCCACGCGCGTGAGGTCGCTTCCGGGCTTGTTGTGTTCTGCCTAGGTCGCTGCTATACTTCGAGATCCAGCTCGGGGGGTTGCACCGGAGTGGGCTCGTCCCACTCTTTTTTTTGAGGAGAGAGACCCTGAAGCAGGGGGATGTGCTCGAGTCCGTTCGCGCCGTGGCCGCGAGGGTCACGCTGAGCGGGGGCTTCGAGTTGGTGGACGTCGAGGCGAAGCGGGGGCGTGAAGGCTACGTGGTCCGTCTCTACGTCGACAAGCAAGGCGGCATCGGGCTCGACGACCTGCAGTCGGTCTCCGAGGAGGTGTCCGCCATCCTGGACGCGGAGGACCCGATCGAATCCGCCTACACCCTCGAGGTCTCGTCTCCCGGCCTGGACCGGCCCTTGAAGAGGGAAGAGGACTACCAGCGCTTCTCTGGTCGCCTGTGCCGCCTGTCGAGCTACGAGCCCGTCGAGGGGCGGCGGCACTGGACGGGTCGCCTGCTGGGGGTCGCGGAGGGTCTCGTGGCGGTGCGCTTGGAGCAGGAGGGCGTGGACTGCCGCATCCCCCTCTCGAAGATCGCGCACGCGCGCCTGGAAGTGGAATTCCCGAAGAGCAGGTAAGGGCAAAATGGCCAACCAGCTGCGCCAGCAGATCAGCCGCGAGAAGAACATCAATCCCGAGGTAGTGATCGCGGCCATCGAAGACGCCATCCTCACCGCCTCGAAGAAGTACTACAAGAGCAACGAGGACCTGCGCAGCCGCTTCAACAACGAGACCGGCCTGATCGAGGTCTTCGCGGTGAAGCAGGTCGTAGAGACTGTCGAGGACCCCGAGCTGCAGATCGGTCTCGAGGAGGCCCGCAAGCTGATCCCCGAAGCGGGGGTGGGCTCCGAGATCGAGTTCCCCAAGCCCACCGACATCCTGGGTCGGATCGCCGCGCAGACGGCGAAGCAGGTGATCTTCCAGAAGGTGCGCGAGGCCGAGCGCGACAACGTGTTCGCCGAGTACTCGGGCCGTGTCGGCGAGGTGGTGAACGGCATCATCAAGCGCCAGGAGATGGGCGACTTCGTGGTGGACCTGGGCCGTGCCGAGGCGCTGCTGCCGCGCAAGGAGCAGAGCCGTGCCGAGACGTATCAGACCGGGGACCGGGTGCGCGTGGCGATCGTCAAGGTGCTGAAGTCGGCCAAAGGACCGCAGGTGATCGTGAGCCGCACCGATCCGGCCCTGCTGGTCAAGCTGTTCGAGATGGAGGTGCCCGAGATCTACGACGGCACCGTGCAGATCCGGGGCTGCGTGCGCGAGGCGGGGGAGCGCGCCAAGGTCGCCGTGATCTCCCGCGAGAAGGACGTGGACCCGGTGGGCGCTTGCGTCGGCATGAAGGGCACGCGGGTGCAGTCCATCATCCGCGAGCTGCGCGGGGAGAAGATCGACATCGTCGAGTGGAGCGACGACGCAGTCAGCTTCGTGGAGAAGGCGCTCTCGCCGGCGAAGATCAGCCGTGTCACGATCGTCGACGAGGAGCAGCGCATCATGGAGGTCGTCGTCGAGGACAAGCAGCTCTCGCTCGCGATCGGCAAGAAGGGCCAGAACGTCCGCCTGGCGGCCAAGCTGGTGGGCTGGCGCATCGACATCAAGAGCGAGGAGGAAAAGCGCCAGGAGGTCGAGGCTGAGATGGCGCGCATGGCGCGCATCGTCGACGAGCTGCGCAGTCTCGAGGCCCACGGGGTGGGCGAGAAGACCGCGCAGAAGCTGATCGACGCCGGCGTCGCGGGGCTCGGCCACATCCTGGAGATGACCGACGAGGACCTGTGCTCGATCGAGGGCGTGGGACCCAAGACGGCCGAGAAGGTCCGCGAAGCGGCGAGCGCCGCCAAGGCCGAGTGGGACCAGCGCGACGCGGAGGAAGCCGCGCGGCTCGAGGCCGAGCGCGTGGCGGCAGAGCAAGCCGCCGCCGAAGAAGAGCGGCGGTTGCTCGAAGGGCAGAGGCTGGCGGAGGAACAGGCCGCCGCCGAGACGACAGGCGAGGTTGGCGCTGAGGGCGCGACGCCGGAGGGCGAGACGATCGCCGCAGGCGCCGATGCCGGCGGCGACGGAAAGGGCGAGGGAGGGCAGCCGGATGGTCAACGTTAGGGTCTTCCAGCTGGCGCGGGACCTGGGTCTTGCCAGCCAGGAAGTCATCGACCGTCTCAGGAAGCTGGGCGTCGAGGTCAAGACGGCATCGAGCTCGGTGGACGAGGACACAGCCGACAAGCTCAAACGCGCCCTGAAGATCGATGCCGTCACCACGCGTCGCAGGCGCATCTACGGCAGCGAAGAGGACGAGGTTGAGCGCGAGGAGCAGGAAAAAGCGCTGGCGGCCAAGGTCGCCGCCGAGCGGGCCGAGCGCGAAAGGGCCGCCGAGGCCGCGCGCGCCGCTGCGGAGGCGCGCAAGGCCAGCAAGGGCAAGCCGAAGTCCAAAGCCGCCGCGGTCGACAGGAAAGGCGGGGCGCCGGCGCTGGGCGCCGAGGCGCCCCCGCCGGCACTGATCCACCCTCCTGGCGCCCCGCGCCTGGCCCCCAAGCTGTCGACACCGCCTCCGCCGCCCGTCGAAGAGCCGGTCGAGGAGGAGGTCGAGGAGGCCCCGGCGGCCGCGCCGGCGCCCGCAGCGGCGACGCCCCAGGTCGCGACGCCTGCGCCGGCTCCGGCGCCCGGCATGCGCGTGCACGCGCCGCCGCGTGTGACCGGCCCGGTGCGGCCGATCGCGCCGCCCGCCCCGCCGCCGACTCTGGCTGCCTCGGCCGCGCCTGCAGCGGCCGGCTCCCTGCCCGCGCCGACGCCGCGCGTCGCTCCGGCGTTGCCGCGGCCCGTGCGGCCGATCGCGCCGCCGCGCCCATTGGGGCCGCATCCGACCAGCCCGCACGCGACGAGCCAGCAATTGGGAGCCGGCACGCTGCTGCCACGCTCGCCTCATCCGGTGGCCCCCGCGCGCCCTGGCTACCCGGTCGCCGGACGTCCCGTTTCGCCGATCCCGGGCCGGCCGGGTCCGCCGCCGGGCTTGCGGCCGGTTGGCCGTCCGGCCCCGCGCAAGGGTGACCGCAGGCCGCAGCTGCCGCCGCCGGCCCGCGACGAGCGTCCGGTCTACACCGGGCCGCTCCGCAAGATCACCTTGACCGAGGGCGTCACGGTCAAGGAGCTGGGCGAGAAGATGGCCGACGTCAAGAGCCGCGACATCATGAAGGTGCTGATCTCGCGCGGCATCATGGCCACGGTCAACCAAGTACTCGACCCGGCGACGGCCACCGAGATCTGCAAGGAGTTCGGCTACGAAGCCACCATCCAGTCGTTCGAGGAGGTGGTAGTCCACGAGCAGGAGGTCGAGTCGAAGCCGGAGGACCTGATGCCGCGCGCGCCCGTGATCACAGTGATGGGCCACGTCGACCACGGCAAGACCTCGCTGCTTGACGCGATCCGCGAGACCAGCGTGGCCTCCGGCGAGGCCGGCGGGATCACGCAGCACATCGGCGCGTACCACGTCGACGTCGGGACCCGGAAGGTCGTATTCCTCGATACGCCGGGCCACGAGGCGTTCACCTTGATGCGGGCGCGTGGCGCCAAGGTCACCGACATCGTGGTGCTGGTCGTGGCCGCCGACGACGGCGTGATGCCCCAGACCCTCGAAGCCATCGACCACGCCAGAGCCGCGGGCGTGCCGATCCTGGTGGCCGTCAACAAGATCGACAAGGCCGAAGCCCAGCCCGACCGCGTGAAGCAGCAGCTCTCCGACCGCGGTTTGATGCCCGAGGATTGGGGCGGCAGCACCGTGTTCGTGAACGTGTCGGCCAAGAAGCGACAGAACCTGGAGCAGCTGCTCGAGATGCTGCTGCTGGTGGCCGACCTGCAGGAGCTGAAGGCGAACCCGAAGAAGCCCGCGGTCGGGACGGTGCTCGAGGCACGCCTCGACAAGGGCCGCGGCCCGGTAGCGACCGTGCTGGTGCAGGACGGCACCCTGAGCGTCGGCGATATCGTGGTCGCCGGGGCCGTCTCGGGCAAGGTGCGGGCGCTGGTCGACGACCGTGGCGAACGCCTGAAGTCGGCGCCGCCTGCAACCCCCGTGGAGATCCTGGGCCTGGGGGCGCTGCCCGAGCCGGGGGATCAGCTCCTCGTGGTCGCCGACAGCGTGAAGGCGCAGTCGATCGTCGGCTTCCGCCAGCTGAAGCTGCGCGAGAAGGCCATGTCGGCCTCTTCCAAGATCAAGCTGGAAGACCTGTCGCGCGCCATCGCGGAAGGGCAGATCAAGGAGCTGCCGCTGGTCGTGAAGGCCGACGGCCAGGGGTCGGTGGAGGCGCTCAGCGACCAGCTGATGAAGATCCCGCAGGAGAAGATCAAGCTGCGGATCATCCGCTCCGGCGCCGGCGCGATCACCGAGGGCGACGTGCTGCTGGCGGCGGCGTCCAACG
>Ga0214473_10004625_pt1 | contig 16547 bp, 13 predicted proteins | sample RVTome_7_FD_203509 | JGI IMG/M metagenome (GOLD analysis project Ga0214473, IMG submission 203509) | Soil microbial communities from uranium-contaminated site in the Upper Colorado River Basin, Wyoming, United States - RVT98D197 | ecosystem: Environmental > Terrestrial > Soil > Contaminated >... | reverse complement strand
TGCTCTGGTGGTCCGAGCGCGACGGCTGGGCGCACCTCTACCGGTTTGGGCCGGACGGGTCGCTCAAGAACCGCCTCACGCAGGGCGCGTGGCACGTGGAGGGCGTGCTCGGCGTGGACGAGTCGCGCGGGTTCGTGTACTTCGGCGGCAACGGGCGCGAGTCGGGCGAGGACCCGTACTACATGCACGTGTACCGGGTGGGCCTGGACGGCGGCGGCCTCACGCTGATCAACCCCGGCGACTTCGACCACCAGGTGGGCACGCTCCGCCGCATCGCGTACGGCGGGTTCGCGAGCCAGCCGGGCCTGAGCCCGGGCAACCGCTACTTCGTGGACAACTACTCGCGCGTGGACACGGTGCCCGCAGCGGCGCTGTACGACGGCGCCACCGGCCGCAAGGTGCTCGATCTCGAGACCGCGGATTTCTCCAAGCTCCTGGAGGCCGGCTACCGGTTCCCGGAGCCCTACACCCTCAAGGCGGCCGACGGGGTGACCGACCTGTACGGCGCGTTGTACAAGCCGTTCGACTTCGACTCGACGCGCCAGTACCCCGCGGTGCTGTACATCTACCCCGGCCCGCAGAACGAGGCGGTGCAGAAGTCGTTCGCCACGGCGCCGTTCGAGACGGGGCTCGCGCAGTTCGGGTTCGTGGTGGTGACGATCGGGAACCGCGGCGGGCATCCGGGCCGATCCAAGTGGTACCACAACTACGGCTACGGCAACCTGCGCGACTACGGCCTGGCGGACAAGAAGGCCGCCATCGAGCAGTTGCGCGACCGGCATGCCTGGCTCGACATCGAGCGCGTGGGCATCTACGGCCACTCGGGCGGCGGCTTCATGTCCACCGCGGCCATGCTCGTCTATCCCGACTTCTTCAAGGTCGCCGTCTCATCGTCGGGCAACCATGACAACGACGTCTACAACTGGAACTGGTCCGAGAAGCACCACGGCATCAAGGAGGTCACCAAAGGGGACAGCGTCACGTTCGAGTACGACATCGAGCGCAACTCGGCGCTGGCCGCCAACCTGAAGGGGCACCTCCTGCTCACCACCGGGGACGAGGACAACAACGTCCACCACGCCAACACGTTCCGCATGGCCGAGGCGCTGATCAAGGCCAACAAGCGGTTCGATTTCTTCGTGTTCCCGGGCCAGCGGCACGGCTACGGGACCATGAGCGACTACTGGTACTGGCTCCGCGCGGAGTACTTCGTGAAGCACCTGCTGGGCGACAGCCGGTGGGACGCAAACATCGCGGAGCTGAACATGGAGCGGGAGCAGACGCGGTAGGGGACGGTGGAAGATGGTAGAAGACGGTAGGGGACGGTAGTGGCCTTGCAGCACCCCCCTACCGTCTTCTACCGTCTCTGCTTCTAGCGCCCTAGCGGATCCCCCTCCGGATTTCCTCGAGCTGCCCCCGAATCGTCGCCAACGCGCGGTCCACCAGTTGCTGCGCCTCCTCCCGACTGGGCGTATCGCCGGCGGGGGGTGGATACTCGATGGGGGGGCCGTAGGTCACGGAGATGCGCTTGCCGATGCGGGGAATGACGCGGCCAACCGGCAGGACCTCGCTCATGCCGTCGATGGTGACCGGAATCACCCGTGCCCCGGTCGTGAGTGCCACGATTCCGGCCCCCGCCCTGCCCGGGCCCACCGAGCCATCGCGGGTCCGCGTGCCCTCGGGATAGAGCATCATGACGCCGCGCGGCAGGACCTCCACCAGGCGCCGCAGCGCCCGCGCGTCCCGCCGCCCTTCGCGCACCGGGATGCAGCGCCAGTTGTAGGAGAGCCACCCCAGCAGCCATCCGCGAAAGAAGTTCTCCACCGCGGCCGGGTTCCACGGCAGCAGGTGCGGCTTGATCAGCGCCTTCGGGAAGTAGACCGCCAGCCCGATCAGGAAGCTGTCGATCATGGACTGGTGATTTGCCAGCAGCAGCGTATTGCGCGCGTCCCCCACGTGCTCGCGGCCCCGCACGACCGTCCGGTTGACCACGCGGAAGAGGACCCAGAGCACCATGACCGTGAGGTTGGTGACGAGGTACGACGTGATCGGCCAGAACCGCCGCGCCAGGCGGCTGGGCCGGTAGTAGACCCGCTCGATCACGCGCACGCCTCCGCAGGGGCGGCCGGCACGCGCGGGAGGGGGCGGAGTGTGGTGGAGGGTCGGACACTCATGACAGGATGCCGGGAATCATGGGTACACGGCGGCGGCTCCGCCAGGGTCAGGCCATCGGCGTGGCGATCGCGCGGGCTTGCTGGCTCGCGCGTCGCGCCGTAGAATCGCGTCCACATGCCCAGCTCCCTTCCCCGACGCCGCTCGCTTGCCATGGCGGGCCTCGCGATCTCCCTTGCGCTGCTGCTTCCCGGGCTCTTCGCTCCGGTCATCACCCTGCGGGGCACCCTCGATCCCGAAGGCGTCGCTGCCCTTGCTCCGCGACTGCTCAACGAGGGTCTTTCGGACGAGGCGGTCGCGTCACTCCGTCCGATGCTCAATCCCGCCCTCCTGCCGATGCTCGATGCGTTTCCGGGCGGGCTCAAGGGTGCGCTCGTGGGCCAGCTGGGCAACCAACTGGCGCAGCGCCTCGCCGCGGGGGAGGAGATCGAGGTGTACTACCAGCAGCGGAGCATCGTGGGTTCCGTGCGGCACCTCTACCGCGTCGGAAGCCCGATCGCGGCGTCGCTGATCCTGCTGTTCAGCGTGATCGTGCCGTTCACCAAGGCGACGCTCGTGCTGTGGGCCGTGTGGCACGATGACCGTACGCGCCGTGCGCGGACGTTGCACTTGGTCGAGGTGATCGCCAAGTGGTCCATGGCGGACGTGTTCGCGGTGGCGCTGTTCATCGCGTATCTCGCCGCCCAGGCCAGTCAGACCCCGCCCGGTGCGGGCTTCGCGCCCCAGCTCGTCACCTTCGCGGCCACGTTCGGGCCCGGGTTTTACTGGTTCGCGGCCTACTGCCTGGTCTCGCTCGGGACCCAGCAAGCCACGGCCCGGTGGATCATGAACGACGGAACGGCGGAACGGCGGAACGGCGGAACGGGGTAGCGGCGGCCTGTCGGGGCCGTGCAGCGTGGGGTGCAACGTGCGCCACGCGCCGGGTCAGGACCCCGCGCCGCGTTCCGACCGCGTACGCCACGCCTCCTCGGACAGGACGCGAAGCGGTGCGCGCCCGGCGCTCTCCAGTGACCGGTTCAGCGGAGTGAGTTGCCTTTCGTCGGTGAGGGTGCCGAAGCGGCGAACCGCGTCATCCAGCCGGCCGCGCAGTGTCTCCAGGCGGGCCAGCTCGCTCTCGGTCGGTCGGCCGGCGTAGCCGTTCACCGATCCGAACAGGGCGCCCAGCTCCTCGCGCAGCTTCTCCTCGCCGGACAGTCTCCCGCCCGAACTGGTTGCCACCACGCTCGCGCGGAACGCGTCGAGCGTGTCCGCATACTGCGTCAGCCGACGCGCCGTCCCGCCCCGGGCCGAGTCCGCCGCGCGGCGCGCCTGGTCCCGCAGGTCGATCGTGGTCTCCACGACGTACGTCAGCCGCTCCAGCATCCGGTACAGCGCGAGCGCCGTGCGCTGCTGCAGCCGCCGGTCCTCCGCGCTGTAGTCGGCCCGCGGGTCCGGCACGAGGCTCACGGTTCCCTCGTACGTCTTCGGTCCCTTCACGATCCGGAACCGGTAGCTCCCTTCCTCGACGCGCGGCCCCTCGAACGCCGGCACCAGCGTCGTCGCGGGCGGCACTTTGGGCATCGGCAGGCGCATGGGCCAGTCCACCCGGTTCATCCCACGGAGCTTGCCGGCCGGGAGCGTCGTGATCACGGCGCCCGCCGTGTCGAGCACCTCGACCCGCATGTCCCCGAAGACGTGCCGCGCCTTCTGGTAGTAGACGATGGACGCGGCCTCGGGAGGATTCCGGCCGACGAACTCTTCGTTGCCGGGGAACTCCTGCAATGCCGAGCCGACGGCCATCACCGCCGGCCGCGTCGGCAGGATCGCGAGCTCGGTGTCGAGCACCGCCGGCGTGAGCGCCCGGAGCGGGGTGATGTCGTCGAGGATCCAGATCCCACGCCCGTGCGTGGCGATGATCAGGTCGTGCTCGCGCGGGTGGATGGCCAGATCCCGCACCGCCACCCGGGGAAAGTCCGTTTCGTACCGCGCCCAGGCCGCGCCGCCGTCGATCGAGATGAAGAGCCCGAGCTCCGTGCCGAGGAACAGCAGATCAGGATTCTCGAGATCCTCCTTGACGACGTGCGCGTAGCCCTCGAGCGTCGTGTCCGCGAGGGATTCCCAGGTGGCGCCGTAGTCGCGGGAGCGGTAGGCATAGGTCGCCATGTCCCCGGTCGCGTGCCCGTCGAAGGTGGCGTACACGGTCGCCGCGTCGAACCGGCTCGCCTCCACGTGGGAAACCCATGTGCCGGCGGGCAGGCCCGGCACCCGCGCCGCGACGTTGGTCCATGCGCCCCCGCCGTCCCGCGTCACCTGGAGGTTGCCGTCGTCCGTGCCCACCCAGATGACCTGCGGGTCCCTCGGGGACTCGCTGATGGTGTAGATGGTCGTGTGGTTCTCTGCCGACGAGTTGTCGACCGTGAGGCCGCCGGACGTGGCCTGCTGCTGCTTCTCCGGGTCGTTCGTGGTGAGATCGGGCGAGATCCGCTCCCAGCGGTCGCCCCGGTCGCGCGTGCGGAACAGGAACTGGGCGCCCAGGTACAGGGTCCCCGGCGCCGTCGGGCTCACGTGGAGCGGGGTGTTCCAGTTGAACCGCAGCTTGGGCTCGCCCGCGGCCGGATAGGGACGGATCGCCTTGCTCTCCCTCGTGGACTTCCGATGGCGGGCGACGTTGCCGCCCTGGTATTCGACGTAGACGTAGTCGGGGTCCTTCGTGTCGACGAACGCGTGGAAGCCGTCCCCGCCCAATAGGTTCCGCCAGTCGCCCGGCGCGATGCCGCCCGCGCTCCGCGACGGTCCCGTCCACGTGCCGTTGTCCTGGAGGCCGCCGTATACGTTGTACGGCGTCTCCAGGTCGTAACTCACCTCGTAGAACTGCGAGACGGGGAGCGCCTTCGAGAGCCGCCACGTATTGCCGCGGTCGTACGAGAAGTAGACGCCGCCGTCCGTGCCCAGAATCAGGGCCTGCGGATTGCGGGGATCTACCCACAACGCGTGATGGTCGCTGTGCGGGCCGCCGCCCATGGCCGTGGCGATGAACGGATTGGTGAAGGTGTTTCCACCGTCGGTGGAAACGGTCAGGTTGTAGCCGGGCTTGTAGATCCGGTTGAAGTCGGTGGGGTCTGCGACGAGATAGGCGAAATAGAACGGGCGCATCTGGACGTTCTGTGACGTGTTGGTCTTCCGCCACGACGTACCCAGATCGTCCGAGCGGTACAGCGCGGTCTCCTTGGCCTCCACGACCGCGTACACGACGTTCGGCCGCGTGGGTGCCACCGCCACGGCCATGCGCCCCAGCTCACCCTCCGGCAATCCGGCCGTGAGCCGCGTCCAGGTGGTACCGCCGTCCATCGAGCGGTACAACCCGCTGCCTGGACCGCCGGAGGCGAACGTCCACGGCCGGCGGCGTACCTGCCACATGCCGGCGTAGAGGATGCGCGGGTCCTCCGGATCCATGGAGAGATCCGCACAGCCCGTCCGGACGTCCACGAACAGCACGCGCGCCCACGTCGTTCCGCCGTCCGTGGTCTTGTAGACCCCGCGCTCCTCGTTGTCGCTCCACAGCTGGCCCGTGGCGCAGACGTACACCACGTTGCCGTCCGTCGGGCTCACGGCAATCCGCGCGATGCGCTCCGTGCGCTCGAGGCCCAGGTGCTCCCACGTATCGCCCCCGTCGCGGCTGCGGTAGATCCCCGTCCCGATCGAGACGCTGTTCCGCACCCACGTCTCGCCGGTTCCCACCCACACGGTCTTCGAACTCGAGGGATCCACGCGAATGGCACCGATGGACTGCACGTGCCGGTCGAAGACCGGCGTGAACGAGATACCGCCGTTCCGGGAGCGCCACACGCCGCCCCCCGCCGCGCCGACGTACACCGTGAGCGGGTGCTCCGCCACGGCGTCGATGGCGCTGATCCGCCCGCTCATCGTGGCGGGGCCGATGGGCCGCGCGCGGAGCGCGCCGAACGTGGCGGGCTCGATCCGGGCCTGGGCGCGGGCGGCGCCGGGCAGCAGGCCCAGCGCCAGCGCGCCGACGAGGGAACGCAGCACGAAACCGCGACGCGCGTGCATGGGTCCGGATCCTCCCGCTATTTGGCCGCCGCCTTCGGCATGGCGAAGATCGCGTCGTCCACCGCGATGTTCAGCTCCACCGTGTCGATCGTGATGATCTGGCCTGAGGGGGCGCCCTTGGGCCGCGCCTCGATGGAGTGGGGCAGCATGAGGCCCCCCACCGCCTTGTAGTCGCTCAGGATCTGCTCGAAGTCCACGGCGGCGCCCTGCATGGTGCGGGTGCCCTCGATCTTGATCGTCACGAAATGCTCGGCGTCGAGGTAGTACTGCTGCACGTCGCCGCTCTTGAGCGTCACCTTGACCTGGTAGGCCTTCGTCCCCTCCATGTCCGCCACGCCGACCAGTGCCAGGGTGTGGCCTTCGGCCTGATAGTCCACCAGCGGCCCGTCCAGGTCGCCCTGCTCGATGATGTCCTTGGACATCTCCGGCGGCATCGGTTCCGGCTCCACCTTGCCCATGAACGGCATGACCATCCACGCGGTGGTCCCGTCGTAGGCCTGCACGCCGGCCATGCCCTGGAACGTGAACTCGACGCGGATCTTGAGGGGCCGCTTGGCGGTCATCACGAACGGCGCCTCGGTGCCGGGCATCAGCGCCATCCGTCCCGTGGCGCGGTACGACTGCACGTTCTTCCAGTTGTCGAGCCCGCCGATCGCCTCGTAGTGCTTGGCCAGCACCTGGTCGAGGGTCAGGGTCTGGGCGGTGGCGGTCCCGACACTCAGCAGGACCGCCGCGATAGCGTACAGGGCCTTCCGCATGGGGGTCTCCTCTCGTGGGCTCCAGGGCCGGCCGCCGGAACGTCGTCCAGGGCTGTGCCGATGGGGAGAATGCTCGCGGCGCGGCTGCCGGACGGCAAGGCGGGTGGCCAGGTGCGTCGACAGGCCCGCAATGGCTGAACGGGGCCGCACCGATGCCTCGATGCGACCCCGTTCGATGCAGCAGTCCGCGCGACGGCGCTAGACGATCTTGGTGACGTTCTCGGCGGCCGGGCCCTTCTGGCCCTGCACCACGTCGAACTCGACGGCATCACCTTCCCCGAGCGTCTTGAAGCCCTGGGCCTGGATGGCCGAGTGGTGGACGAAGCAGTCTTTGGCGCCGTTGTCGGGCGTGATGAAGCCAAAGCCCTTCTGATCGTTGAACCACTTCACCTTGCCCTTGATGCGTGACATGCCTACTCCTGTGAGTTCGATGCGCGTCGGAGTCCGGAGTGTCCGCACTGGCCGATCGTCCATCGTGGTACCCGCGGACGAAGGGTCCGCGTGGGTGCCGCCTCGTGCGGCGTCCTGCCAAACAACAAGGGGAACCGCGTCGTTTTGCCGGGTTCCCCATGCAAGTCCGTTACGCTGTCCGTAGCGCCGCCATGGCGCCTGTCGACCCGTGCAAGATAGTCCAGGGGATGGAAAAAGGGAATTACGGCTGGGTGGGGGTTCCGTCGCGGCCGCCGCAGACCGAGATTGCACGCACCGCCCCCCGAGCCCCAGCCCGGAGCCGACCCATGCGTCGCCTGCGACTCAGTATCCTCCCGCTCGTGCTTGGCGCGGGGCTGTTCCTGGCTCCCCGGGCACCCGAGCCTGCCGCCACGTCCCCCGCCGCCGTCCCCGCCGCGCTCGATTCCCTGAACGACGGCCCGCACGTGTTCTGGCAGGACAGCACCCACGCGATCGCGTTCTATCTGTGCAATGGCCTGGCCCCGCAGGTGACTCTCGAGGGGCGGGGCACCCTCGCGTTCGCCGGGTTCTGTGAGGACTCCACGGTCACGTACCGCGTTTCCGCCCGCCCGTACCGGCCCGCGCGCCATACGTGGACCGGCGTGCCGCGCTTTCTGGCCGTCAGCGACATCCACGGCGAGTACGACGCCCTGGTCGCGTTCCTGGAACACGCCGGCGTGATCGACACGGTGGGCCGGTGGAGTTGGGGGGATGGACACCTGGTGGTGGTGGGCGACCTGGTGGACCGCGGCGAGCGTGTGACGGAGTGCCTCTGGTTCCTACACCGCCTCGAGCAGGAGGCGCAGCGGGCGGGCGGCCGCGTGCACGTGGTGCTGGGCAATCATGAAGTGATGGTGATGCGGGACGACCTGCGCTATGTGCACGAGCGGTACACGAGCGGGATCACCCGGTATGTGGGGGTCCGGTACCAGGACCTGTTCGGCCCGGACATGGAGCTGGGTCGCTGGCTCCGCAGCAAGCCCCTGGTGCTCAAGCTCAACGACGTCGTCTTCGTCCATGGCGGACTCGCGCCGGAGCTGGCGGCGCGCGGCTTGGACCTCGCCAAGCTGAACGCCATTGGGCGCGCGAGCATCGACATGTCGTCCGTCGCCCTCACCTTCAGCGACCTCCCGAAGCTGGTGTTCGGGAGCACCGGGCCGCTCTGGTACCGGGGCTACCTTTATCCCATGGACGGCCGCTACGCCGCCACGACTTCGGCGGAGCTGGATACCCTGCTGACGTTCTACGGCGCCAAGGCCGTGGTCATCGGCCACACGGATATCGGGCAGGTGACGCCGCTCCATGAGGGCCGGGTGTACGCGATCGACGTCTCGCTCGAGGACCTCGGCGCGTACCAGGGACTGTTGTGGGAGAACGGCATCTTCAGTGTGGTGAGCGGTCTGGGAACCGTCATGCCCCTCAACTGACTTGCCCACGCCTCGATCTATCGATCCCTCGATTCCTCGATCGATCGCCTCACACCCCCTCCCGCTCCCGACACCGCCGGACCAGCTCGCTCGAGACCTTGCCGGGGTCAGCGATCACCCGGTAGAAGTCGTCCAGATAGCGGTGGGTGTCCCGGACATACCCGGACGAGAGGCCCGGCAGGGCCTCGTACACGGCGTAGATCGCGGCCTTCCGGTCTCGGAAGGTGGCGAAGACCGTGTTCCAGTGCTCCTCGGTCAGGCAGGCCCCGCGGTACAGGCGGTCCCGCACGGACCGCAGCCGCAGGCGAGGATCCGGGCGCGCGTATACGGTGTTCACGATGCCGGTGAAATCGAAGTCATAGGCCACGGGCCGGAACACGCCCAGCTGCTCGTCCTGCACCAGCTCGATGTTGTGGAGGCCGCGCAGCGACCAATCCGTGCCCCCGATCATGTAGAGGAACACGCCCACCAGGCCCAGCTGGAGCGAATCCACGTGGTCGAACTCGGCGCCCTGGATTTCCAGCAGCAGGCTGCCGTTCCGCGCGGCCATCTGCCCCGGCTCCTCGACCAGGAACGTATGCGTCGTGAGCGAGTCGCTCTTCCCCGTCGTGTCCACGTAGGTGGTGCTGGCCAGACGCACGCGGAGACTCAGCGGAGTCAGCAGGTTGTAGACCTGATAAACCGCGTATTCCCGCAGGATGTACTCCTCGTAGCCCTTGACCTTGCGCTGGCAGGGTGTCACCAGCTTGAGCTTGTCCTGGCCCGCGAAGAGTGTCTCCTTCACCTTGCCCCTGGGGACGTTCAGCCGCAGGGGCGGGAAGTCGCAGTGGCGTTCCTGGCGCCGCCAGTGGCCCCGCGTCCGCAGCTCGACCGGCAGCGACACCGGCGCCGAGTCTCCGATCCGGTACGTGAGCGTGAACGGATGGTACGTGGACGTGATCGAGTCCCGATCGTTCACCAGCGTCCGCAGATCGCCCGCGAATCGCAGTCGGAGTGGCGCGTCGGAGTCGAACAGGCCGGATCCCGCCGATTGGGCCCGCACGCGGCCGCCGGTGACGGTCACCGCCCCGAGCGCGACGACGGCGACGATGATCCGTCGAGCCACGCGTGTCACGTCAGCCTCCATCGTGTGTGGGTCCAGCTGCCCGGTCTCAGTGCAGCTCCACCAGGATCACGGCCGGGGCCCCGAGCGTGTGCAGGGCGTCGATGAAATCCGTGGGCACGGTGCTCTTCTTGAGCCGGACCGTGTACTCGATGACGTGAGTGCCGTCGCTTTCGTGCACGACGCTGCCGAACGTCCATCGCTTCACGTACTGCCCCAGCATCGCTTCCACGGCCTGCATCGCGGCGTCCACGTCCGTGGCCTGCACCCGGAGCACGGAATCGGCCTCCGGGCCCGCGTCCCCGTCCGGCTCGTGGCGCTTGCGGCGCCGCCAGGCGCGCTCCGCCAGCGCGTCGAGCTGATCGGGCGACATGGATTTGAGCAGCTCCTCGTCGAGCCGCTGTACGAAGCCGCTGGGACGGTTCACGTGGGCCCGCGCCTGCTGCAGCCGGCGCTCGGCCACCCCTCCCTCGAGCGGAGACGAGCTCCGGCCCAGATCCGAATACCAGAGGAAGAGCGCCACCACGTTGAAGATGATGGAGAGGGCGACCGCGACCGGCAGGTCCACGCCGGCCGCAAGGCCGATCCCGGTGGCCACGAAGATGTAGACCGCGTCCTTGCTGTCCTCCAGCGTATTGCGGAACCGGACCGCGGCCACGATGCCGGCGAGGCTGAACGCCAGGGCCAGGCTGTTCTTGACCAGGACCACCACGCCCGCGACCACGACGGGCAGCATGATCAGGGAGTGCACCAGCGACTGGCGGAACCCCTTTTTTTGCCGCGTGAGGATGTAGATCCAGGTGACCGGGAGCGCGAACAGTCCGGCCACGACCATGGCCACGGTGGCCGAGACCATGTCGGTGGGCCATGGCGCGTCGAAGATCGGCCGCGTGATGGCCTCCTCGAACGTGCCGGGCCCGTTTGGTGCGCCGCCGCCCGTGCGGTCGCCCAGCAGGCCCGCGTGCAGCACCTTCATGGGACCCGGGAACCGCCACCAGAGGACCGCCGCGCCGCCGAGCAGCAGCGCGTAATGCACCGCCGTCCGGAGCACCAGGTTCCCCCACGCCTTTTGCAGCCGGGTGCGCCGCTTGACAGGCTCTCCCATGTGTCTCCTCGAGCGCGCCATCCAACCCGCGCGACAACGTGCGTACGCCGTACGATAGGGGAAGCCCTGCGGCGGGGCTAGAGCGACGTGACGGGTGGGAACGACGCCCCCCCCGCGGCCCAGGTCGGCCGCGAGGGGAGTCTGTAGGGAACGATCAGGGCCGCGGAAAGCCGCCCGATTCGTTCAGTCGTCGTCGCGCTCGATCCGGCAGCCTTCGCGGGACCGCATCCCGAAGTCCACGACCTCGCCGGTGGCGTCGAAGTCGTAGATGGACAGGTCGTCCACCGTGCCGTCCGCGTTCGTGAACCAGGGCGTGGGATCGATGACGACGGTCACGGTGAGGTCGCCGCCTTCCTCCACGACGAGCGGGTCGTCCTCGAACTCCTGCTCGACTTCGATCCGCGCCTTGAAGTACACGCGGAACGGGACGGCCTCCCCATCCGTGGGCCTGAACGAGCCGACCACCAGCAGGCTGGCGTTCGCGGGCCAGTCGGGGAACGCCTCGCGGATCTGCGCGAGGAAGTCGGCGTCCTCGTTGTCGTTGGGGGCGCCCGTCTTCAGCTCGATCTCCTCGTAGGTCCCGGGAACGACGTCCACGGTGACCTCCACGCTGCCCTCGTCCTCGAGCGGGATCGACACGAAGAACGGACCGAGCGCGACCTCACAGTTCTCGTCGTTGTCATCGCCGGCGTCCCCCCACCCGTCGTGCAAGGCCACGCGGGACGCGGACTCCTCCCCGTCGTCGTCATCATCGTCGTCCGTGCCGCAGGTGTCCGCTACCGACGTCAGCTCGACCTTGTCCACCACCAGCCAGGTCTCGTCCAGCGTCAGCGTGCCGTTCGTGCCTTCGAGGGGAAGCGCGGTGATGGCCGCCCGCGCGAGACTCAGGCCGGCCTCCCCCGCGGCCACCCCAGGCGCCATCGTGAACTTCAGGGTCATGGTCCCGCCGTCGCCCGGGCCGGTCCCGTCGCCGCACGCGACGAGCGCGCCGGCGGCCAGCGGAGTCACGATCATTCTCGTCAGGTTCATGTCGCTGCTCCAGTGTTCCGCGGCGTGAGGTTGCGGGGGCCTCCCGTCCGCGGTCGCCGGGCGCCGGCGGCCGCGGAACGGGACGCCTTCGAGCTACTGGGCGGCCCCTCGGCGATCGTGCTCAGACCGCGATCGGTCTGGCACCACGTCGACCACCTGCGAGAGCCCCCGGTGCACCGCATTCGGACAGTAGACCCGGTAGCTCCCGACGTCGAGGGTAACCTGGGCCTTGGCCGTGGCGCCCGGCTGCAGGGGTGCGTCCAGCCATCCAATCGGCTCCTCGCCGGTCACCGGCCGCACCGCCAACCCCTGGGGCACGCTGTCCCGGTTGGTCACCTCGAAGGTGATCGTCCCGGCGGTCACCGAATCCGGCATCTGGAGGTGATTGGGATGGATCACCACCGTGACGGTGTTGGGCAAGGGGCCACCGAAGGCCTTGTCCACACCGGCTCCCACCCCCACCAGGATGACCACCGGCAGCACGAGCGTTCCCAGCATCCAGACCCAGGCCTTGGGCTCCCTCCGGTTCCTTCTGGTCTTGACGACGAACATGGTTCCTCCTCCCGTAAGCGTTCCATGGGTGTCGCCGCAACACCGCCGCCATCTTGGAGGGGCGCCGTTAGACCAACGTGGGTCGGGGGCGTTAGCCGGGCGTCGCCCGGCCGTCGGCTGGCGCTCAGGGGCTAACGCGGTCGGAGCGCCGACCTAGAAGGGGCGGCGCCACCTGCACTTAGCGTTCGGCCTTGTGCATGCATCCGTCGGTGCTCCCTTGACAAGGCCCCATTCGGAGAGAGATTCGCTGCTCCCAGCCCGTCCCGTCTGGGACGGACGCAACCGCGTCGCGTCACCGCGACGTTGGTTCTACCCGGCGCCGCCCTCTGGCGCTTTGGATCCGGAGCAGACATGCGGTCCCTCGTTTCCCGAATTGCACCAGTAGTCCTCATGGTGGGCAGCACCGGCACGGCCGTCGCGCAGGCCCTGCCGACCAGTCAACCCGGTGTCATCACGGTCATTCGCGAGAACGTGAAGATCGGACGCAGCGCGGAGCACGCCCGGATCGAGGCCGGCTGGCCGGCGGCGTTCGCCAAGGCCAAGAGCCCCACGTACTACATGGCGCTGACCTCGATGACCGGCGCCAACGAGGCGTGGTTCCTCGTCCCGTTCGCGTCCCGCGCCGCGGAGGAAGCGGACATGAAGCGCAATGCCGCCGATCCCGCGCTGGAGGCCGAGCTGGAGCGGCTGGCGCGAGCGGACGGGGAGGTGCTCGACAATCTCCGGACGATGCAGCTGCGCGCCCGCCCGGACCTGAGCATGGGGGCGTTCCCGGATCTCGCCAAGGCCCGATACTACGAAGTGACGTGGTTCCGCGTGCGGCTCGGGCAGGACCAGGCGTTCGAGGCGGCGTCCAAGACGTGGATGGCATCCGCCAAGCGAAATGCCCCGAACACGAGCTATCGCACGTACGTCTTGGAGGCGGGCGGCCTTGCCGGCACGTTCCTGGTCTTCACGTCCTTCGAGTCCTACGCCGAGCTGGATCGGATGGCCACGGACGGGGACAAGATCTGGGGGGGCATGACGCCCGACGAGTTGGCGGTCATGGAAAAGGCCGTGGGCGGGATCATCAGCATCGAGACCCAGCGGTTCCGGGTCGATCCCACCATGAGCTACGTGGACCAGGCGACGCGGGACAAGGATCCCGCCTTCTGGAACCCCAAGAAGCCGGGCGGGCAATAGCGAACGAAGGGTGCGGGGCGCGCGGCCGGTGGCCGCGCACCCCGCACGCTGCTTGACGGGTCGCCGTCCGCGCGGGACCTTTGCTCGCAAAGGAGCCCGCCCCCATGGCCACCATTCCGTTCACCAACAACTACACCGACCTCTCCTCGCAGCGCGGCTTTCAATTCAAGTTCTTCTGCGAGAAGTGCGGCAACGGCTACCTGTCGACGTTCCAGGCGAGCAAGCTCGGCACAGCCGCGGCCGCCGCCAACGCGGCCGCCTCCCTCCTGGGTGGCATCTTCGGGCGCGCCGCGCAAAGCGCCCAGGCGTTGCAGTCCATGGTCGCGGGGCCCCAGCACGACGCCGCGCTCAACGCGGCGGTGCAGGAGATCTCCCCGCTCTTCAAGCAGTGCACCCGCTGCGGCAACTGGGTGTGCGAGCCCGTGTGCTGGAACAAGAAGGCCGGGCTCTGCGAGAGCTGCGCACCCGACCTCGACGAGGAGATCGCCGCCGCCCAGGCCAACGCCGCCAGGGACCAGGTCCAGGAGAAGGCGCGGAGTGTGGACTACGTCGGCCAGCGCGACCTCGCGCAGGTCGCCGCCGCCATCTGCCCCGCCTGCGGCGCCAAGACCAAGGGCGGGAAGTTCTGCCCCGAGTGCGGTGCCTCCATCGCGCCCAAACGGAAGTGCGCGAGCTGCGGCGCCGAAGCCGAGGGCACGCCCAAGTTCTGCCCGGAGTGCGGCAAGCCGTACACGAGCTGATGTGACCGACGAGTGTGCCCGGGCGTTGCTCGCCGCCGCGACGGGCGAGCCGTACCTCGGCTTCGTCCAACTCCTCGATCCCGAGGGGGAGGCCGCCGCCCTCACCCAGGCGCTGGCCTAGGCACGCGGCATGAAGGAACGGCTCATCGGGTTGTTCGAAGAGCACTACGGGTGCCGGCCGGATGCCATTCTCGACATGGCGGCCGACGGCTCCACGCGGCAGTACTTCCGCCTGGCGTGGGGCGACGAGCAGACGACGGTGGGCGCCATCGGGCCGGACCGCGAGGAGAACCGCGCCTTCCTGACCTTCGCGAAGGCGTTTCGCGAGGTCGCCCTTCCGGTGCCGGAGATCTATGCGGAGGACCGCGAGGCCGGCGTCTGGCTGGAAGAGGACCTGGGGGACACCACGCTCTTCAAGGCGCTGAGCGCGGCGCGGGTGGAAGGCGACGACGACCGGTTCCCGGCCGACATCGAGCAGCTGTACCGCCGCTCGCTCTCGATCCTGCCGCGGTTCCAGGTGCTGGGGCACCGGGTGATCGACTACCGCTTCGCCTATCCCCGCCAGGCGTTCGACAAGCAGTCCATCCGCTGGGACCTGAACTACTTCAAGTACCACTTCCTCAAGCTGGCGCACATCCCGTTCAACGAGCAGCGCCTCGAAGACGACTTCTCCCGCCTCACGGACCACCTGCTCGAGGCCGACGCGGACTACTTCCTGTACCGCGACTTCCAGTCCCGCAACATCATGATCCGCGGGGGGGAGCCATGGTTCCTCGACTTCCAGGGGGGACGACGGGGGGCGCCGCACTACGACGTCGCGTCCCTGCTGTACGACGCCAAGGCGAACCTGCCCCCCGCCGTGCGGTCGGCCCTGCTGGAACACTACCTGGACGCGCTGGGTGAGCACGTGAGCGTGGATCGCGCGGCGTTCCGCCGCCGGTACGTGGGCTTCGTGCTCGTGCGGCTGATGCAGGCGATGGGCGCCTACGGCTACCGCGGCTTCTTCGAGCGCAAGCGACGCTTCCTGGAGAGCGTGCCCAACGCGGCACGCAATCTGGACCAGCTGGTCACCGCGGGGCTCCCGATCGCCCTGCCGGAGTTGGAGCGGGTGTTCCGCCAGATCGCCGCCCGCTGGGCCGGCTCGTTGCAGCAGGTCGCGCCGCCGAGCGGTCTGGAGGTCCTGATTCAGAGCTTCTCGTTCCGGGACGGCTACCCACCGGACGGGGAGGGGCACGGGGGAGGCTTCGTGTTCGACTGCCGGGCACTTCCCAACCCGCATCACGAGCCGGCCCTCCGCGACCTGACCGGGGAAGCGGACGCGGTGGCGGACTACCTCGAGCGGTCGGCCGAGGTGCAGGCGTTCTGGGAGAACGTGAGCGGCATCGTGGACGCGCACGTGCAGAAGTACGTGGAGCGCGGGTTCGCGAGCCTGACGGTGTCCTTCGGCTGCACGGGCGGGCAGCACCGGTCCGTCTTCATGGCGGTGAAGCTCGCGAGGTACCTGTCGCAGCGGTACCCGCACGTGGGCGTTCGCGTGCGGCACGGGCGGCTGTGATGGAGGCGATGATCCTCGCGGCCGGGGCGGGCACGCGGCTCCGCCCCCTCACCGACCGGATCCCGAAGGCGCTCATCACCGTGCGGGGACGGCCGCTCCTCGCCCACGTATTGGACCGGCTGGTCACGGCGGGCGCCTCCCGCATCATCGTCAACACCCACCACTACGCCGAGCAGATCGGCGCCTTCGTCGCGACGCATACGCCCCCCGGCGTCGAGATCGTGCTCTCCCCCGAGCCGGGCGGGCCATACGACACCGGCGGGGGTCTGCTGGCGGCGGCACCGCTGTTCCGCCGGGAGGGGCCATTCCTGCTCCACAACGTGGACGTGCTGTCGCGGATCCCGCTCGCCGGCCTGCTCGCCGCGCATCGGACCGCGCGGGACGGCGCGGCGGGGCCGCTGGTCGCTTCCCTGGCCGTGCAGGGTCGG
>Ga0214473_10004624_pt1 | contig 16548 bp, 12 predicted proteins | sample RVTome_7_FD_203509 | JGI IMG/M metagenome (GOLD analysis project Ga0214473, IMG submission 203509) | Soil microbial communities from uranium-contaminated site in the Upper Colorado River Basin, Wyoming, United States - RVT98D197 | ecosystem: Environmental > Terrestrial > Soil > Contaminated >... | reverse complement strand
TGAGTACATCGAAGTCTTTTACAACCGTCAACGCCGTCACTCGTCACTGGGAATGAAAAGTCCGGTTGACTTCGAGCGATGGCAAACCCTATCTTCTTAACCTGTCCGTTTTTTCGGGGGAAGATCAATGCCTATGTGTCCGGCGAAGGAGGACTGCACATTATTGGAGTATCCAATCCTGCCTACCCTTATGCGATATCCAGCCTGGGAAGCGCCGGGGGACGCGATCTCGAAGTTATCGATGATACAGCATTTGTAAGCGGTCCAGATCGTGTATTCGCGGCTGATGTGAGTAACGTCTATGCTCCTGCTCACGTTTTCCCTATCATCCTCACCGGGACGAACTGCAGCAACGGCATCAATGTGGCCAATGATCTTATCTATATCGCCAATGGTGACAGCGGACTCACCGTTGTCGATCCATACCATGGCGCTCCTTATGTTGTCAGCAGTTTTCCGCTCGGCGTGGGTCCTATCAATTGCATGAGCCAGGATCTTGTCCTGGTAGATGATACGATCGTATTTATCGGTGGCGAACCCACGAACTCCGCTAAAGTGCTCAACGTAGCCGATCCCTACGCGGTGGACTCGATTGCGAAGTGCGGCATCCCCGGACAGCGGTCCCTTGGTATGGACTACGAGAATAATTATCTGTACGTGGCCCGTTATGAGGACGGCCTTTTCATGAACAATGTTGCCAATCGAGCATGGCCCCTGGAAGTGGGAAACTTCAGGGAAAGCGAGGACGAGCCTCTCGATATTGAGGTGCAGGGCGCCACCGGTTACCTGCTGTTCCAGGATACGATAGTAATAGTGGACCTGAGCGACCCGAGCGACATCACACAAATAGGCTGGGCCGAAGTTGGCATGAACTATTCTCTTGAGGTTGCCGGCAACGTGATGTTGGTCGGGAATACCGTGGGCGTGACCGCCTACGATATCAGCAATCCTGCCGCTCCGGTCTATCTCGACATCTGCGAGACCAACTACCAATATGTTCATAGCATGGAAGTCAGAAGTCACTACGCCTACATCACCATGTGGCGTTATGGCTACGGCATTATTGATATCTCCGATCCGAGCAACCTGGTCATGGTGGGTTCGTACGTCAATTCCGATTATTGGCCGGAGTTATACGATTTCGGGAATACTGGGTGGGTGTTTGTCGATGGATATGCCATCATCCCTTTCTATTCGCCGGAATCTCTGGATAATGGTCTCCTGGTTCTTGATATCAGCGACCCAACCAATCCTCAGCCGCTCAAAGAGTGCGTGCTGCCGGGCCAAGTAGTCTGCGTAGACGCAATTGGTTCACTGCTTTACTTCGCGCATGACCATTCCGACTCAGTGTTTGTGTGGAATATTTCCGATCCGTTGAATCCTATTCAAGTAGCCTCCTGGCGCCCCGCCGGGTTTCAATATTTCTGGGCTAATGTCATCACCCATACCGGCGGATACCTTCTGGTAGAGGACTACTATTCCGGTACTTTGCTGGTGGTGGATCCATCCGGGTGGTCCGAATCCTGCAGCACAGGAGAAGTTGCCCGGTTCAAAAATCACAGGATCGCAACCGACATTGCGACGGCTGGGAATCACGTCTATGTGACCTCCTATGGCGGCCTCGTGGCGTTGACCCTGGGGCTCGACTTCGTCTGTGGCGACGTCAATGATGACGGTGGTTTTGGTATCGACATTGCCGACTTAGTCTATCTCGTCGATTACATGTTCACTGGCGGTCCGCCACCGCCTGATATGGTTGCGGCCAATATCGACGGTGTCCCGGGCATAACTATCTCCGACCTTGTCTACTTGGTCGACTTCATGTTCAACAGCGGACCGCCGCCGATCTGTTAGTAGTGACAAGGTCGTGCATTAGCAGCCATCAAGCCACCTGCGCCGCTGATCGCGGGTGGCTTGATGTTGCCTCCAATGTTCATCTAACGACTTCGTCGCTACGTCTGTTTTGAATTGACGCGCGTCGGCGCCGACCCTACCTTTCATCAATGCAGCAGAAATACCATCCGTCGTTTTTGATCGAGCCTACGGCGGAGTCGAAGCAGCTTTGGTATGAACGGTGATCTCAAACAGAAGATAGGACTGTTCGGAGTGCCATTGCTGTCGGTGGCGATTTTGGCTCTGACCGACCTTAATCCCGCCAACTCGGTAGTGACGCGCATGGCGGCGGTGGCGGTGCTTATGGCCGGCTGGTGGATCACCGAGGCGATCCCGATCCCCGCGACGGCCCTTTTGCCGGTGGCGCTCTTTCCCCTCTTGGGCATTATGAACGGCAAACAGGTGGCCGGCGCTTATTTCAACAACATCATTTTCCTGTTCATCGGCGGCTTCATAATGGCCCTGGCCATGCAGCGATGGGGTCTCCATCGGCGGATCGCTCTTCGCACCTTACTTTTGATCGGCGGCGGGCCGCGGCGGATTGTTCTCGGCTTTATGGTGGCGACGGCGTTCCTATCCATGTGGATTTCTAATACCGCGGCGACCATGATGATGATGCCGATTGCCATGGCTGTGATCACCCGCATGAAGGAAACCACCGACGAACATACCGGGTCACGTTTCGCCGTCGGGTTGCTGATCGGCATCGCCTACGCCTCGTCTATCGGCGGCATGGCGACGCTGATCGGGACGCCGCCGAACCTCGCCTTTACCCGTATCTTCAGCATAAGCTTCCCCAACGCTCCCGAGATCGGCTTTGCTCAGTGGATTCTGTTCGGCCTGCCGTGCAGCGCCATTTTTCTGACTATTGCCTGGGGTGTGTTAACGCTGTTCTTCGCACGGCGTCCAAAGAAAACGACGACGACGACCGGTCACGAGCCGTTCAAAGAGGAACTGCGGCGAATGGGGCGGACGTCATACGAGGAGCGCGTGGTATTGGTGCTGTTCGTTCTTCTCGCTGTTCTCTGGATGACGCGGCAAAGCATCACCGTCGGGGCCGTAACTATACCAGGCTGGTCGACAATATTCGCCGCGCCGGATTTCATAGACGACGGCACGGTAGCCATCGCCGTGGCCTTGTTGATGTTTCTGATACCGTCGCGATCAAAGTCCGGCGAGCGCTTGATGGACTGGGAGACGGCCACCAGGCTGCACTGGGGTATCGTGATTCTTTTCGGCGGCGGTTTCGCCCTGGCCGCCGGCTTCGTGGAATCCGGCCTGTCGGCTTGGGTCGGTGGGCAGTTGGCCGGTCTGCCCAACGTATCACCGGTGGTTCTGGTGGCATCAACATGCACCGCCCTGACCTTCCTGACCGAGTTGACTTCCAACACGGCGACAACCCAGATGGTCCTGCCGCTGCTTGCGTCGCTGGCGACCGCCATCAAGACCAACCCGCTGCTTTTGATGATACCCGCGACCCTCTCCGCCTCGTGCGCCTTCATGCTGCCGGTGGCAACCCCGCCCAACGCCATCATCTTCGGCAGCGGCGAGGTAAAAATGGGCGACATGGTCAAGGCGGGGATCGTGATGAACTTGATAGGCGTGGTGCTGATCACGGCTATGGTCTATCTACTGGGCACGACCGTGTTTGGTATCGATCCCGGTCACTTGCCGGACTGGGCGCTCAAGGGTTAACGTGGGAGAAAGAGTTCCGAATATTTATGCCGGTGTACAGTATACCAAGTGGTCGTACGACGAGCCGGCGACGCTCAGCCCCAAGGAGAAGTTGGATGGACAAGAGACTGTATCGTTCGCGTGAGAGCAGGATGATCGCCGGGGTGTGTGGTGGTCTGGGGGAGTACTTCGATGTGGACCCGACTATCGTGCGACTGATCGTGGTCGCCGCGGCGCTGGCCGCCGGTGGCGGGATACTCGCCTATATCCTGGCCTGGATCATCGTACCGGAACGCCCGGTCGGTTAATGGTCGGCGCGGTCGGTCGCGCCCGCCCGAATATCATCAGCACGCAGCCCACAACCAGGAAGACACCGCCGAATGTCTCCCGCACCGTGGGCAGTTGGCCGAGCGCCAATAGCGAGATCAACACCACGTACACCGGCTGACTCTGACTGATAACGGCGACTTTGGAGAGATCCATTCGTTTCAGCGCCAGCAAATACATCATGCGCGCCATGATCGGTCCGATCAACCCCAAAGCCAGCACGCCCGGCCAGACTTTCTCCAACCCCTGGCAACTATCGCCGCCGGCCATGAACATAAGCCAGTAAATCACGGCCAGAAGCATATTCCGCAGGTAGGCCAGGGTGACCGGAGGCACGTGCCGCACGGCGATCTTGGATACGAATTCAGTCAAGCCGAACAATACCGCTCCCAACAGCACGTACCAGAAGCCGAGCGAGTACTCCCAGCGCAGGGTGAGTTTCATGGTCACGATGCCGACAAGCGACAGCCCCAGCCCCAGCGTCTCATAGCGAGTAAACCGCTCTCTAAGAAACAGGATGCCCATTAGGATGACGATCGGCACCTCGGCGCGATTTAAGAACGCCGCCAGAGTGGGGTCCATCCGTTTCACCCCCGCCCAGAAGGCCCAGACGGCCAACACCGACGTGACCGTGAACAGCATCACCCACCGCCAGCCCTGCCGGGAAAGACAGAACGCCTTCTTGACCCCCACGAACGGCAGCCACCCGACCGACAGCGCCGCGGTGGCGACCGTGAAGACGATACTATTCATCAACAGCACCGGTATAGACTCGAGGTTCCACTTACCGATGACGGTCGCCAACCCGGACCCGACGGCGGAGGTGAGGGCGAAAAGATAGCCGGTGGAGGGGGAGGCACTATGCTGGGGATTACTATTGTTCAAGGGGGACACTCGCGGCGAATGCGGCACGTTCAAGCATGGCCGGTAATGTATGGCCAACTCCGGAGATGTCAATGGGGAAGTGGTCGGCTTAGCCTTGTGGCCGTTATAGCAGATTCTTGCGGGTGCGCGAAAAAACTCTTGACGTGGACGAACCATTTGATTATTCTTTGTAGGAAATACAAAAATGGGAATCATTTGCCGGGACTGCGCAGGGTAACATAGCACATCATTGAGACAACATCCTGCCGACCGGTCGCTTCGCACAGTAAGGCCTTGCCCGAGGCCAACCCGCGGTGATTCGAAGACGTTGAGATTGCCTGCGTGGGGAGTAGTGTGCCCACGCTGGAAAGGGGTTCTGTCCTGCCTATACGTTGCAACACAGACCGAGACGAATTCAGCCGATTTGATTTGCTGGAAGGAGGCAATCCATGATAAGACAATTGGTGTTGGACACTGAGTACGACGCGGAACTGAAAAATCATAGACTGTGGCTTCAGGGCAATACTTTGACGCCAGGTCCAGCGAGATTGAGCAACTGTGATCTCAGGTATGTGAAAAACCTGTTGCCGGAACAGTTGGCAGGAATGGACTTGACAAACTCGCTTCTCCCGGAAGACCGGCGCAGCTTTGACGCCTTAAAGCTTGTGGAGGAAGGCTCTCGTAACGCAAAGAAACTCTTTCAGATAATGTTACTTTCGAGTGCCTACGCCTTTTTGACGGTCGGTATCACAACCGATGTGGACCTCCTAACGAATTCTGGGTTGTTGACACTCCCTCTCATAGGTGCTGAAGTTTCGATCGTTTGGTTCTATCTGCTGATGCCGGCTGTCCTGACCGGCATGTACTTTTACTTCAACCTGTATCTTCAGCGCAACTGGGAAGCTCTGTCGACATTGCCAGCCAGGTTCCCAGATGGCAAACCGATTGCTAGGGTGGTTTACCCATGGATTATGAACGGCCTGGCGTGGCGAAATGTCCAACTGGCAGGCGTGCATCCTCCTGTATTCGCGACACTTCAGTTGCTCACATCGTGGTTTTTGGCTTGGTTGGTGGTTCCGCTCTCTATCGTGTTCATGTGGATACGTTATTTGGTCGTGCACGATTGGATTGTTACATCATGGCACATAGCTGTTCTATCAGTATGCCTCTTTTTTGCCGTGAGAAATTACATGAACACGCGGAGGACGCTAAGGGGGAAGATCGTTGAACCGTTTAAGCTTATGCGAGACGTCTTCACCTTCAGAACAGTCCGGCGACTTGTGCTGTGGATTGGCTTTATGGGGGTGCTCTGTTTCGTATCGCAAGGCGCTATCAATGGTCGCCCAACATCGACTTGGTCAAACGTGAACGGATTACACACTGTAGTGCCTTTTATACTGCAGATGCGCCCCCTTGCACAAGAGCCGTTTGCTAACCTCCATGAGAGGGACATCTCCAGTAAGCCTGCAGACTGGAATGACAGCACCTCAAGTCTTTCGCTTGTCAGGGGCGCGATGTTGAGAGGCCGCGATCTGAGGTGGGCGAATGCAAGACGAGCCTTCTTGGTCAATGCTGATCTTCGCTTCGCTGACCTACGTCATTCGAGTGTTGCCTTTGCTGATCTTCGAGGCGCAGACTTGGACAGTTCCAGGTTGGATTCGGCCGATTTGCAGTGGGCAGATCTTCGTGGTTGTCTGAATCTATCCCAGAATGATCTTAGAAACTCGAGAAACTACAAGCTAGCTTGGCTCGATAACGCGGTTAGCGGGGGCTTACTCCGGTTCCACGATCACAACAAAAGGTTGGACGTAAGGAATCTCAGCAACTACACTTTCACGCATGACGACCTGAGCGGTGTTGATTTCTCCGGATGCGATCTTCATGAGGCTGAGCTAGATAGTACTATTTTGGATTCAGCAATTTTCGTCAAGGCCAATCTGCAGGGCGTCGACTTCAGGGGAGCCGCAGGTCTCACACGGCAACAGGTTCAGTCGGCCCGCAACTTCGTATTTGCCCATTTTGACCATATACTCTTAGACAGCCTCCGTTTGCCGCTGGATCACAATGGTCATCTTAATGCGGGAGTGCTGCGTGGGTACTCTTTTGACAGCCTCGATATGACTGATGCTGATCTTTCAGGGTTTGTCTTTGCAGGGGGAGTGAGTTTTCGCAAGACAATCTTACGCTCGGCCGATATTAGCAATGTAGATCTGTCTGATGCGGATCTCGGCGGTGCGAATCTGCAGGCAGCTAGTGTGGCTGGGGCCAATCTGGGTGGAGCACTGCTCAGGAATGCTGCTTTCGATAGTTGTCAGTTGTTGGGCGCATCTCTCGCAAACGCGGATCTTCAGGGCGCGGACTTCAGAGGTGCGATTGAGTTGAACGTTGACTCACTCCGCAAAGCGCGGAATTTCACCTTAGCTCGGTATGATGATACCCTGTACCAGCTCCTTGGTCTCAAGATAGATCATAATAGGCTCTTGGATAAGGGCGACCTACGGGGATACGATTTTAGGGATCATAACATGTGGAAGGCCGATATGGCGGGTTTTCACTTGGATGCAGCCAAATTCCACGGGTGTATACTGGCAATGGCCTATTTATCAAATACCGTGCTTCGTAAATGTGACTTCACCGGAGCGAGACTCGACGGAGCCAATTTGGACAGTGCCGATGCTTATAAGGCTGTGTTCAAGAATGCACACTTGAGAAATGCCACCTTTAACTCGACGAACATCCAGGACGCGGACTTACGTGGTGTCGACGCTATCTCCGTGAAAGCAATGCAGGCCGCTCGAAATCACAAGCTTGCCTACTACGATGACAAATATTTTGAAGCCCTTAAGTTGGACCGCAATCACAACACGAAGCTTGCTCTAAAGGACCTCCAGGACTACAGCTTCGCTAACGACAACATGATCGGTGCCATCCTCGCACAGTTCGACCTTCGGCGGGCCGACTTTACGGGAGCAGAGCTAACAGGTGCAGACGTTCAGCTAGCCGACCTCAGAGGTGCCAAGGGGTTATCAAAGAGAGCTATTAAGTCACTACGCAACTATAAGATTGCCTACTTCGACTCTGCTTATTTTGACAGTGCTGGTCTTCTTCCGCATCACAACGACAATCTCAGAAAAAAAAATCTCAGCGGTTACAATTTTCGCGGACTCGACATGCGTGGTGCTGATCTATCGGGTTTCACACTGGACAGTGCAGATTTCTCGAAGACTATCCTGATCGATGCAAATCTGAGTGATGTTGACCTGACCAAGGTTCTGGGCCTTACGACAAACCAAATAAGAAACGCTGTCACGGATAAGCACACAATCATGACGCGGGAAATGGAGGATGAACTCAGACGCCGGTACTAATGTGTGCGGATAGTGGCCGGTGGCTCACCGTTTAGGGCTTGTTGAAAAAGTCTCTCGGTGGGGTTGCTGCAGGTCCTGCGAATCCGCACCAGCGGAATTGTGTGACCTGCCGCCCTTGTCCAGCACGTACTTGTGTGTCAGGTCACAATCCGCCTTCGGCGAATCAAGACCTGACACAACGGTCCGTGGAGGTTTTTCAACACTCCCTTTACGGTGGGATCTTCTGGCCCCACCATGAATGGTGGGCCGCCCGCCGGGGTTATAGCCTCCCTATCATCATTTGCCTATGGCTGTCTTATATCCTCACCCCGCCAACTGCCGCAGCACCATTTGCAATATCCCGCCGTGGCGGTAGTAGTCGACCTCGACCGGCGTGTCGATCCGCACCGTCATCTTAAACCGTTTCTCCTCACCGCCGTTGGCCGGGTGACCCGGACGTTCGTCCGGGTCTCTCAAGAACGTCATCCAAGAACGCCCGGACAAATGTCCGCGGCGCCCAAGCGTGATACGGTATTGCTCGCGTGACACAGTAATGCTCGTAGCCCCCCCTCACTTCCCCGCCAACTGCCGTAAGACCATCTGCAATATCCCGCCGTGGCGGTAGTAGTCGACCTCGACCGGCGTGTCGATCCGCACCGTCATCTTAAACCGTTTCTCCTCGCCGCCGTTGGCGCTGCGAGCCACGACCGTTACCCTATGTTTCGGCTTCATAGCGTTTGATAAGCCGTCGATATCGAACACTTCATGCCCGGACAGGCCGAGGCTCTCCCGCGATTCACCGTCCATGAACTGCAGCGGCAGGATTCCCATGCCGACCAGGTTGGAGCGGTGGATGCGCTCGAAACTCTGCGCCAGCACCACCTTGACGCCGAGCAGGTTCGTCCCCTTGGCCGCCCAGTCGCGCGATGAACCCATACCGTAATCGATCCCGGCCAGCACCACCAGCGGCGTGCCGGTCTTCTTGTACCTTAGCGAGGCATCGTAAATCGACATTTGCTCGCCGGTCGGCAGGTAAACGGTCACGCCCCCCTCGGTCCCCGGCGCCAGCAGATTGCGCAGCCGGATGTTGGCGAACGTGCCGCGCGTCATCACGCGATCATTGCCGCGCCGAGAACCGTAGCTGTTGAAATCCTCCCACGCGACGCCGTGCTCCAGCAGGAACTTCCCGGCCGGTTGATCGCTTTTGATAACGCCGGCCGGTGAGATGTGGTCGGTGGTGATCGAATCACCCAGCATACAGAGCACGCGCGCGCCCTTGATCGGAGTAATGTCCCCCGGCTCTGCTGCAAGATCGACGAAAAACGGCGGCTCCTGGATGTAGGTCGAGGTCTCGCTCCACTCGAACAAATCGCCGCTGGGGCTTTCGATCCTGTTCCAGGTATCGTTACCGTCGAAGACGGTGGCATACTGTTTGCGGAACATTTGCGGCGACACGGCTTGCTCGATGGTCTTGCGAACCTCCTGCTGGGTAGGCCAGATGTCTTTCAGAAATACATCCCGGCCGCTCCTGTCCTGTCCGATCGGTTCCGTGGTCAGGTCTATGTCGACCGTGCCGGCCAGGGCGTGCGCCACCACCAGCGGCGGCGAGGCAAGATAGTTGGCCCTGGTGTGCGGGCTGACGCGCCCTTCGAAATTGCGGTTGCCCGACAACACCGCCGCGGCGACCAGATCGTTATCATTGATAGCGTTCACGACCGCATCGGCAAGAGGACCGGAATTACCGATGCACGAGGTGCAGCCGAAACCGACATTGTGAAAGCCGAGCCGCTTCAGCGGCTCTATTAATCCCGCTCTCGCCAGGTAGTCGATGACCACTCGCGAGCCGGGCGCCAGCGACGTCTTGACATACGACTTGACCGACAAGCCGCGCGCCACCGCTTTTTTGGCCAGTAGCCCGGCTGTGATAAGAACCATCGGATCGGAAGTGTTGGTGCACGAGGTGACCGCCGCGATAACCACTGCGCCGTGACCCATCTCGGCCGACCGTCCGTCGATCGCAACTTTAACTTTCTGGCCGTGCTTGGCTGTTGGTAGTGCGAACCCGCGTTCCTTGACGGGACGCGCAAGGTCGGTGCGAAACTGCCGCTTCATGTCGGCCAGTGCTACTCGATCCTGCGGCCGTTTCGGTCCGGCCAGTGATGGTTCCACGGTCGAGATGTCAAGCTCCACCGTGTCGGTGAACCTGGGCGCCGGCGAGTTCGGAGTTCTAAAGAGACCCTGCTCTTTGGTGTACCGCTGAACCAGATCGATCTCATCGTCGGAGCGCCCGGTCAGGCGTAGATAATCGAGCGCAGCCTGGTCGATGGGGAAAAAGCCCATGGTGGCGCCGTACTCGGGCGCCATGTTGGCCACCATCGCTTTGGTCGGGAGGGAAAGATCATCCAGCGCCGGGCCGAAGAACTCCACGAACTTGCCGACCACGCCCTTAGCGCGCAGCATCTGGGTAACCGTGAGCACCAGGTCGGTCCCAGTGACGCCCTCGGCCAGCGTCCCGCTCAGCTTGAACCCGATCACTTCCGGCGTCAACATGTAAATCGGCTGACCCAGCATGGCGGCCTCGGCCTCGATGCCGCCGACACCCCAACCCACCACGCCCAGGCCGTTGATCATGACGGTGTGGCTGTCGGTGCCGACCAGCGAGTCCGGAAAGGCTGCACCGTCGCGCACCAGCACGCATTTGGCCAGATACTCGAGATTGACCTGATGGCAGATACCGGTGGCCGGCGGCACGACGCGGAAATTGTCAAACGCTTTGCGACCCCAGTGGAGGAACTCATACCGCTCGCGGTTGCGCTCGAATTCCTTGTGCATGTTGAATTGCAGCGAACTGTCCGCGCCGAACTGATCCACCTGCACCGAGTGGTCGATCACCAGATCGACCGGCGCCAGCGGGTTGATCTTTTTCGGGTCGCCCCCCATCCGCTTCATGGCCGAACGCAGCGCCGCCAGATCGACCACGGCCGGCACGCCGGTGAAATCCTGAAGCAGCACGCGCGCCGGTTTGAACGGCAGTTCCACGTCGCCGACCTTCGTTGCATCGTAGGCGGCCAGCCGCGTGACGTCATCCTCGGTGACAGTGTGGCCGTCGACATTGCGCAGCACCGCCTCCAAGAGCACCTTGATCGAGTACGGCATCTTTTCAAGCGCGCCGTACTTACTGAGCGCATCGAGTCGATATATGGTAAACTTGCCGCCCCTGCAACCGAGCTTCGCTTGTGCGCCGAACGGGTTCATATCATTCCTCCTTGTCATATGGTCAACGTCTATTGCCGCAACGGCAGATGCCTATTATATGTCGAAAAGCGACCAAAGACAAGGCGGGCGAGACTATTGCCTTAAATTGGATAATTAAATCCCTTTTCAATCGGACTGAGATATGTTATTGTAAGGGTAGTCGAGCGAAGCAATGCTGATCAGACAACTTGACAACAATCGCCTGGAGATAAGAGCTCCCGCCAAGGTGAACCTTTTTCTCGAAGTGCTGGGCAAGCGGCCGGATGGGTATCACAATATCAACTCACTGTTCCAGGCAGTCTCGCTTTATGATACGCTGGAGTTCAGCGTTACGGATCGGCCGGGGGTGTCGGTCAACCTGGTAGGAGATCGGGTGGTCTCCTCCGGCGACACGGAGATCATGACCTGGGATAAGCAGGTCCCGCTCGGCAATGATAACCTGATCTGCCGGGCTTACCATATAATGAGGAGGGAATTTGGTCTTGCGCACGGTCTAAAGGTCGTTCTCGACAAGCAAATTCCCGTTGCGGCCGGGCTGGGGGGTGGTTCGGCCGATGGGGCGGCGGCGATTATAGCGTGTAACCTGTTGTTCGGTCTGGACTTGACGCGCGCTCAGAGGGCTCAGTTGTCGCTGGAAATCGGTTCCGACCTGCCCTTTTTCTTCAGCGGGGGGCAGGCGCTGGTTTCGGGGCGGGGGGAAGTTGTTGAACCGGTTGAGGTTCCGACCGACTACACGATGCTGCTGGTGAACCCGGGGGAGCTGGTTTCGACCGCTGAGGCCTACCGGCTGTTGAAAAGGGACTTGACAAATCGGCGCCAGCCCTTTACCTTGGCCCCCTGCCGGGACGTTAGTGAGTTCATCGCGGCTTTGCGCAAAACCGGCAACGATTTTGAACAGGTTCTTGGTGCGTCTTATCCCGATCTGGACCGAATCAGGGATGTTTTGCTTCAAGCCGGGGCGGTGCTAACCCGCTTAAGTGGCTCCGGTCCGACGATGTTCGCGCTTTTTGTCGACACGCCGGCGCCGGGGCGAGATGCAACAGACGACTGGGGGAGTTGGCGACTGTTTACAGTTGAGCCAATTACCTGGCCATTGGAGGTAGTTTGAAACCCACGGAGGCTAGCGTGGACATTACAGAGGTCAGGGTCAGACTACGCAACGAGGAGCGACTCAAAGGTTTTGTGAATGTCACTTTTGACGACGCCTTCGTAGTGCGAGGAATGAAGGTCATTAGCGGCAACAACGGTTACTTCGTGGCGATGCCGAGTCGAAGGCTGCCCGACGGCACCCATCAGGACATCGCCCACCCGGTGACCGCTGAGATGCGCCGCCTGATTGAGGAGAGAGTGCTACAGGCCTACGAAGCGGAACTCGATGCCCGCGCCAAAGTATGACGGGATCGACCAAAGGATTCTGGGGCGTCGTCAAGTGGTAAGACACCAGCCTTTGGAGCTGGCATTCCCAGGTTCGAATCCTGGCGCCCCAGCTATTCACACCACGACCGACACCGGCGCGCCACCGGTATCGTGGAACAAGGCAAGGATTTCCGCCTGATCCAGCGCAGCGAGGGACAGCCATGATCATACGTGAGGAACTCAAACTCGTAACGGGCCGGTCGAATCGTCCGCTGGCTGAGCGAATCGCCTCTCACTTAGGGCAGAAACTCACCGATTGCACGGTGACTACTTTCTCCGATGGTGAGGTGTTCGTACAGATTAACGAAAACATCCGGGGCGCCGATCTGTTTATCATCCAGCCCACCAACGCCCCAGCCGAGAACTTGATCGAATTGTTGATGTTGATCGAGGCCTCGCGGCGCGCCTCGGCCATGCGCATCACGGCCGTGATACCCTACTACGGCTACGCCCGGGCCGACCGCAAGGACCGTCCGCGGGTGGCCATCACGGCCAAGCTGGTGGCCAATCTGCTGACGTCGGTGGGCGCCGATCGCATCATCACCATGGACCTGCACGCCAGCCAGATTCAGGGTTTCTTCGATCTGCCGCACGATCACCTCTACTCATCAGTCATCTTCAACCGCCATTTTCGGACCATGGATATGGACAATCTGGTGGTGGTTTCACCGGATGTCGGCTCCATCAAGATGGCCCGCGCCACCGCCAGCGCTCTCGATGCCGACCTTGCGATTGTCGATAAGCGGCGCCCCAAAGCCAACGAATGTAGGGTGATGAATCTCATCGGCGACGTCAAGGGTCGCAACGTCCTGATTCGCGACGACATGGTCGACACCGGCGGCTCGCTTGTCTCGGCCGCCGACTTTCTGAAATCGAGGGGCGCCCTTCAGATCTACGCGGCCGCCACGCACGGCGTGCTGTCGGGAGGAGCGGTCGAGAAGATCGTCGCTTCGCCGATCGAGCTAATGATCATCACCGATTCCATCGATCACTCGAAGCGCTCGCTTCCGGAGCAGTTCAAGATTCTCAGTTGCTCCGAGTTGATCGCCGAAGCGGTGCATTGTATCTTCGATGAAGAGTCGGTCTCTTCATTGTTCAAGGAAATTCCGCTGACAACGTAGGATATACAACCATTCACTATTGAGGTCGTTTAGCTGCCATGAAAGAAGTCCCTATCAGCGCCTGGCGGCGCGTAACCGGGGGTAAGGGTCCAGCCCGACAGACGCGGATGGCCGGTAACATTCCCGCCGTCGTTTACGGTCCCGAGGTGGAGCCTATTCCCATCACCGTCGACGAGCGCGCCTTCCGAGCCGCCATGAAAACGTCCGGCGGCGCCAGCACCATATTCAATCTGAATGTGGAAGGTCAAGAAAACAAAGTCGTCCTGCGTGAAATCCAGCGCGATCCGATCACCAGTCGAATCGTGCATCTCGATTTCCACGCCATCAGCATGACCAAACCGCTGCATATCTCGATCCCGGTGCATTTTGTCGGCACCCCGCGCGGGGTCAAAACCGACGGCGGTATCATGCAGACGACCATGCGTGAACTTGAAGTCTCCTGTCTGCCCACCGAGATCCCGGAGGCGTTGACGCTCGACGTCACCGATCTGGGTATCGGCGATTCCATCCACGTGAAGGACGTCAGCGTACCCAAGGCGCAGATACTCGCGCCGCCGCAACGCACTATCGTCGTGATCGCCGCTCCCACCGTGGTCAAGGCCGAGGCCGTGGCCGCCGCCGAGGAGGGTGAAGAAGTAGCGGTCGAAGGCGCCGCGGCCGCCGCTGAAGGCGAAGAGGCCGCCGAGGGGGAAGCGAAAGAGGAGAAGAAGGAAAAGAAAGAAAAGAAAGAGAAGAAGGAGTAGCTTCCACTCATTCTTATCGATCATCACGGTCGCCGGCGAAACCGGCGACCTTTTTAGTGCACGGTCATGCCGTGTTTCATTCTGCCCCAGCTCCTCGGTACCCCACGTAGAGCGAAGCGACAGGTGGGTTCGCACGTCGCGAAATCCAGCGCCTGATTCGTGCGACCATCCGAATCGCGGACTACCCGCTTCGCATGCCGGAAACGCGTCCGCCGAATCGCACCATCAGTCAACAACTTGTCGCCGTGTGTGCGATGCTGCCCGCCGTATGGCACAGACGTTGCTTCACGTTTTGTCGAGGGTTGAGGGTTCACCAACCCTTAAGTTTGTGTGAACCACCGTCGGGTTCGGCAGTATAGTGCGTAATGAACTAGGAGGGGATTGCCTGCCCGACGGGCTTTATATTCCGCGTGTTAAACAATCTCCAAAAACCGACGAGCCACTTGACATTTCCACTTCTGGTGCGTCTTACTGGCGGAGGAGAGACAGCACGCACTGGCAGCGCATTCGGAGTAAGAAAAAGAAGGACGCCCCACACGCGCCTTGTTTGCAGAAGAGTGGGTTGTTACTATGGTATAATCAGTAGCAGCCCGCAGAGTCTCGAAACGGTTTTATTAGGTCAGGAGGCCTGTCCTCCTGACACGACCGGCCGATCAGGGCTGGTCGGAAAGGAGGTGGCGATGGCTGGATAATCAGGATAGTAGAAGCCGTTAACCTTCATTCTATAGGAAGAATGAAAATGAGTATTCAGAAAACAATCGTGCAGCTCTGGTTGTGGCTGGTCTGCGCCACCTGTACCAGTGTCTTCGGCGAGAGTGAGGACATCAAAGTGACGGCGTCCAAGGACATCTTGCCGTGGCCGATAAGCGTCTCCGTCAAGACGGAGTTCCTTCCGGCCAAAGCCGGACCGGCGGCTTTCCACTTGACCGTCGTGCCAACAGAGCACTTTAGCGAAACCTGTGACAGCATTGTGATCAGTGTGAAAAACCTGCGTGGAACGCCCTACATCGGGTCAGAACGGTGGGTAGTCACGCTGAGCGAGGTCACACCCTATGCCTGTCTGGTAAATGTCAAGATTCCTGATAATGACACCACGGCCATTGAAATCGGAGCTGGATGTACGATGACCATGGATGAGGCTCGCTGGTTTGTAACCACCGGTGATACACTTGAAATGTACGATCAGCATCCGGCAGGCGCGCGCAAGTACAGACCAAGCTGGTCGGACTTGGAGCGCGCCAAGTTCACGCCGGAACAGCTCCAGAAGGAGTTTGACTTCTTCCTCGATATGCGGAACTGCTACAGAAACTGTCAGGCGTTCGTCGACAGCGCACTGGGAACACTTGAGCCGACGGATTCCGCTTACGTCTATCGCGTACGCACGACTGTCGACATGTGGATCACTCTCCAGTGCGATTGGGGACTGAACATCACACCAGTGAAGCGGGAGGAACTCAAAGACGTGCTTCCACCTCAGCCCGATGAGACCCCCCGCCGCGACGGTAGCGAGTCTGCTGACTCTCTGGGGTCACAAAGTCTTCTCGAAAACCAGGATAATGGTCGGGGCCAGGGGGCGATAAGTCTGGAACGTGTGACCGGGCTGACCGGCGCCAACACTCTGCCCATTAACGAGACGATCACCTACTACATCCGTATGAACAACAACACAGGGACCAACATCAGAGGAATATCTAACGGCTTTGAGGTCTATTCCCCCGACAGTGAGACGCGTCAGCTTTGCCAAAGTCGGCAGACACGCATCTGCCGTCGCCGACTCAGAACGACTGAACCGCCCCGGTTTTCCCGGAGACTGTTTTTGTTGAGTCAGGCCACGTGGACCTGCGCTTTTCCACTGCGATAATATACCTCTTCGAACTCCGTCGGGGGAATATTCCCGATCGGCTCCAG
>Ga0214473_10004623_pt1 | contig 16549 bp, 12 predicted proteins | sample RVTome_7_FD_203509 | JGI IMG/M metagenome (GOLD analysis project Ga0214473, IMG submission 203509) | Soil microbial communities from uranium-contaminated site in the Upper Colorado River Basin, Wyoming, United States - RVT98D197 | ecosystem: Environmental > Terrestrial > Soil > Contaminated >... | reverse complement strand
ATGACTCTCTGGGTTATCCTCTGGTTTGTAATGAGCATCGACCCTTTGGATAGAGCCATTCCGATTTGAATTCCCGCAAGTCTCAGGAACTGGTTGGCCCAGGCTCCAGTGGCATTCACAACATAAGAGGCATAGACAGAATGCTCCTCTTCCTGGAGGAGGTCGAGCGCCTTGACTTCCCGGACCCGGTCGCCTTCCACAACCAGGGAGGTAATTGCGGTATGGAGGAGAAATCGGGCTCCCCGGTCTTCTGCATCTTTTGCATTTGCCGAGATCAAGGCAAAGGGATCGATGGCTCCATCCGGGACCTTGACCGCGCTTCGAAGATCGGGATGAAGGGCGGGTTCCAGTTCAAGGGCTTCGTCTTTCGATAGGAGTCTGGTTTCGATTCCTGCCTCTTCACAGGCATGGACAAACCGGTCCCGGAAATCGAGGCCATCCTCCGGCAGGGAGACAAAGAGCCCGTTCGTCTCCTCAATGCAATGGGAAGCAATATGCTTAAGGATTTTGCTTTCGTTGACACATTCCCGTGCGGCAGAGGGATCCGAGACAGCATACCTTCCGCCACTGTGCAGGAGTCCGTGATTTCTTCCAGAGGCGCCGGAAGCAAAATCACCTTTTTCGATTAGGATTGAAGGGATTCCACGGAGCGACAGATCCCTTGCAATTCCGACCCCCGTAGCCCCTCCGCCGATGATCAATACCTCAGTATCATATCTCATTCAAATACCCCAAGATGCCCCGTCTTTCAAAGTTACGGTCACGAAGCCCGTTTGAGTGGATAGTAAGCGGTGATCGGTGACGATGCTCGTATCGAAGCACGAAGCTCGAACAAAAAGAAGCCTGTACTGAGCGCCGTTCGCCCCCTTCGACAAGCTCAGGGCGAACGGGTCGAAGTGCTCGAGTGCCCAGTATCAATAGGCGAGCCTCGATACGAGCTTCGACAACGACAAACGTTAATTCTTTCAGAAGTAACCGATTGTCGATAAGATCCGACCACGGGACGATGCGGGCATCTCGTAGAGTCGAGTCTCCGACCTTACCGTTAGACGGAATTCTTTAAAGGAACCTCCAGTCCTTAAAAGAGTTGACTTTCCCAAAGAATAGAATAAAATAGGGCTGTTTTTCAAATCATTTCTTCCAGGTCGTCTTATTCCCATTCTCACCCTGATTGAAAGAGGGTATCCATGAATTCAAAAAGGAGGGTGCAATGGTCAACAGTCTAAGAGGGAGAAATAACCTTCTCGACTCCGTTCAAATTGGTTTTCTCTTAACAGATCCGCACTCGAGGATTCTTTATGCGAACCGGCAGGCTGAAGCCCTATTCGGATATAGAAGGAGAGGATTGGAGGGCCAGCGGATCAGAGTCCTCTTCCTTCACGAGGACCTTACGTATCTATTACCTAATATTGTTTATCTCACCCTTTATCAAAACGGTTTTACAGGAGAGGCCCTCTTAAAGCAGAAAGACGGGATAAAAGTCTTTGTTGAAATCTCCACCACTTCCTTCAAAGAGGAGGGAGAGGTCTTCTTAGCTTTTTCATTCCAGGAGATTCAGCGATTGAAGACCCTGGAAAAACAGAAGATGGAGATGATGCGCTGGGCAAGCCTGGGGATGCTAATGGAGGAGATCGCCCATCAGATTCGAAACCCGATTGCCTCCATCGGGGGATACGCACAGCGGCTTCTTAAAACAGTCTCGTTGTCCCGGAAGGGCAAATCCTATTTCCAATATATTCTCCAAGAGGCAAAGCGTCTGGAAAGCATGGTCAAGAGAATGGAAGAATATGTTCTGATCCCGAAACCTGTTTTCCAGAAGGTACGAATTCAAGAAGTGGTCGAAGAAGCGATTTGGGCTTTTTCCAAGAAGAAAACAAAGAATATTTCGATCGATCTGGAAGAAGGGACCCTGGAAAAGAGTGGAACCCTTTTTATGGATAAAAACCTGATCATGAAAGTGATTTCCCATGTTTTGGAGAACGGCATGGAAACAGTCCAATGGGTCCAAGGAAAGAAAAGCAGGGCCAATCTGAAAATTACAATCTTCGATGACGGGGAGAGAGTCGGGGTCTCCATCTCAGATCGGGGCGAGGGTATCCCCAAAAGAAACCTGGATCACATTTTTAATCCGTTCTTCTCCACCTGGCCGGGTCATACGGGGCTTGGGTTAACGTTTGTTAAAAGAATCATGGATGAACACGGAGGGACCATTCGCGTGGAGAGCCGTTTCAGGCAGGGGACAACCGTCTCCCTCTATTTCATAAAAGACCGTCGCAGAAGGATTCGCCGGGAGTTACTCTCCCAGGATGCTCAAAAAGGACGGGAGATTCCATCCAGAACCTCTACATAAGCAATTCACAATTGTGTCAGTGTTAGTGATCTGTGTCAGCAAAATAGTCTAACTGACACAGACACTAATCACTGACACTGCCGGGGTTGACATCCTTGTCTCGCAGGTTACAATATGTGGGAATGTAAAGACATCTAATCTTTAAGAGGATGATCATGGGGAAAGAATGGACGGAGGTTAAAGTAATGGGCATCATGATGGATCCGAAGGCCTCAAACCCGGTCGTGGTTTTGGTTGAACCGAAAAGCCAGAAAGCACTACCCATCTGGATTGGGGTTTTTGAAGCAGAGGCCATTTCAAGAGGTCTTGAGGATGTGGTGACCCTTCGTCCAATGACCCATGATTTAATGAAACAGATCCTGGACACCCTTCAGGCTTCCATAACCCGAGTTGTTATTAACGACTTGAAGGAGAATACTTTCTACGCCAGGCTCTATGTCAGCATGGATGGAGAAGAATTGATCATCGATAGCCGGCCATCCGATGCAATCGCACTGGCAGTTCGAGTGAAGGCTCCTATCTACGTGGCTGAATCCGTTCTTGAGACAACAAAAGAGATGGGGCTTCTTTCTTCCTCCAACCTGCTCGATGATAAAGACGAGCTGAAATCGATTATCGAGGGTATGAAACCCGATGATTTTGGAAAGTTCAAGATGTAAGAACCTCACGATCCGATATTCTGCCCGATAGAATCAATCCAATTTTACCGTATCCTCCCTGAATTCCGCGCATTGAATAGATCGAATGCTAAGGTTTCAACAATTTGGAGAAACCGTTGGATTCCAAAAAAAGGTAGGCGCAGCCTTCAGGCTGCGATATCACGCAGGCTAAAGCCTGCGGCTACCAACAGATTGCGGTCCTTTCACAAATGCTTGAAATATTTTCCATTTCGGTGTAGATTGACAAAAATGCATCATCCGTGTGAAGACGGAAAGAAGCGTGATTGGGGAGGAGAATTTGAAGATCGAACGACTTGCAAGAAAAGGGATTCTCAATTTGACGGCCTATATTCCCGGAAAATCAATCGAGGACGTTGAAAAGGAATACGGCGTTAAGAAATGGATCAAGTTGGCTTCAAACGAAAACCTGCTCGGCCCTTCTCCAAAGGCGGTGGCAGCAGTCCGCAAAGAGCTTCCTAACATTTACCTCTATCCGGAAGGTCCCTGTCCGGTCCTGAAACAGGCCCTCGCCAGGAAGCACTCACTCCCGGAAGAAATGGTCGTTGTCTCCAACGGTGCGGATAATCTGATTCTTATGATTGCCTGTGCCTTTGTGAATGAAGGGGAAGAAGTGGTGATGGCAGATCCCACATTTTCTGTGTACACCAATACCGCCCAAATCATGGGTGGGAAGCCCATTCCCGTGGGATTAAAAGACTTCACTCATGATCTACCTGCCATGTTGAAAAAAGTGAATCGAAAGACAAAGCTGGTTTATATCTGTAATCCTAACAACCCTACAGGAACCACCATCTCAAGGGAATCGCTCGATCGTTTTCTTTCCGGGCTTCCGGACCACGTCATCGTTATTCTGGACGAAGCCTACGGGGACTTTGTAGTGGATCCATTCTATCCAGACGGTCTCGAATACCTTCAAGGGAAGAGACAGGTAATTGTTCTCCGAACCTTCTCAAAAGTGTACGGACTGGCAGGATTGAGGATTGGCTATGCGCTTGGAAAGAAGGAGTTGATGGATTGCCTTTATCAGGTAAGAGACCCCTTTCCCGTTCATCGGCTGGCTCAGGTTGCCGCGGTTGCTGCGCTGGAGGACACGGATCACATCCTGAAGTCGATCCAATTGGTTTACGAGGGGAGGAAGTATCTCTATCACCACCTGGAAAGAATGGGCCTCTCTTTTGTCCCCAGCCATGCCAATTTTGTCTTTGTTGATTTCGAGAGAGATGCTGGAGAAGTCTTTCAAGAACTGTTGAAGGAGGGGATTATCATCCGTCCCGGGAAGACATGGGGTTATCCTACCTTCGCCCGAGTCACCATCGGAAGAATGAAAGATAACCAAAGATTCATTAAGGCACTCAGGAAGATTCTAAAATAGTCGCTTATAAGAAATTATACGAAAAAGGGCAATAGATGAAAACCATTGATGAACTCTGTGTCAATACGATCAGAATGCTTGCGGTTGACATGGTTCAGGAGGCAAACTCCGGACATCCCGGCATGCCGATGGGTGCAGCGCCGATGGCCCATGTGCTCTGGACCAGGTTTCTCAAACACCATCCCCAAAACCCGTTATGGCCTGATCGTGACCGCTTTGTGTTGTCAGCCGGGCACGGGTCTGCCTTACTCTATTCTCTGCTCCATTTGACAGGCTATGATTTACCTCTTGAGGAAATCAAGCGTTTCCGGCAATGGGGGAGTAAGACCCCCGGGCATCCGGAGCACAACGAGACTCCCGGAGTGGAGAGTACAACCGGCCCGCTCGGGCAGGGATTCCCAAATGGCGTGGGAATGGCAATTGCCGAGCGTCATCTGGCGGCGAGGTTCAATCGTCCTGGATTTGAGATTGTGGATCATTATACCTATGGCATTGTAAGCGACGGGGACCTCATGGAAGGGGTTGCCTCTGAAGCAGCTTCCTTAGCCGGCCATCTTAATTTGGGGAAGCTCATTTATCTCTACGATAATAATCAAATCACCCTTGCCGGTGAAGCCAGATTAACTTTTACGGAAGAGGTCTTGAAAAGGTTCGAAGCCTATGGATGGCATGTCCAGTCGATCCAAGACGGGAATGATATGGATGCCATATCCAAAGCCATCGCTGCGGCCCAGAAGGAGACGGCCCAGCCCTCGCTGATCTCTGTCCGGACCCACATTGGATACGGGAGTCCGCAGAAACAAGATACCTTCGAGGTGCATGGCGCCCCTCTTGGCCCTGAAGAGGTGGCAGCTACCAAGAAGAACTTGGGGTGGCCGGTGGAGCCGAAGTTCTACATACCCGATGAAGCCTTTAGACAATTCAGGAAGGCACTGGACCAAGGAGCAAAGGTCGAAAAAGAGTGGCAGTCAAAGAGGGAGTCCTATGGAAAAGCCTATCCGGAACTCCTAAAGGAGTGGGATCGGTTGATGAGTTCAAAACCCCCCGGGGGGTGGGATAAAGGAATTCCCATCTTTTCTCCGGACCCGAAAGGAGTGGCAACGCGGTCTGCCGGCGGGCAGGTGATGAATGCCATTGGGCCGCGCCTATCTTGTCTGATTGGAGGCTCTGCCGATCTAAATCCTTCTACTAACACGGCTTTGAAGGGCCTGGGGAACTTTCAGCCCCCTCAATCAGGAGGCCAAGAAGTCCAAGGGGCAGTTCCCGGTCCATGGGGATATGGAGGAGCAAATATCGCTTTTGGCGTGCGGGAACACGCGATGGGAAGCATTTTAAATGGCGTGGCCCTTCACGGCGGGCTTATTCCTTATGGGAGCACTTTCTTAGTCTTCTCGGACTATATGAGGCCTGCAATCCGGCTTGCCTCCCTGATGAAGCTTCATGTGATCTACGTTTTTACCCACGACTCCATTGCCCTGGGTGAAGACGGCCCTACTCATCAACCCATTGAGCACCTTTCCAGTCTGCGGGCCATACCCGGTTTAACGGTTATCCGACCGGCAGATGCCAATGAAACGACAGAAGCCTGGAAAGTAGCCGTCGAGCACCAACGCGGGCCTGTTGCGTTGATCATGACGCGGCAGGTCGTGCCAGTCATCGATCGCAGCAAATATTCACCGGCTTCCGGAGTTTGCAAAGGAGCATATATCTTAGCCGATTCAGGCGAGACGAAACCCGAAATCATCCTGATCGCTACGGGCTCCGAAGTCCACCCGGCATTGGAAGCATACGAGAAAGCCAGAGCAGAGGGTATCAAAGCCCGGGTTGTCAACATGGCCTCCTGGGAGCTCTTTGAACAGCAGCCGGAGAATTACCGCAGTGAAGTCCTTCCTCCCCAAAATAGAAAAAGAATATCCATTGAAGCTGGCTCAACCCACGGATGGCATAAATATATAGGTTTGGATGGCGACGCCATCGGCATTGACCATTTTGGAGCCTCGGCGCCAGGAAAAGTCCTTCTCGAGAAGTTTGGCTTCACCTCTGAGAATATACTCAACAGGATAAAGGCCCTGTTAGTTAGAAAATAAAGGTCTCGTCCAGCGGTCACGGTATGGTTCGACAGGCTCACCATGATCGGCAGAAAACCGTGCGTCCTGAGCTTGTCGAAGGATGCCCGTATCGTCATTCGGTAACGTTTTTCGTTTTGAGAGGTTGACGTAACCGTCCGACGCTAAACGAAACGAGCTTCGTAGCCGTAACCTTTACTTATCGGGCTTCTATACGAGCTTCTTTACCGATGAACGAGTTTCGATGTAACGGAAATTGATGATGACCAATCCGAGAAACCGTAAACAGGTCAAATGCGGGACCGAAATACCCGGACCGGGATGTTTGGTCATCTTCGGCGCATCGGGTGATCTTACAAAAAGGAAATTGATTCCTTCCCTTTTCCGCCTCTTCCGTCATCAGAAGCTTCCAAAGGATTTCTTCGTCTTGGGTCTCGGCCGTACTGAGATCGGTATGGAGCGATTCCGTGAGTCCTTCCGATATTCAGCCAGAAAGGCATTTCCACAGGATTTCGATAGTCCTTTGTGGAATGAATTTGCCATGAGACTCTACTATTCCGTTCTTGATTATTCCGCACCGGACTCATACGCCAGCCTAAACAATAGACTTCCGCCCTTGGAAAAGAAACACCGAACAGAAGGAAACCGCATCTTTTACTTAGCCACTCCCCCTGTGGTCTACGAGCCAGTCGTCAAACACCTTGGATCTTCGGGGCTGTCCCGGGAGGAGGGGGGCTACAGCCGTGTTGTGATCGAAAAACCTTTCGGCAGAGACCTCGATTCCGCAAAAAGATTGAATGGGATGTTGAGGAACAGCTTTGAAGAAAGACAGATTTACCGAATCGATCATTACGTGGCCAAGGAGACTGTTCAGAATATCTTCATGTTCCGTTTTGCAAATTCGATTTTCGAACCCTTATGGAACAATCGGTATATCGACCACATTCAGATTACCTCCTCGGAAAACCTGGGAATTGAGCATCGGGCTGGGTATTATGAGAAGACCGGCGTATTGAGGGACATGTTCCAGAATCATATGCTTCAGCTCTTGGCCCTGACGGCCATGGAGCCGCCCGATGCCTTTGAGGCAGACCGGGTGAGGGACGAGAGGGTCAAAGCCCTGCGCTCCATCCGGCCCATCCTTTTTGAGAAACTGGACGAGCATGTGGTGACAGGTCAGTATGGAAGGGGACGGATTCATGGAAAGCCTGTAGTGGGTTACAGGGAAGAGTCCGAAGTCTCAGAAAGTTCGGCAACGCCCACCTTTGCAGCCTTGAAGCTTTATGTGGATAATTGGCGGTGGAATGGGGTTCCCTTTTATCTCCGTTCGGGGAAGAGACTATCCAACTGGAAGATTGAGATCTCCGTTCACTTTAAGCCCGTTCCTCATTTGATGTTCTTCAGCAGCCTGGAAGGCCCGATTGATCCAAATGTCCTTGTATTCAGAGTCCAACCAGACGAAGGGATCAGTCTTAACTTCCAGACCAAACAGCCGGGCTCTAAAATCTGTTTGAAGCCTGTCCTGATGGATTTCGCATATCAGAAAGAAGTCCTTTTGGATGCTTATGAGTGGGTATTACTGGATTGTATGCTTGGGGATTCCACTCTGTTTGTGAGAGAGGATGGCGTTGAACAGGCGTGGTCATTGCTCACTCCCATCATCGAAAAGCTGGAATCCGAGACCGAAGCAAATGCCTTCCCCAATTACGAGGCCGGTTCTTCGGGACCGCGAGAAGCCGCATTATTGATTGCGCGGGACGGTCGAAGATGGAGACCCCTCTAACCCAGAAATCTAAGATAGAGGTTCGGATCCTGCCAGACCTGGAAGCCCTCAGCCGCGAGGCAGGGGCGCTCCTTGTAGAACTCGCAAATGACTCTATCGCCTCCAAAGGGAGATTTGTGGTAGCCCTTTCCGGAGGAGTCACTCCGAGAAGAATGTACAGCCTTCTCGGCGGCACCCCCTTCAGAGACCAAGTGGACTGGGGGCGTGTTCATTTCTTCTGGACCGATGAACGGTGTGTCCCGGAAGGAGATGAGGCGAGCAATTTCAAACGAGCCGATGACCTGTTTCTTTCAAAGGTGCTTGTTCCTAAAGAAAACATTCACAGGATGAAAGGGGAGGAAGAACCTGCAAAGGCTGCAGAAGACTATGAAAGGGAGATCCGTGAATTCTTCGGAAAGCCCGGATACCCGAACTTCGATCTGGTTCTCCTGGGATTGGGTGAGGACGGGCATACCGCCTCTCTCTTCCCCGAATCGGAGTCGCTTCATGAGAAGAGGAAGCTCGTGATTCCTATTTATCTGAAAAGACCCAGTCTCAACAGAATCACCTTGTCCCTCCCTGTTCTAAACTCTGCGAAAGATGTTCTCTTTCTTGTTGCAGGTGAATCTAAGGTGCCTATTATCCGGAAGGTCCTGGGTGAAGGGGGCCATAAAGAGAGTTATCCTGCTGGCTTGATTCAGCCTGTCAACGGCAAGGTAACTTGGTTGATTGATCAAGAAGCGGCGAGTAAACTCATAACCCCCCTCTATTCCCCCCTTAAATTAAGGGGGGAGTAAGGGGAGTTAGGGGAGGGTCAGGGAGGGGATGGGGTATTTGACTGAAAGATTTGCAACAGTGAAGAAAAGGATGATCGGGGCAACATCTTCATTGGTTTTAGGCGGGGATATCGGCGGAACCAAGACCCGTCTGGGTGTTTTTAGTATTTCGGAGGGGAGGCCTCATCTCCTTCTTGAAAAAACTTATCCGAGTGCAGAATATAAAGGATTGCTGTTCATTTTGAGGGAATTCATCGAAGGACATATCAGAGTTGCATCTGCCTGTTTGGGTGTGGCCGGACCCGTTATCCGCGGAGTCGTCAAAACGACCAATCTTCCCTGGGTCATCTCCACAGTATCTCTTCAAAAAGAATTACATATTGAGAGGACGGAGGTGATAAACGATCTCGTGGCTAATGCTTACGGTATAGCCATGCTCAGAAATAGCGACTTTGAAACGCTCAACAAGGGGAGAAAGGTGGAAGGGAACGCTGGACTGATCTCTGCAGGAACGGGCCTCGGGGAAGCTGTTCTCTTCTGGGATGGAGAGAAATATATCCCATCTCCATCAGAAGGAGGGCATATTGAATTTGGGCCTCGAAATCGACTGGAAATCAGATTGCTTGAATATCTTTTCAGCCGATTTGATCATGTCAGCTATGAACGCATCCTTTCGGGAGCAGGGATTTTCAATATCTACCAATTCTTAAGGGGTTCCGGAAATTTTGGCCAGGAACCCGATTGGCTGACACAAAGGATAAGAATGGAAGATCCGGCTGCCGTGATCACCGAAATGGCCTGGTTGAAAAAAAACAGACTTTGTGTCGAGACCATAAATCTGTTTACCTCTATTTATGGCGCTGCGGCAGGAAACCTCTGCTTGAAAGTGATGGCCCTCGGAGGAATCTATCTCGGAGGGGGCATTACCCCCAGACTCATCTGGAAACTAAAAGATGGAACATTTATGAAGGCTTTCAAAGAAAAAGGCAGGTATTCAACTCTCATGGCTCAGGTTTCCGTCAAAGCCATCCTGAATGATAGAACCGCTCTTCTTGGAGCTGCTTATCGTGCTATGAAGCTACTGGAGAGGGGAAGGGGTCCCAAGGGTTGACTTTTAAGTATAATATTACTACAATGGGTGACAAATGGAATCTCGGCTCACCCGTTCGATCCCGCGCTTCGCGGGACCTTGGGTGAACTTTGGCTGGGTTCTCAATCAAAAAACGAAGGGAAAAGAGGGGGGGATAAAATAAGGAAAAAGAGGTATAGGAGATGAAAATCCAAGAGATCAGAGCGAAGGCAAAATCCTTGGGATTGAGAGGCACTTTCGGATTATCGAAGACGGAGTTGATTCGAAGAATACAGAGGGCGGAAGGAAATTTTGATTGTTTTGGAAAAGCGATGGGCTTTTGCGATCAAGTCCAATGCTGTTTCAGGACGGATTGCCTGAGTCCATCCAAGGCGCATGAATAAGAATAACGATTCAGGAAGCAACACTTTACCCATTCTTTATAATAAGGTTCGCTGCCTTTTTTGCCTATCTCCTCTGTTAAGCTGCGGTTGATTCATCAACCCTAAATTTCCTGGCGTTCGCTCGTTGTCATTGCTGCCATCCCTTTCGCTGGAGCATCCAGCGAAGGCCATGGTAGCGAGTCACAACAATCAAGAAAAACCATGAGGAGGAATCGTACCATGAAAGACAAAATACCGGAAGAAGTTTTGAACGAGATTTTTGGGAGAAGATTGAAAAGAAAAAACATGAATGAGGAGATTTATCAAAAACTGAGACAGATGATTCTTGCTGGGAAGTTAAAAAAAGGGGAGAGATTGGTCCAGGAAAAACTGGCATTGAGTTTCAACGTAAGCAGGCAGACGATCTTGACCGCTCTTCATCAGTTGAAAGATGATGGACTCATCACCTGGAAATATCGAGAAGGCTCGTTTGTCGATTGGACAGAATTAAAGTAAAAGATCGTTGCAAATGATCAATTATTATAGTGAACGACTTAGATATGTTGACATCCCTTAAATTGTCATTGCGAACGAAGTGAAGGTCGATACGACCCACGTCGCTTTGCTCCTCGCAATGACAACTTCTTTTCTGCGTTCACAATAGTGATCAATTACCAATTTTTTAAAATGCTAATTTTTGCTGAATTATTACAGATAAGAAAGTACCGCAATTCATTGATGGAGCGTCAGGAATAGTGAAGGCAATGGTGCTGAAGTCGATTTCGCCCATCGAGAAATCGCCCCTTGAATGGACGGTCCTGCCTGATCCCGCTCCCGGCAACAAGGAAATCCTGGTTAAGGTCTCCGTGTGTGGGGTCTGTCATACGGAACTCGACGAGATTGAAGGAAGACTTCAAGCAGCCCTCCCTGTCATTTTGGGTCATGAAATCATTGGCCGAGTGGCAGGGATAGGCCCGGACGCCACCCAACATCGGATAGGAGATCGGGTGGGAATCGCATGGATTCATTCCACTTGCGGCACATGCCGTTTTTGTCAAAGAGGCAACGAAAATTTATGTGAAAAATTCCGAGGGACAGGGTGCCAATCGAACGGAGGTTATGGCCAGTATACGGTTGTTACAGAGGATTTCGCCTACCGAATCCCTGATCGATTTTCCGATTCCCAGGGAGCTCCTCTCTTATGTGCCGGTGCGATCGGGTACCGGGACCTGATTCTTTCCGGGATTAAGGAAGGTGAAACTCTGGGACTCTTCGGGTTCGGAGCCTCTGCTCATCTCGTGACTCAGATTGCCCGGCACTGGGGGTGCGAGGTATTTGTCTTCACAAGAAGTGATGCGCATCAAGACTTAGCGAGAAGGATGGGAGCTGTCTGGGCAGGAAACCCGGGCGATAAACCTCCCAGAAGGCTTCATGGCGCTATTGATTTTACCCCTGTCGGAGAGACTGTCCTCCAGGGTTTGCGCGCTTTGGAGAAGGGGGGAAGGCTGGTGATTGCCGTCATCCGGAAACGAAATCCCATTCCTCCTCTGGATTATACAGAGCTTCTCTGGGATGAGAAGGAGATCAAAAGCGTGGCCAATATTACAAGGAAAGATGTTCAAGAATTTCTGACTCTGGCAGCTCAAATTCCCATCCTGCCCGAGGTTCAGGAATTTGAATTAAAAGAAGCAAATCATGTCCTCATGTTGCTGAAGCAGGGAAAGATTCAGGGCGCCGGCGTCTTAAGAATGCCCGAATAAAGAGATTTCGGAATTCGGAACGCGGTCGATACGACCGCTCGTACCGTGGCGGATTGCGGAATGGAGAGCTTATTTCACTTCCAGCAAATAGTTATATACTCTTTGGTATCCATCCAGCTCGCGTTCGATAGAATAATTTGTTGCGGCAATCTGTCTGCTGGCCTCTCCCATCCTCTTTCGTAAAGATCGATCCGAAGCAAGTCTAATCGCAGCCCTAACCAATTCCTCTCTCCTGTCCACTGGGAAGAACAGCCCATTCTTCCCCTCCACCACCAGAGAACGGTTTCCTGTAATGGCGCTGGCAAGGATTGGGAGTCCTTCGGCCATTGCCTCCAGGACTGCTCCAGGCATTCCTTCATTCAAAGAAGTGTTCAGAAAAATATCCGAGGCAGCCATAAATTTTCGTACCACGGATTGGGACTTTTCTCCGAGATACCGGAAGCAGTTGAACTTATCTCCCAATTCCAGCACGCGTTCCGCTTCTTCCTGGTCCAGAACAGGTCCAATAAGGATTAACCGGACGTTAGGGATTTTTCTCTCTAATTCGGCAAAAGCCCTGATAGCAGCCCGCAGGTTTTTTACCGGCCTGATCGAGGAGACCATTAGGAAGACAATGTCGGTATCAGCGATTCCGAATTTATGGCGCAGTCGCCTATTATTTTGTATTGTTTCGGAACAAGCTACTCCTTGTGGAATAATTCGAATCTTATGCGCCACCGGAGGAAGACAGGCTCTCAGAGAATCAAGCACTTCTTGATGGAAAACAACGAGACCATCGGCTTTTTCAAGGTTGTCTCTGATATGGGGGGGAGGTTCTCGTTTCCCGCACCAGGAGTTATAATCGGTTCCAGTCAGCGTAATCACCCAGGGTACGGGGTATTTGTTCAGGAATTCCTTGACCCACTGATGGGGCCTGTCCGCATTCAGGCTGTGAAGAACCTGAGGCTTAAAAGTGACAGCCTCAAGTGGGGTATCGTAACCGGAGTCAAAAAGGGAAACTCTGTATCCGCGGCGAGTCAAGCCCTTCCGCAAACGTTCTGCCAGAACGCTGTTTCCGCAGGGGAAAGGGAGTGTATATGGGGAGGCTAGAGCGATCCTAATCATCAATGCGAGCCTACTGCCAGTTTCGTATTATAACATTTTCTTATATGGATATGGAGATTTCTGGAGAAGTCTCGAAATCTCTGTAATCATTTTTTGAAATCGATGTAATTAGGATAGCCAGAAGCGGTTTTCAGAGCTCTCTATCTAAAACCTGGCACCGAAATGACGAGGGTTTCACATTTTAGTCATGGATTATGAATCCGTATTCTTGTTTGACATTTCCCTTCAGAATTGATAGGTTCTTGTGCTGTGAGGTAGGCAATAATATTATCAAAAATAAGCCGTCCGAGTCCTTAGGGCATTTTCCCCTGGCACCGGGCCAATTACCAGGAGGTTCCCGAGGGTTCATCACTTCACGAAATGCTCCGGGAGGGAATCTCCCAGGTTCCCAAAGGCGTAAACATTATCCTGATCAGTAGAAGGGATCCACCAGACGTTTTCGTCCGTATGAGGGCGAACCGTTTGATGGGAATAATCGGCTGGGACGAGTTGAAATTTACTCTGGATGAATCAAGAAGGATGATTCGCCTTAAACAAGATCTCTGTTTCTACCCATGCCATATATCCCATATAATAGAGGAGGATTTCCATATGAAGTCATGCAAGAGTGGTATCGTACAAGTCTGTATTCTCATTCCAATTGTCATTTCCATCTTAGCCGGTTGTTCGGGAGTCCAGCCCACCGCGAAAGCAACCCCTTCAGAGGGACCAACGATTGACCAGGCCCAGAAAGAAGATTACATGGGGCCGAAAGCCAGGGTTGCAGTAACCAGATTCAGCGATAAGTCCGCGAAAGGTGGGGGGCAATTCGGAGATGGAATGACTGAGATGCTGGCCAATGCCCTATTTGCGACCAACCGGTACATTGTCCTCGAGCGACAATCCCTGGGCGATGTGATTGCAGAGCAGGACCTCGGAGCTTCCGGCCGCATCAAGCAGGAGACAGCACCCCGGATCGGTGAAATCGAAGGGGCCGATATACTGGTGGAGGGGACGATTACCGAATTTGAACCCGGGAGTGCCGGCGGTGGCGGCGGATTGGGAGGGCTCCTGCCCGGAAAGGCCGGAACAGTTGCTTCACTTCTTGGAGGGATAAAGACATCCCATGTCGCATTGATCGTTAAAATGATCGATACGAAAACCGGCAGAAGGCTTGCCTCCGAACAGGTTGAGGGGAAAGCAACGGATATAGGGGGAGGCCTTAATATTGGAGGAACCAAATTGGCCGGAGCCTTCAGCGCTTTTTCGAACACTCCCATGGAAAAGGCCATCCGGGTAGCCATCCATGAGGCCGTAAAAGCAGTCGTTGCGAAGACACCGTCACAGTTTTATCGGTATGGTGCAAAACCGCAAGCCACACCTGTTACCACACCTCCTTCGACATCTTTACCACAAGCCACCACAGTGACAACGCCTCAGTCTTCCCAACGAATCACACAGGTAATAATAGATATTGAAAATTTACGGGACAGCCCAGGAGGAAAAATCATAGGAAAAGTCAAGAAGGGAACGACATTGGCAATTCTCGGAGAAAAAGGGAATTGGCTCAACATTCGACTTGAAGACGGTACTGCAGCATGGATTTGGAAAGCATCCACCACGGAAGGAACAAAAAGATGAGATCCTATCAAAACCCCGATGCCCTCACAGGGGCACCACGAATGAGAAAGATAAGCACCCCCACCCCGTCCCTCCCCCCTCAGAGGGGGAGGTCGGTACGACTCGTAACCGAGGTGAGGGTGGGGGGTGGTTCTATTTTCGTGTTAAATGGACTGGTACTTTTGTTTGTATCAATTTTTATGTTGGTCTTTACTTCCCTCGCAACGGCAGAGGATTATCAATCCCTCCACCCAGACAGCCCTTATAAAAAAATTATGGAATCAATAAAAAAGGGGCAACAACCGCCGGCACAGAAACAACCGCCCCAATCACCGGTACAACCTCTTCCCCTACCACCCCAGCCACCAACACATGCGATACCTTCAATCCCTGCCAAGCAGCCCGCATCCCCCTCACTGAAGGGAAAGAATATAAAAGCCAACCTGGAACTCACCGTATCGGCAAGGGGTTCCGCAAGCGACAGTTCCTCCAGCCAGGACCGCACTTCCGTTAGTTCACACCAATCCTCGGATAGCGTCCAGTCCCGCATCGAGGGAAAGGTTAACATCTCCCTTGCGTTCGAGGAAGTACCCGCTTTCCCCCACATCGCCCAGTCGCCGACCGTGCTGGTGCCAGTTGGCACATTTACCTACTATCTTGACAGAACGAAAACCGCTAAGGGGAAGTGGAGTGAATGGCAAAAAGGGCCTTTAGGCGACGCCATCGTGCACCCACAGAACAAAGAGAGCCGCGGTCAGGGTTCCTATGATGACGAATCGATCACTCACTGCGAAGGCGGCAAAGTTTATGAGGGCGTTGTCTATCAGACCCATACCCAGCCTGCCGTCCCAAGCCTGAAGGTCCCCCAGCAGGCCGTGAAAACTCTCGGCCTTGTCCCTGTTCTACATTTACAGGAAGAGCCTAATGGGACTATGACATATTCAATAAACCTGGATCCCGCTGGACAGTGCAAAGAAAAGGAGGTCCACCGGAGCAGCAACCGGGCCGATTCCTACTCCAAGGAACATGTCTCTCCCGGAGATTATTTCCCTCTCGAAATCAAAGGGACTTTCTCGAAAGGGCAGAAGACAGTCCCCATAAAGCCCGGAAATGTTGACCACAGGTTCCCCGAGAAGGTGGAAGCCGGGAATAAGTCCCAGCCGACTAATATTGTTATCACTGGAAATCTCTCTTTCATTTCCGAACCGGGCAAACTTCAGGTCACACCGGGTGACGGGCTGGCATCCTCCGGCCCGGACGATAACGACCGGTTTGTTCCTCAATCCAAAGCGTACATCCTTAAAAATGGTGGCGAAGCGCCCATCAACTACCGGGTTTCCAAAACCCAGAGCTGGCTGCAATTAAGCGGGGCTGAAGGAAGCTTGAATCCCAACCAGACCGCGGAGGTCAAGGTTTTGGTTAACGAGGAGACAGCGAAAAGTCTGAAGCAGGGCGACTACAAGGATACCGTTACATTTACCAATACCACAAACAGCAGGGCAGACACGACAAGGCCGGCCGCTCTTAGTGTCGGCGAAGAACAAACCTGGCGCGTGCTCCTGTCGGGCCAGGAAACCGACGACATCGGTGGTAATCTCATGTACATGAAAGTGAAGGACAAATGGGGG